>Ga0209061_1001784_pt1 | contig 32046 bp, 35 predicted proteins | sample Coa_R1_10_FD_187157 | JGI IMG/M metagenome (GOLD analysis project Ga0209061, IMG submission 187157) | Surface soil microbial communities from Centralia Pennsylvania, which are recovering from an underground coalmine fire - Coalmine... | ecosystem: Environmental > Terrestrial > Soil >... | reverse complement strand
AAAACTCAAAAGGCGAGTTTCCCCCTCTTCCCACCGCGCTTGGAAATCCGGCAGACCGCGCCGGATTCCCACATTCCCACAGCGCCGACGGCGGCTTTTACATAGACACAACTTTCAAACTACTCCGCAGGGACCTCGTAAAGGAGATTGGTCAGACCTGTAGCCGGGTGCCACCGTAAGGCTCGACAAGAGACCTTGGATAGGAGAATGGGGCCGCCGCAGAACACGTCTACTCCACCTGGTGAAGAAAAGATCACAGGAGGAGAGATGAGAGAAAAACGTTACGTGGGAGTGGATTTACACCGGAAGATGTTCACCTGCTGCGTTCGGTGGGAGAGCGGCCGGCAGCTTCTGAGCGAGTGGAAGCTGGAGCAACTGGGGCAGTTTGTGAAGAAGCTGCGACCGACGGATGAAGTGGCGGTCGAAGTGACGGGCAACACGCGGCTGTTCCATCAAGCGGTCTCACCGCACGTGGCCCGAGTGGTGGTGGTGGATCCGAACCAGTTCCGGGTGATCAGCCAGTCGGTGAAGAAGACGGATCCGAACGATGCCCGGAACCTGGCGCTGTACTTGGCGAAAGGCCTTTTGCCGGAGGTGCGCATGAAAGATCCCCAGCACGCGCAGGTGGCCAGCCTCACGCAGACACGCGACCGGCTGGTGAAGCTGCGGACGGCGCTGAAGAACAAGGTGAACAATCTGCTGTCGGCGCGCGGGATCGAGCTGGAGAAAGAAGAACTCTCCAGCGAAAGAGGGCTGACGCGGGCGCTGGCCTTCGAGGTGGAAGACCTCACGCGCTTCGAGCTCCAGGTGATTGTGGACCAGATTCGGAGCCTGAACCGCAGCATAGCGGAGTTAGAGAAGGTGATCGAGCGCGAGGGCAAGAAACTGCAAGGGCATCAGAATCTGACCAGCATCAAGGGGATCGGCTCGCTGGGCGCCAGCATCCTGCTGTCGGTGATCGGCGACGTGCGAGATTTCCCGGAAGAAGGCAAGCTGGCTTCCTACTTCGGAATCGTGCCTCGCGTGCACAACTCGAGCGAGACCGAACGCTACGGGCGCATTACCAAACGCGGCAGCAAGTTGGGGAGAACCACGCTGGTGCAATGCGCACTGATCGCCAAACGCTACAACTCCTACCTGGCCAACTACTACGAAGGCGTTCGCAGCCGGCGCGGAACCGGCCGAGCGATCATCGCCCTGGCCAGGAAATTCCTTGGGATCATTTATCGTACGCTGAAAAACAATTGGGTCTTCCAGGACTTCCCAAACTTCGTTTTGGAGGAATCCTCAACCTAAACAACAACTTCTTTCACTACGGAGTAGACAAACATCATAGGAGTCCAACATGGCATTTCAACAAGGTGAAGTTTATCGCTGCCCTGATCCGGAATGCGGTTGCGAAGTCACGGTGACGAAGAGCGCCGCACCGGGCAAGGGTGGCGACCAGAATCCACGCTGCTGCTGCGGGAAGGAAATGGTCAAAAAGTAACGGTTCGGGGCGGAGAGGGCAAATGACCTCCGCCCCGAGCAAGCCTCCGAGATAGCGATTCGGGAAATCGAGGCGGATAGACCTGACATGAGAACCCTCAAAACCAATGACGGTAGGGCCGAGGGGCAAGGCGAGCACGTAATTCGCGTCCATTCGGGAGCAACCTGCCTACACTCCGACAACCGTTTGGCACCAGGACGGGTAGCGCTCGCCTGGGGCCGAAAGATTTCTTGGACCCTATAGTCGGTATAAGGTTCATCTTATGGCTGTGAAAGGGAATACGGTGGCCGGGCGAGCCTTGGCTTAAGCCCTGCCACTGATATGGAGGTATCCTTGTGAGCACTGCAGCAAGCATTGAATCTGCTCCACGTTTCTGGAGCGAAGAACCTTCCAAACTACCAGGCCGCCGGCGAATCCGCGCGCGGATCGGTGGGCTGCACTGTTCGTTGTGCACCGGCACGATTGAAAAGGCACTGGGCAGGCGGCCGGGCGTGGACAAAGTCGCGGTCAGTTTGACCCATGAGCAAGCGCTGATCGAGTACGACCCGAGCGTGGCGCGAGCCGAAGACCTGCTGCAAACGCTCAAGGACATCGGCTACACCATCTCCGATCCCCGCAAGCTGCGTCCGTTTGATGAAGAAGAGAGCGCGCTCGTGCGTGAGCGCAAGCGTTTCCTGACGGCACTGGCCCTGAGCATTGCCGCGATGGGTTTGGCCGGGTATCCCGCCAACAGCCCTTGGTTCCCACTGTGCGTGTTTTCCATCGCCAGCATGGTCGCATTCTCTTACGTGGCTTTGCGCGGCTATGGCTTGCGCCGGGCGATGGCCGGCTCAGCCCTTCTCGCGGCGTTCGGCGCCGGCATTTACATTTTGAAGTTGCGCGGCGCGTTCGGCGCCGCCACCCCCTGGCTCGCTGCGGCGCTCGCCCTGATCCTTATTTTCGGCGTGGGTTTCCACATTGTGCGCATGGCCGCCATGGCGCTTGTGCGCGGCATCCTCAACCAGCATGTACTGGTTGAATTCGGGGCGTTTGCAGGGCTCATCGGCGGTCTGATCGGCCTGGCATTCCACCCTGCCGGCTATCCGACGATAGCGTTCTTCTCGGTGGCAGTGATGGTGCTCGCTTATCACATTTTTTCCGAGTGGCTGTCGCTGATCGTGAAAACGCGCAGTTCGCAGGCAGTCAAGAAGCTTCTGGACCTTGAGCCGGACATGGCCTTTGTCGTCAAGGATGGCAAAGAAGAAGCCGTGCCGCTCGACAAGGTGCGCGTCGGCGATTTGGTGCGCATTCGCCCAGGCGAGCGGGTGCCGGTGGATGGCCAGGTCGAATCGGGAGAATCGGACGTGGACGAATCGCTCGTCACCGGCGAGCCGCTACCCGTCGGGAAGCGCGTAGGAGACCGGACTCTGAGTGGCGCCTTGAACGGTCACGGCACGCTGGTCGTTCGCGTCACGGCAGTGGGTGAAGAGAGTTTCCTCCGACAAGTAATACGCAGTGTGGAAGATGCCCGAGCCCTTAAACCCGGCCTATTGCACCTTGTGGACCGCGTTCTGCGCGTCTATACACCGCTCGTGCTAGTCACAGCGGGGGGCGCGACGCTCTTCTGGCTCGTCGGTCCCATGCTCGCCGGATCCTCGCCGGACTTGCAGCGGGCGATGTTTGCCGGGCTGAGCGTACTCGTCATGGGCTATCCGTGCGCGGTAGGGATCTCGGCGCCGCTATCAATCGTACGAGGGGCGGGCGAAGCGGCCGAGCGTGGCGTGCTGATGCGCACCGGCGAGGCCTTTCAAGCCCTGCGGCGCGTGTCCCGCGTGGTTTTCGATAAGACCGGCACGCTGACCGAGGGCCGTCCCGCCTTGCGGCAGATCGTCCCTGTGGCTTCCTCGGAAAAGGACGTGCTGGCGCTCGCAGCGGCTGTTGAGGCGGGCTCCGAACACCCGCTCGCCCGAGCGGTGGTGGAAGAAGCGTTTAAGCGCGGTCTGCCGCTACCCGAGGTTGAGGGATTCGAGGCCGTCACCGGTCAAGGTGTCAAAGCACGCCTAGGCGATACGAGGCTGCTGGTCGGCAGCCCGGCATTTCTCGCGGCTCAAGGAGTCGATCTCGTGGCCCAGGACGGACGCATCAACGAACTCGAATCGCGCGGACTGACGGTCATCGCCGTGGCACGGGATGGCCTGCTTCTTGGTCTCGTGGCGCTTGGCGATGCGCTGCGGCCCGATGCAGTGGATACGGTGCGCCGCCTGCACGCGCTCGGCATCCACACGAGCCTCATCACCGGCGATAACGAGCAGGCGGCACTCCATTTCGCCCGCACCGCGGGCATCGACGAGGTGCATGCGCGCGTACTTCCGGCGGAGAAGGCGACGCTCATCCGGCAATTGCAGGAGCGCGCGCGTGTGGCCATGGTCGGTGATGGCATCAATGATGCGCCGGCGCTGATGCAGGCCGATGTCGGCATCGCCTTCGGCAGCGGCGCCGACATCGCGATCGAATCCGCCGACGTGATCATCCTGAACCGGCGGCTTCAAGCCGTGCTCGATGCCTACGAAGCCAGCCGTTACAGTTACCGAAAGATCGTACAAAACGTGTTCCTCGCCTTCTCGTTCAACGGTCTGGGGATTCTGGCGGCCGCGACGGGATTGGTCTATCCCATTTGGGGCATGGTCGCCATGGCGGCCAGCGTGACCGCGATCTTCATTAATTCCCTGTGGGGGCGCGGCGACTATTTCTTCGAGGCGATCAAGACCGTCGGGCATCGGCCGCAAGTGCCGTCCACGGTCGAGATTTAGGAGAGGAGGTTTTACATATGTTTAAGTCCATCACTTTTGAAGTCATCGGTGATCAGCGGCTCCATTGTGAGAGCTGCGAACAGCGCGTCCAGCGCCTGCTCAAAGCTCTCGAGGGGGTGGCGCAGGTTCGTGCGCACGCGTGCAACCAACGTATCGAGGTGCTGTTGGACCGAGCGGTGCTGGATCCCACCGCGATCACGGAACGCTTAGGTAGGGCCGGTTACGAGACCAAAATGGCCAGTTCAAATTCCAACTTGGGCTGGCAGGAGGGGCGCGTGGCGGCGCACGCTGAAGTCAGGAGTTGGATTAGATCTCTGGCGGTGCTTCCGGGGGCTTTGTTGGCACTCCTGCCCAGCGCCACTTGCCCCATGTGTCTGGCGGCCTATGCCGGGGTGCTGTCCGCCGTGGGATTGGGATTCTTGTTCAATGAAAGGGTGCTCGGTCCGCTGATTGTGGTCTTCCTCGCTATTGGCATTTTCAGTGTGGCGTGGTCCACGCGCAGCCACCGGCGCCTCGGACCTCTCGTGGTGACGCTGGTGGGTTCAGGCGTGGTGGTTGCAGGCCGGCTGGTCTGGAATATTCCAATAGCTCTATATGCGGGCGTGGCACTCCTTATCGGCGCGTCTCTGTGGAATCTCTGGCTCAAGCGGCCACAGGCGGAACCGCTCGTTGAGATTGGCAACACTCACGACGGACGGTGCGGCCAACACCAATAATTGTTTCAACGCCATCCTCTCCGAGGCCCGTGGTGGCAAAGATTGAAGGACCGATTGCGACTTCCAGTATCGAGACGCTTCGACGTGAGCGATTGCTCTGGGTGCTTTCGGCCGCGACCTTCCTCATTTTCTTCCAGGCCTATATGATCGCGCCGCTCATTCCCAAACTGGCTGACGTGTTTCACGTTTCCGTGCAGGCGATTGGCGTTGCGATTCCTGTCTACACGATCCCTTACGGGACAGCGACCCTTGTCTACGGCATTTTGTCGGATCGCGTGGGGCGGCGTCCAATCATCATCGCTTCGCTCGCACTGTTCGCGCTCCTTACGCTCCTCACTGCTCTGGCGCGGTCTGCCACGCAATTGATTTTTTGGCGGCTGTTCACAGGGATCGGCGCGAGTGGTGTTGTCCCGATGGGGCTGGCGCTGATGGGCGATCTATTCCCTTACGAGATGCGGGGCCGCCCGCTTGGCTGGCTTTTTGGAGCGATGGCCGGAGGGATGGCCTTCGGCTCCACGTTGGGGGTTCTTCTTGAACCGCTCGTCGGCTGGCGAAGCCTTTTCGTGGGTGTAGGCGCACTGGGGCTGGCTTGCCTGGCCCTGATTTTGCGCCAGCGCGAGTTGGTCGGGAAACAACCGCCTGTGGCGCGCACAAGAGAAGCCGGCGTCTTGAAGGCTTATCGCACATTGCTGGCGGGATCGCGGGGAGCTCGGACTTACACCTATGTGCTCGTGAACTCGATCTTTCATTCAGGCGTTTACACCTGGCTGGGTCTGTATTTTGCTCAGCGCTACCGGCTCGGAGAGATCGGCATCGGAATAGCGTTGCTAGGTTACGGCGCTCCCGGATTCATTTTAGGACCCGTGATTGGCCGCGTTGCCGACCGTTGGGGTCGGAGATGGCTCATTCCGGCAGGACTGGCAATTGCAGCACTTGCAGGTGTGACGCTGATTTTCAATTTGCCAGTTCTGGTGGCAGCGCTGGTGGTGACCGCTCTCTCACTCGGTTATGACATGACTCAGCCGCTGCTCGCTGGGATTGTTACCACCCTTGACCGTGAGCGAGGTGGTCAAGCAATGGGGCTCAACGTGTTTACGTTGTTCACTGGTTTCGGATTGGGTAGCCTTCTCTTTGGCAGGTTGCTGGCTCTGGGCTTCTCGCGAGCCCTCCTGATCTTCAGCGCGCTGCAGTTTCTAGCGATGTTGATGGCCATACCACTTTTTCGCTCGGAGAAAAGCCCGAGCCTAAAAGCGCCGCCTGCGCTCGCGGGTATCGTCTGGAATGGTTAGGAGCGTACGGTCTGATTCAGGAGGGATTCAAAACTTTGCAAATGATTCAAGGCGAATCATTTAGTGATGGGGGTTGACATGAATCAACGCGCGTTGGCAACAGGACGATTAGGAGAAGCGCAGCGAATGAAATCAGGCGCGCGCGATGCTGTGACCGCTTATCTGACCTTATTTACGTCGCTCGCCACGCTGTTTTGCTGTGCTCTTCCGGCGCTCCTGGTGCTGCTCGGACTCAGTCTGACCAGCGTTCTTACGTTCTTTACAGCCATTCCCGGATGGCGGAGCTTCGGCCAATACGACATTGGGCTTTTCCCGCTGTGCGGCGTGCTGCTCGCTTTGGGGTTCTACTTCAGCTATTTCCGCCAGAGGAGACTCCAGGGGGAAGCCTGCGAAATTCCAGCCGGCGGTCGAGAAAGTGCCTGCTCGACCGCCAGCCGTTGGAACCGCAGAATTCTTTGGCTTTCAGCCTTCCTTTACGGGCTCGCGCTGGTCATGAATTTCTGGGGGATCGGATGGATGAAGGTTCACGGCTACTTCAATCATTAGGTGAAGGCAGATCATGTGCCGTGTAAGGAGGTGAGAGCAGGCGTGCGGATTCGAAAGGTGGACTTTGCTTCACTTGTATTGTCGCTGCCCTGGTGTTGAATCCTGCCGGCGGTGCTGTCCACGGTTTCCGTGGGCGGCGCAGTGACGGCCATGCCGGCTGTGGGGCGTTTGATGCCGGTTTTATTTGTCGTCTCGGTGGCGTTGCTCCTTTACGCGCACTATCGCGCCTGGTGGCATCCCACGGGGCACCGATGGTCGAAGTGGATTCTTCTGATTAACACGGGACTGGTGGCGTGGTTATGGTACGGAAGAGTTGCAATTTGGTGGCGATGAAACCAATTGAAGTTGCGCGGAGCGCCCTGCTGCGGTGGCAAGCAAGCCGGAGATTGCTGTTCGGCTGCGCGCTGCTGACCCTAGCCGCTCTCGCTCCGGCCCGCTTGCCCGCGCAAGCGATTATCGCGCCCGGCGGACGCACGCTCTTCAATCACGAGAGCCTGGTTCGCTCGTTTGTCGAGCGCGTGCACCTCTCGATGCGAACGCCCAATGGAAAGTTCGTGGACGTCACGCAATACATCACGCCACTTGCCTTTGTTTACGCATTCGCTCCAAAATGGCAGGTCATCGCCGTCCAGCCGGACGCGAGCGCTGACATCACCCAGGGCGCAGGGGCCGAAAGCATGACCCGACACATGCCTTATGGTCTCGCCGATTCGCAATTCATCTTGCAGTATGACGGCCTTTATAGCCGGAATGCTCCCGGCGGGCTGACGCGCCTCTCGGGCCTTTTTGGTGTTCAGGCGCCCACCGGCGCTGAGCGCTTCTCGACGGGTGCTTTTCAGTACACCGGAGGCGTGGTCTATCAGAAGGTTTCAAGGCTCCGTTATGCGTTCACCGCAGACTTTCAATACACGGTTGCCACTGAAAACGGTCAGGGACTCTCCCAGGGGAATACCGCCCAGTATGATGTCGTGCCCGCCTATTTCCTCATCCCGCGGGAGCCGACGCCCGTGAACGCCACCTGGCTGCGGCGGACTTTTGATTACGTTTTCCGGAATGGCGCCTTTGCCATTGTTGAACTCAACGGCACATCTCAGGCCCATGCCTTTGCGCGCGGATCAGGGAGCGTCCCCAACAGCGGTGGCACGACGCTCTATGTTTCACCGGGCATCCAATATTTCATGAGCCGGTCGTTTCTTGCCGAATTTTCAGCGCCGATTCCAGTAGTACGGGACCTGAATGGAATGCAGCTTCGGCCAGATTCAAGATTTGTGCTTGGCTTTCGATGGCTATTTTAACGCGCAAGAATTTACGAGGAGGTGTTTGATATGCGAATGGCAGATCACAAAAATATGCTTGCGGTTTCGCTGGCGTTGCTCAGTCTGGTAGTCGCGGCGCCGGCATCAGCGCAGGTGGTCAGGGCCACGGTCAGAATCAACGGCATGATATGAGGGCTTTGAGCCAAAGGGGCCGAAAAGGCCCTGGAGCGCCTGGATGGCGTTCGTCATGCTGATGTCAATCTGGTGAAAGGCGAGGCAACAGTTTACCCGAAGGCGGGAGAATCCTTCGATCCTGTCTTGATTCCCAAGGCAATTCGGGACGCCGGGTTCACGGCGACCGAAGTGGACGCCGTCGCGGACGGAGCGCTTGCCGCCAAAAACGGCAGTTTGGAATTGGAGGTGCCAGGCTTGAAGCATCCGTTCGTTCTCGCTGGTGGAGCACAGCTGGGTGCCTTGAAGGGGGCCAATCTTGTAGGCAAGCAGATTCGTGTGACGGGTAGGGTTACTACCGCTTGGGCCGGCTCTCCTCCTACCCTGACGGTCGAAGCGTTCCAACCGTCGCATTCCGGGAAGCCATGAGGCGGCGTGTCTTCCGCAAGGTTTGATCTGCCGAGAGAAGCAGCGGTTTCAAGTGTGGAGCTTAGTTGGTCAGGCTGCGAAGCCAATTCTCAATCCAGTCAAGCGCAAATTGCAGCCGGGAATAATTCTCCCCGATATTTGCCTGGTCATTCAGGCCCCAATCGTAGGTGAGATAGCTGATCTGGAAATTCTTCTGGCCGACTTCCTGGATGACATGCGGCGGTGCGTACTTCCTCAGGAATCCTTGAAGCCCGCCGGGGTAGGCATCGAAGTCCTTGCGATACCATTCGAAAATGGGGCTGATTTCGGCTCGGGCCTGCGAGGGGTAAAAACGGTTGAGCGCAGGATTGGCCAGCCATTGGCGCACGTTGTCATCGAGCTGCTCGTCCAGACGGCTCGCAACATAGGCTTCGCGCCGGAGCGGCGGGCAGCTACGGGCCGCGCAGACTAGCGCCGCATGAATGCGCGGATCTCCCATAGCCCGAAGCTCGGATTCGGTGTCATTGAGCGAAACCATCTTTCCGCCCAGCCTGTGGCGGGCCGCGGTAAACGGAGCGTCCGTCGCCCAAATGCTTGGGATCGGGTAGTTCTGGACTACCCACTGGATCGTGAAGGCGTTGTAGGCATTGATCAGCAGTGCCTTCTTCTGGTTTGGCGAAAGGGGTTGAGTTCCCGCTTGGCCGAGGCTGTAAATGTAGTCGTTCAACCGTCCGGGTGCGTCTTTCTTGAGCCCAGCGTAATTCACACGATGCTGCTGGTTCACATATTCTTTAAGCAGGGAATCCCACACGGATTCGTTCACCTGAGGCAACAGTTGTTGGGGGATTACCGGCGTTGATAAGCTAAAAAGAACGAACAGGAGACCAATCGCTTTCATTTCCAAACGATGTGGCAATCTGTACTCCATTGGGGCGGTTTGATGGCCCTCCCTGCGGTTCCCATGGCGTCGCGCAAATATCATTGATATGATTCAGTATCGTCGCTCTAACCTGCAACCGAGTAAGTGCCGGATTCCGCTTTTTTATTACACATGAAAGCTGTTAACTTTTCGGACCCGAGGTTCCTGGAGGAAATCAGGACGCGTGACCCGGGCGCGTGGGAGGCGCTGGTGGATGTTTACCTGCCGCAATTATTGCGCACGGGACGGGGCATGGGGTTTTCGGCCGATGAGGCCCAGGATCTTGCCCAAGCGGCGTTTCTGGCCTTGATCGAAGGCATCGAAAACTTCGAAGGCCGGTCGCACATTCGCACCTACCTGTTTGGCATCTTTTATAACAAGGTTTCAGAGCACTTGCGGGAAAAACAGCGGGAGCGGGAGAATGACCCGATTGATGAGGTGATAGAATCGAGGTTCGACAGCACGGGGAAATGGCGGCAGCCTCCGGCCGACATCGAGCGGGAGGTGTTCGGGAAGCAGATCGGTGGAATGATTGAAGAATGCCTGGAAGGCGTACCGCGCGCCCAGCGTGTCGCCTTTTACCTGCGGGAGGTCGAGCAGATGGAGACTGAAGAAATTTGTAAGAAATTGTCAGTCAGTGGCACTAATCTGGGTGTGATGCTGTTCCGGGCCCGCAACCGGCTGCGCGAGTGTCTGGAGAAAAAAGGGTTGAGAAAGAGATAGATCATGTATCGTTGTTCGGAGGTCGTCCGGCTTATATCAAGTGACGAATACTTGACCGCCGGCTTCTTCCAGAAGCTCCAAATCCGGCTGCACCTCGCCTTGTGCAGGAATTGTTCGAAGTACGCCCGCCAACTGCGGGCCATCGCTCAGGCCGTGCGCAAAACCGCCCGGGACGTTCCTGCCGCCGAGGTTGAGAGCGCCAAGTCACGTATCCTTCAGCACCTCAAGCAAAGGTAAACCCTGTCTCGAAGTTGTCTGTAAGAATTCCGGTTCTGCCGCCACTAACAAATCTGGCAGTAGTCGCCCGAGATCAGGAATTGTTCTCGGTGAAGTGTAATAAGTGCGAGCGGATTGTCACCTACAACAAGAGGGGAGTGTTATCCCTGAAATCACCGAAGGGAGGAACTATGAAGAAAGCTGGATTAGCAGGTTTAGCGTTTTTCGTGGCTGCAAGTCTTGTGGCTGCCGGGCGGTCTCATGAAAGCAACGGCAAAACCTTCACGGGCGTGATCATGGACAGCCAGTGCGCCATGATGGGCAGTCACGAAAAGATGGAAAAGATGCACGCCAAAATGTTCGACAACAAATCCAGTTCGTCGCTAACGGGACCTGAAGCTCGAAAGTGCACACTCGCGTGCGTGAAGATGGGCGGCCAGTTCGTACTTTACAACAAAGCGGCGAAGGCCACCTACAAACTCGATGATCAGGAAAAACCGAGAGAGTTCGCCGGGGAGAAGGTTAAGGTTACGGGGACCTACGATCCTTCGACGATGACCATTCACGTCGCAGAGATTCGCAAGGCTGCCGTATTATAAGGGTCCGAAGAGAGAAGCAAGGACGCTGAGGACCATAAGACCGAGGGGAATTCCTAACGACAAGCCGCCTTACGGGCGGCTGCTCGGGGAAAGCAACCGGTGTGAAAGGGCTGGTCTGCGCCGATAGAAAGCGTGTGATGGGGCAGGGCGGGAGCCTGGATCTTTGCATTGAGCGAATTCCAACTGAACACCGACAAGCGAGATTTCAGTCTTGTGGTGGTGGCTGCTTTCCTTGCCACGATCATTGCAACCCCCCGAGTTGCCGCCGCTCAAGGCGCTGACCAAAGTGTCGAGATCGCGGCGTTAGAGAAGCAGATTTCGGAGCAGGGCCGGCGCATTGCGGAATTGGAAGCTGAAGTGAAGGAATTGATGGCCAGGTCAAAGAGTTGCACGGCCTCCGCCCATGAAGGTATTCAGCCCGCGGCGCGGGTCGGAACCGCGAACGCCGAACCTGCTCCTTCAACCCCACAGAAATCGCAGGCGCGGCGAATCCTGCCGGGCCCGGTTCGGTTCGGCGGCGATGTTTACCTGTATCAGTACGTGCCCACGGACGTGCCGGGCGCGCAGCCGAAATTCGAACTCTATGCTTTTTCGGCGCTGGTGGACGGCCGGCATGGTCCGTGGGGTTTTCACGCCGATTACCGGTTCCGAACGACCAAGTTGAGGAGCTTTTTCCCCGGCAATACATGGCTGCAGGAAGGCTACGTTAGCTATGCCACGCGGCTGGGGCAAATCCGGGTCGGAGATTTTTACCGGCGCGTCGGCTTGAACTGGGACGGCTCGTTCTTCGGCAACATCGAGTATTTCGACGGCCTGATGCTGGACCCGGAGTTTGGCGTGGGATTTGAAGGCGATCACAAATTCACGAACCGCTTGGGGGCGGATTATTCGGTTCAGTATTTCTCAACCGACGCGCGCGTGAATGGCTCGCTTCCGGGCCGCGACTTTGTGTCCGAACCGGGCGCGCACGCCAAAAATGACATCACGATGAGGTTCGCTCCGGTATGGAACTTCGACCGTCGCATGTCGCTCGCGGTGGGCAGCTCATTCGCCAAAGGCTCGATTGACCGCGACAACGGTCCGCACAACGAGCGAACTCAGGCCGCAGCCGATGCGACGCTCAAGATCGGCCCTTGGACAGCCTATGGCGAAATTCTGCGTCAAACAGTTAACGGAATCGTTGTCCTTCCGCCCCAGGACGCCACCTACGCGCTGGTGGGGACGCGCTGGACGCATGGCCGGTTTGCGCCGCGCCTGAATTTCAGCCAGGGCGATTATCACGGCCTGAACGGCCGGCGCGAATATATCATTCAACCAGGGATCACCGTCGAGCTTGCGGATGGCTTCTCCTTTATTTATGAGTATGACTTCTGGAGGTCCGTTACCGCTTCAAACGCGGCCACGCTCGACCGCAGCCTGAACTTCGTTTTGCACTATCATTTCTAAGCCTATGCCGACGCCGTCACCTTCTCCGGTCTCCGTGCCCCAGCCGCCCGAAATCGGCGAGCGGCTCGACCGCCTGCCGTGGACGAAATTCCACACGCGCGTGACGCTGGCACTCGGCATCGGCTGGTTGCTCGACGCCTTCGAGGTCAACGTGATTGGCAGCGTGCTGGGCGTGCTCAAAACTCTTTGGCGGCTGACGGACACTCAGGCCGCGGCGCTGGTCGCCATTTGGCTGATCGGCATTATGATCGGCGCGCTGGCCTTCGGGTATCTGGCCGACCGCTACGGCCGGCGCAAGCTTTTCATCCTGACCCTGCTGCTGTACTCGACTTTCACCGTGATTTCCGCCCTTTCGCCGGGATACTGGTTCTTTTTCGTCTTCCGATTTCTGACCGCCATCGGCGTGGGCGCCGAATATTCGGCCATCAATGCAGCGATTGGCGAAATCATTCCGGCGCGCTTTCGCGGCCGGGCGAACGCCGTGGTGATGAACTTCTGGCCGCTGGGCGCGATTCTGGCGGCGTTGCTCACCCTCTTCTTCATCAATCTCCTTCCGCCCGCGGTGGGCTGGCGGCTCGCCTTCGGCCTGGGAGCGGTGATTGCGCTGTTCACGGTCTGGGCGCGGAGGATTTTGCCCGAATCGCCCCGCTGGCTGCTCACCCGAGGCCGGCGCGAAGAAGCGGCTGCCGTCATGGAACAGATCGAGGCCCGCCAGGCGCGATTCGATTCGCTCGGCGAGCCCGCTGAAAAAGTGCACACGGCCGCACCGGGATTCTTCCGTCAGCTCCTGATGCTCCTGCGCGATCACCCCTGGCGGCTGGCGCTCGGCTCGATGCTCGATTTCACCGAGGCGGCGGGTTATTACGGCATCTTCGCTTTCCTGCCGTTGATCGTGCTGCCGCGCGTTCATATTGCGGAAAATCAAGTCCCGTGGTTTTTTCTGATTGGCAACGTGGGCGCGGCGGCCGGCGGCGCGCTGGTCGCGGCGATGCTCGACAGAGCGGGGCGAAAGATCACGGTGACTTTCTTCTACGCATCGGCTGCAGGCGCCATGCTCGGGATGGGCGCGGCCACGCTTGAAGGCAAGGCCTCGGGGGTGATGGCGGCGTTCGTTGTGGTCAATTTCTGTGCCACAGGAAGCTGGGTTTCAGCCTATCCGACATTTTCGGAGATTTTTCCCACCCGGCTGCGCTCCACGGGAATCGGATTTTCAGTCGGCTTTGGAAGGATTGGCGCCGCCATGGCGATCTTCGCATTGCCGCTCATCGCCCACCGCTTTTCGGTGATGGCAGCCTTCGAAGCGCTGGCGGGATTTTACGCCTTGGGCGCGCTGGTCATGGTCCCGTGGATTCTGTGGGGGCCGGAGGGGCGCGGCCAGGCACTCGAGGCGCTGGGTGGTGAAGTCGTATGACGATACCGAGAGTCAGACTGAGCCATCTCGATAACCTTTGGTTCCAGGTATCAGGGACGCTGTGCAACATCGCCTGCAAGCACTGTTTCAACAACAGCGGGCCGAATGTGCGAACGTTTGGTTTTCTTACGGTCGAGCAAGTCCGGCGAGAAATCGAGGCGGCGGCGAGGATGGGTGTCAAGGAAATGTTCTTCACCGGCGGGGAGCCCTTCCTGCATCCGCAATTGGTCGAAATGCTTAAGCTCTCGCTTGAGCACGCTCCGACGACGGTCCTGACCAATGGAATGCTCATCAATGACCGAACCGCGGACCGGCTGGCTGAGTTCGAGCGCGCGGCGCGCTACTCACTCGAAATCCGAATCAGCCTTGATGGTTACACTGAGGCGATGAACGACGCGATTCGAGGGATGGGCGTGTTTCGTCAAGCTCTCGCTGCGACAGCACGCTTGAGCCAACGCGGCCTTCTGCCGCTGGTAACCATCGTACGGACTTGGAGCGAGGCGGAGGAACTCGAGACCCTTGCCGGATTCACTCGGACGCTCACAGCCGCCGGCTACGCGCGGCCGCGAATCAAGGTACTTCCAGCGCTGCCGCTCGGCCGCGAACTTGAGCGGTCGCCTGAACTTGCGGAAGATGCCGCTTTCCTGACCGACGAAATGCTCAACGGTTTCGACCGCGATCTGCTGATGTGCTCGAATTCGCGCATTGTCACCGACCGCGGCGTGTGGGTATGCCCGCTGCTCGTCGAAAAGCCCGATGCGCGCCTGGGCGATTCGCTTGAGAACGCCGTTCCTGAGTACATGCTCTCCCACCACGCCTGCGTCTCGTGCTATCACTACGGAACGATTTGCAGCAATCCGTCAGCGGACGGGCGGATTGAAGGCAAGGCCGAAAATGCCACCGCAACCGCGTTGAGCGGGTGAAGAGCGAATTATGAATTGTGAACTCTTGAGGTCGGAAGCCTCCAAGGGGGTAGGGACTTCTGATTTGGCTTGCTTGTTATGACACGCATTGCTTTATTCGGCGGTTTATACAGCAACTATTTCGCGCTCGACGCGGCGATTGAAGACGCTAGGCGGCGCGGCGCGGAAGCCATTTATTGTCTCGGCGACCTTGGGGCTTTTGGGCCGTATCCCGACCGCATCTACCCGCCGCTGCTCTCGCACGGGGTTAGATGCATTCAAGGGAATTACGACAATTCGCTGGCCGGCGGGCTCGACGATTGCCAGTGTGGCTACACCGACCCGCGCGACAATTATTTTGCGCGCCTCAGCTACAACTACACTTTCAAGAACACGTCGGATGAAAACAAGGCGTGGCTGCAATCGCTGCCCCCGACCATGCGGCTGAATTGCGAAGGTCGTCGCTTGCTTTTGTGCCATGGCTCGCCGCGCAAGATCAATGAATTTCTGTGGGAATCAACCACGCCGGACCAGTTCCTTGAATATCTCTTTGACGAATCAGAAGCGGACATTATCTGCGCCACGCATACGGGAATCAAATGGTATCGCAAGCTTGGGAACGACCGGCATTTTATCAATGTGGGCGTCCTGGGCCGGCCGGAGAACGACGGCACAACGCGGGTCTGGTACACCATGCTCTCGCTGAGTTTGCGCGAAGTTTTGGTGGAATTCGTGCCGTTGCTTTACAACTGCGAAGCGCTGGCTCGAGACATGCAAGTCGAGCAATTGCCCGAGGAATTCATTGAGACGATTCTCACCGGCTGGTGGACGACCTGTCTCGAAATTCTCCCTCATAAGGAGCGAGCTCGGGGGAGGTTTTGAGTTATTCATCAAACCGGGCGTTACAGCTTTTGTAACCCTTGGATTGTTCCATGCGAACGGAATTTGGCAAAAGAACGCGCATTCTGCTGGGGCTAATTGGGCTGATGATCCTGGGCATCGGCATGTGGAAATTGCCCACCGCCGAATGGGCTCTCGCTTTTATTCGGTACGTGCGCCATCTCGGCTGGTTGGGCTTCTTGATTTACGCCTTGGCTTACATCGTGGGCACGGTGCTGATGTTTCCAGGGACTCTACTGACGCTGGGCAGCGGATTCTTATATGGGCCGGTTTGGGGAACCATTCTTGTTTCACCCGCGAGTGTTGCGGGCGCGACGATTGCGTTTATCCTTTCCCGATCGGTGGCCCGCGACTGGATTGCCAATAAGATTGAGAAATACCCGCGCTTCGCCGCCATTGACCGCGCCGTGGGCAAGCGCAGCTTCAAAATGGTGCTCTTGCTGCGCTTGCAGCCTCTCAATCTTCCCTTCGACGTTCTCAATTACGGGCTCGGGCTCACGTCGGTCCGCCTGCGGGATTACGTCATCGCCTCGTGGATCGGGATGCTGCCGGCGACAATCCTCTATGTCTATGCCGGCTCGGTGGTTCGGGACCTCGCAAGCCTGGTTCACGGCGGATTCTCCGCGCTGAGCAACTGGCAAAGGCTCTACTTTTGGGGCGGCCTGGTCTTCACGGGAGCGTTTGTCGTCTTTCTGACTAGGCTCGCGCGGCGCGCTCTCGCGGAGGAAATGCAGGAGGCTCCCGTCGCCCAAGGTCATGAACAGTAGGGACAGTATGGCTATGGCAAACGATCTGCTAACGCCGGACGATGTCTTTAATCGCGAACTTCTCGCCAATGCTCACCCGCCCGATTGGGTCAATCCCAAGCCGCACGATGTCTATAACCTTGTGGTGCTCGGAGCTGGCACGGCGGGGCTGGTGGTGGCGGCGGGCGCGGCCGCGCTGGGCGCTCGGGTCGCGCTCGTTGAAGAGCGCCTGATGGGCGGTGATTGTCTGAATTTCGGGTGTGTGCCTTCCAAGGCAGTCATTCGAGCTTCGCGCGCCGCTTACGCGCTTAAGGAAGCGTCTGAATATGGCGGAAGGGCAAACGGCTCGAATTCGTTTAGCTTTCCTTGTGCGATGGAGCGGATGCGGCGGCTGCGCGCGGAAATTTCGGCCCACGACTCGGTTCAGCGGTTCACTTCATTAGGCGCCCACGTCTTTCTGGGAGCCGCGGTATTCACATCGCATTCCACCGTGGATGTGGACGCTATTCGGCTCCGGTTTAAGAAGGCCGTCATCGCCACCGGCGGGCGGCCGGACCGCCCTCCGATTCCAGGCTTGGCCGAGGCGGGATTTCTCACCAACGAAACCGTATTCTCGCTTACGGAATTGCCTGCCCGGCTCGTTGTGATGGGCGCGGGTCCAATCGGCTGCGAGCTAGCGCAGGCCTTCCAGCGCCTGGGAAGCCAAGTCACGATCATCACGCGGGGCGCCCGCATCCTTCCACGGGAAGATCCGGATGTTTCCGCCTTGCTCGCCAAGCGCTTTGAGAGGGAAGGCATACGGCTCGTATTTGAGGCGAAGATTCCTTGCGTTGAGCGGCGGAAGGGCGAAAAGGTCGTTCACATAGAGCACGGCGCTGCGCGCGAGGAGCTTTCAGCAACAGAAATTCTGGTTTCGGTTGGCCGCGTTCCCAACGTCGAAGGCCTAAACCTCGCAGCCGCCGGGGTTGAGTACGACGCGAAGGGCGTGCGAGTTGATGACCGGCTCCGCACGTCGAATCCCAACGTCTATGCCGCGGGCGACGTTTGCTCCCCGTTCAAATTCACCCACGCCGCTGAGGCGATGGCCCGGATTGCACTGCAGAACGCGCTTTTCTTCGGGCGGAGAAGGGCGAGCGAGTTATTCATTCCTTGGACGACATACACTGACCCCGAGGTCGCCCACGTCGGCCTTACGGAACAAGAGGCGCAAAGACGAGCCTTCAAGGTCGAGGCGTTCACGCTGCCGCTTGCCGAAGTTGACCGCGCGACTCTGGACGGCGAGACCGAGGGCTTTGCGCGGGTTCATATGGACGCAAAGACCCGGCGCATTCTCGGCGCCACTCTGGTCAGCCGGCATGCCGGAGAGAGCATCGGAGAGTTGGTCCTCGCCATGAATCAGGGACTCAAGCTCGAAGCCTTAAGCGGGGTCATTCATCCTTACCCTACGCAAGCGGAGGTGATCAAACGCCTTGGCGATGCTTCCATGAAATCGCGGCTGAAACCCTGGATGCGGAGCGTGCTCGAAAAATACTTTGCGTGGCGACGATAGATCGCGCCTTGCCATTGCAAGGAAGTTTCAAAGAGAAGTCAGATGAAAGTATCCGTCATTATTCCTGTTCTGAATGAGCGTGCTTGCCTGCCGGGAAATGTCGAAGCGTTGAAACGTCACATCTGGATTCACGAAATAATCGTGGTTGACGGCGGAAGCAGCGATGGCACCCTCGCATGGCTTCGTGAGCAGAGTGCAATAAGGCTCATCGAGTCCGCGCCGGGAAGAGGAATTCAGCTTAACGCGGGCGCGAAGGCCGCGACGGGCGACGTTTTGATCTTTCTCCATGCTGACACATGCTTGCCGCAAGATGCATACGCGCGCCTCAAGCAGGCGCTCGACCGTCCGAACATAATTGGCGGCTGCTTTTGCGTTCGATTTGACGCTCAAAGACCGCGGTCGCTTGGCATTGTTGCAGCAGGTATCAATTTTCGCACTCGCCTCACGCGCACAGGCACGGGCGACCAGGCGATTTTCGTTCGCCGCGCGGTTTTCGACGAGATCGGCGGCTATCCGGAATGGCCTCTTTTCGAAGACACTGAGTTTGTGGGCCGGATGAAGCGCATCGGGAGATTCGCGGTGGTTTCCACTCCCGTGACTATTTCCGCGCGCCGTCACGTGCGGTGCGGAGTTTTCCGGACCGTGATCTTGTGCTATCTCCTCCGTTTAGGATACTGGGCGGGCATTTCACCCTTCATCTTGGCAGCATGGTACGAGGGCTCGGCTCACAATGTGAAAACGCAGGCAGCCCTGTCTACGCCGCCGCCAAGTAGCCTCGTTTCAGAGGAAGACAGTCCGATTCTTCACCCCCGGAGGTCATAAAATGGTTCAACGAACTGGCCTAATCCCTTCTTCTCCGACTGACGTTTGCCCTTTGATGCCCGGCATACCCGTTCCCTCTATTACCATCCCGGCGATGGACGGCGGCGAAGTAAATCTGGCCGAAGCAGTCCGCAAGAAGGCGACCGTCCTGGTCTTTTATCGGGGAGGCTGGTGACCGCACTGCAACCGGCAGCTCGGCGAGCTGCGAAACATCGAGCATCAACTCACAGAAATGGGTTTCGAGCTCATTTTGATCTCGCCTGATCGCCCCGCCAAGCTGCGCGAGACGTTAGCAAAGCACAAGATTCAAGGCCGCCTGCTTTCGGACAGCCAGATGCTGGCCGCGCAGGCGTTCGGAGTGGCTTATCGCGTGGACGATGACACCCTGAGCGCCTTAAAGAAGTATGGGGTCGATCTGGAGGAAGCTTCCGGCGAGAATCATCATCAGCTTCCCGTGCCGGCGGTCTTCATCGCGGGGACGGACGGCGTGATTCAATTCACTTATGCCAATCCCGATTACACGGTGCGATTGAAACCGGAATTGCTGTTGGCTGCAGCAAAGAGCGCCCTAAAATAAGTTGCAGGTTGTGGCAAAGCCGATATCTGTCGCGCGAGGAGTTTGGAGGTGATTGTTCATGGCTCCTGCTGAAAAGGTCGTTTACACATCGCGCATTCGCATTGAGCGCCAGCGCGGTCCGATGCGCCTGGCCTATCTCCCGGCTGAAAAGGAGCCGGTTATTTTCGGCGTCCACTCGGAGGTTGCCGAGCATTACAAGGTTCCGCCCGACGCCTTTCCGGCGCACGCGACGACACTCGATTACGTCGTGGCAGCGGCCGCCGGCTGACTGACCGGGACCTTCGGAGGCGCGCTGGAAGCGCGTCAGATCGATGCTTCGGAGGGCAGACTCACCTCCGAAGCAGTCGGGGAAATTGAGCTCGATGGGAACGTTCTTGTCATCCGTCGCATTTCGGTCCACTACAAACTTCGAGCGCCTGAAGCGATGCGGGAGGCGATTGAGCGTGTTCACAGTATCCATGCGGACCACTGTCCGGTCGCTCGCTCGATTCGCGCCGCCATCGAGATTCGGACCACTCTTGAGCTGGTAGACTAACAACAGAGAGGCACGGAAAAATCACTCAGACTGGAGGTCGCGACTATGAGCCGAAAACACCTGGTCACCCGCTCGCTCATTTTTGTTGTTGCCTGCGCCCTGGCCGCTATTCCTACACTTTTTACTCCGTCATCCGCGGCGGCGCAGGACGAGATCTTGCCGCTCAAAATCAAGGTTGGAGAAAAGGCCCCGGATTTTGCGCTTCCTTCCGCTGACGGAAAGACGGTCAGGCTTTCCGATTACGCCGGCCACAATGTTCTGATCGACTTCTACCGCGGCTACTGGTGACCCTACTGCATGGGCGAACTCGGCGAGTTCGTGAAACATTATGAAGAGTTCAAATCGCTCGATGTTCAGATCCTGGCCATTAGCGTTGACCCTCCTGACAAGGGGAAGTGGGTTAAGGAGAAACTGAAGGCGCCGTTTCCAATTCTTTCCGACGCAAGCCAGAAAGTGATGGATCTCTACGGCACAAAGTCGCCCGAATACCGCAATCGCCAGGGCGTCAGCATCAACACGCCCACGTTGGTCCTGATTGACAAGACAGGAACGATTCGCTGGATTCATCAGGCGGAGAATTATCAGGTCCGCGCGCCTGTCGAAGAAGACTTGGCGCAAGCCCGTAAGCTGAAATAGTGAACCGAGGGACACCTTCGGCCTTCAGGGTTCCGAGCCCATTGCTGCGTTCAGACGTACCCTCGCAATCTGGAAATCGTAAACGGCTTGAGCGTAATTGGCGCGAGCCGATTCAGCCGCGGTCTCGGCCGTAAGAAGATCGACAAAAGAAACGAGCTGCGCCTGATAACGGGTTTGCGCGAGGCGCAGAGCCTCTTCAGCGTACGCGGCAATGCGCTCGTCGGCTTGGGCCGAGTCGAGGGCCTTACGCAGTTCGGTGTGGGCGAGGCTCACTTCATTTCGAGCCGCAAGCCTCGCGGACTGATAACGCGCCTGAAGGGCTTCGAGACTCGCCCACTCGGCTTGGGCTTGCGCTATGAGCCCCCCTCCCGTGTATATCGGCGCGAAAAGGCCTAGGCCGCCCACCATCAATTCTGCGGGTGTGAGCTCGGCAAAGCGTGCGTAACCACCACTGAACACGCCTTTCAGAAGAGGATGTCGCAAGCTGCGGGCGTACTCGACTCTCTCCTGCTGCGCCTCGATTTCCGCCTTGAGAGCTTTCAAGTCGGGGCGAGTAGAGAGCGCTTGTTGGATTTCCCTTTCTAGCGGTTCAGAAGAAACAAGACTAATCTGCGGCTCGATCAGATTGTAGCGCGCTCCCTCAGGCTCGCCAAGGGCCGTGTCGAGTTCCACCCAGGCTGCCTGCTCGTCGTCGCGCGCCTGAGCGAGCGCGAGCTGAGAATTTTGTAAGCCAACCTCGGCAAGATCGAGGTCGAGTTTTGAACTTAACCCGACCTCATAGAACTCCCGCGCTCTTCGCTCAACTGCCTGCCGCTCTCGAACATCCTGCTCGCTTACTCGCGTGATCCTCTGTGCGCGCAGGGCCTTCAGAAAAGCGAGCTTGGCTTTTTCAGCAACTTCAATCCGCACCTGGTCGAGGCTCCGCTGCGCGGCATCCACTTCGGCCCGCGCGACCGCCGTGGCATGGCGAGTCCGGCCAAAGTCGAAAATATTCTGGTTGATGTTTCCAGCGTCGGCAAGATTGCGCCAAAAAGGTGACGCGGGCAATCCCAGCAAACCCAACCCATTGGTCGCTCCCGAAAGCCCAAGTTTTGCAATCCCGTTGAAAGACACTTGCGGGTAATATCCGCTTTTGAAGACAGCCACACGCGCCCGAGACGCCGCAACTTCCTCCCGCGCTTCTCGCATAGCGGGGTTATTGGCGAGGGCTATCGTTACAGCCTGCTCGATCGTGAGTCTCTCGGGGACTGTGGGGCTTTGCGCAGCGGCTTGGCCGAACCTGCACGTAAGCAATCCGATCGCTATCAATATCGCAATTGGTCTTAGCATTGATACGTGCTCCTTGAAAATTGCGGTTTATAACCGCGTCGCGCAGGGGCGAGACGCAATCCCAAAGCCCGCCAGCAGCTACTACAGCCCGCCCGCCTTTTCTAGCGAGGCTGCGACGGCGGTTCCGTCAGCCAAGCCGTCTTTGCCCGCCACCACGATCTGCTCGTCCAGATTCAGGCCGGAGCGAATCTCCGTCTCGGCTCCCTTATCCAGTCCCGTTTCAACCTCGACTTTGTGGGCATGCCCGTCGCGCACAACCCAAACATATTTCTTGGACCCCTCAACCACAAGAGCGGAGTCGGGCACGACCAGGGCGTCCGGGAGTTTTTCGGTCACGAGTGTCACGTGCGCATACATGCCTGGCCTGAGCAGGTGCTCACGATTGGGAACATCGATTTCTGTTTTCATGGTCCGGCTCGCGGGATCAAGAGCTTCGGCGAAACGCGTCACCGAGGCGGTGAAGAGTTTTCCAGGGTAGGCCGCCGTGGTAAGCGAAGCCGGCGTCCCGATATGAATGCGAGGAACGTCGATCTCGGGCACGCTGACGTAAACGCGTATGGTGTCGAGGTCTTGAACAGTGACAATCGCCTGCCCCTGTATTGAAGATGTGGCTGCCTGAATTAGCGCTCCAGGGTCGACGAACCGGGCCGTAATGAAGCCGCTGAATGGAGCAGTAATAAAGGCGTACTGGTGGAGTGCAATGAGTCGATTGGTGTTGGCGGCGGCCGTCGCAACCTTGGCCTCCGCCAGCTTCACATTTGCTTCGGCCACGTCGTATCTGCTGCGATATTGATCGAGTTCTTGATTCGCAATGGCGTCGGGATCCTTCGCGTGAACTTCGCGGTAACGCTTGTAAGTGACCGCTTGTAGCTCAGCCTCCGCCCTGGCTTGGTTCAGGCTTGCCACGGCCTGCTGGTAGGCCGCCTGAGCCTGGTCAACTTCATCCACCATCTCCGGCACTTCGAGCACGGCCAGCGTTTGACCGCGCCGAACTCGGTCGCCTATGTCAACGCTGATTGACTTTACGTACCCGGCAACTTTTCCGTAAAGCGTCGCTTCATTGAATGCGACCAGTGTCCCAGGGAGAGTAATCTTGCGAATCAAATCCTGCTGCTGAACCGCTACGACGGTGACCGGAACCTTCCCAGTCCTATCCGGTTCTTTGGGCTTTGCAGTCCTGGAGGGAGAGCACGCCGTGAGCAATGTCAAACCAAGCGCCGCGCAGCCTGCGCTGACGATTGGCCAGATGTCCTTTCCACAGCGCGAACGGGTTAGAACATTGCTATCCGATTCGAGCATTTCCATTTTCCTTGCCTGCCTTCAACGCGAGGTACAGCGAAGGGACCACGAAAAGTGTTAAAAAGGTCGAAGCGGCGAGCCCACCCACGACGGCCCGCGCCAGGGGAACGTTGGCCTCTGCTCCCGTTCCCAGCTTGAAGGCCATCGGGAGCAATCCAACAATGGCTGCGCAGGAGGTCATCAGAATGGGGCGCAGGCGGATGCCACCGGCACGCACTACAGCTTCATGGACTGTCATCCCTTCAGACCGCAGGCGATTGGCGAACTCCACGAGCAGAATGCTGTTCGAGACCGCGATGCCCACCATAAAGATGGTGCCGATATAGGATTGAATGTTCACCGTGGTTCCAGTGAGGAATAGAATGAGCACGACGCCGATGATTCCCAGCGGGACTGCGAAGAGGATAATCAACGGGTCGAGAAAAGACCGAAACTGGGCGACCATCACTAGGTAAACCAGAGCGACGGCCATCAATAGCCCAAAGCCGAGTCCCGAAAAGGATTCGCGCATGCTCTGCACTTCACCGCGCATGGCAACGTGATAGCCGGCTGGAAGGTTGACACGAGCGAGACGCTTCTCAATATCACTCGCCACTGAGCCAATGTCACGCCCGCTGACGTTTGCGTACACGTCCGTCACGCGGGTGATGGCCCGATGTTCGACTTCAACGGGCGCTACTCCATGCGTGATCGTGGCGATATTTTTCACCAGGGTGACCTGCTGTGGTGCGCCTCCACCGGAGCCGGGGTCCGTGACCGGAATGTCTTCAAGCGTTGCGATGTTGCGGATTAAGTCTTCGGGATATTGGGCGCCCAAGAAGTAGTGGTTGCCGTTGTTACGGTCGATCCAGAAAGCTGGAAGGAAATTGACGCTTGAGTTGATCGCTGTCTCAATATTTTTGACCACATCTTCCTGAGTCAGTCCGAGGTAGGCAGCTTTCACTCGATCCACATTGATGTTCAGGACTGGATAGTCGAGCTTCTCGGGGATGTAGACATCCACAGCACCGGGGACCTGCTGGACCTGGGCCTTAATTTTTCGCGCGATCGCCTGCTCGACCTCCAGGCTGTTGCCGGAAACTTGAATGTCAATCGGCGACGGCAAGCCAAAGTTCAATGCGGCGCTCAGCAACCCGCCGGTATCAAAGGCGAAACCTACGCCCGGAAATTCTCCCGGCAGAACCTTTCGCAGCCGGCGCACATATTCCTGCGAGCTGACCTTATGATTCTCGGCAAGCTGGACATCCATAAAGCTATCCATCGGCCCCGCATTCGGGGTGTAGGCCGCCGGCCAGTCATAGAGCACCCCGGTGTTTGTCACGATGGTATTCAGTTCGTGAGCGGGAACCACCTTTCGGACTGCCTCTTCTACTTTTGCCGCCAACGCCTCGCTCAGCTCGATACGCATGCCCGAAGGGCCATGAATTAGGATGGTGAACTGCCCGGCATCGATGGGTGGGAAGAGTTCTTTTCCGAGTAGGGGATAAAGCGCCAAGGCGCCGGCGAAGGCCAGCGTCGCCATTGCAAGCACAGTCTTCTTGCGTGCCAGCGCCTTGCGGAGCCAGCGCTCGTAAATCTCTTTCAAGCCTTCGAGTTTATTTGCCAGCGCAGCCAGTGACGACGGCTTGCGCGGCGCCGTTCCGGCGTCTTCTTTTTCCGGACGCAGGAAGCGCGAGCTATAGGCCGGAATTAAGGTCAATGCCAGGACATAGGAAGCCGCCATGGCGAAGGCCACGCTCAACGCCAGTGGCGAGAACAGAAAGCGCCCGAGACCTGAAATAAAAACTACCGGGAAAAAGACTACAGCGGTGGTTATAGTGGAAACGATCACCGGCATGGCCACTTCTTCGGCGGCGTCTTTGGCCGCCGCCAGCGCGGGTTTCCCCATGCGTAAGTGCCGGACAGTGTTTTCCAAAACCACAATCGAGTCGTCAACAAGCCTTCCGACGGCAAGCGCCAAGCCGCCCAGCGTCATCATGTTCAGCGTGTTGCCGGTCGCATAAAGGCCGATGAAGGCTGCCAGGATCGAAAGAGGAATGGTGAGAAATATTACGATGGTAAAACGTGCGCTGCCGAGAAAGAGCAGCACCATCAGGGCCGCCAGCACTGCGCCCAGGATAACCTCTTTCTCGAGCGATTCGAGGGAATGGCGCACATAGACGGACTGGTCGAAGATAACCTTCAAGTTCACACCCTTGGGGATCCGCGCCTGGATGCCCGCCAGGGCTTTCTTGACGCCCTCCACGACCTGAATGGTATTGGCTCCCGGCTGGCGATAAATTGGAATATAGACCTGCGGGCGGCCATTGATGGTGACCACATTCGTCTGGATCTGGTGGGTGTCCTCGGCACGGCCAACGTCCTTCACGAAAACCGGCGAGCCATCCACAACTTTCAGCGGGAAATCGTTGATTTGATCAACGTTCGGGACCATGCCGTTCGTCACGATCATGTAATCCGTTGCACCCAGTTTGGCATCACCCGTGGGGATCAGCGTATTCCACTTGCGAAGCCCGTTTGCCACATCTAGTGGAGAGAGCCCGTACGCCGCCAGCTTATTGGGGTCAACGTAAACCAGGATGCGCCGAATCCGCCCGCCAAATACAGCCGGAGCGATGACTCCCGTGATGCCGCTCAGCATATTGCGGATGTTGAAGTAAGCGAGATCGTAAAGCTGGGTTTCGTTGATCGTCGGGCTGGAGACCGTCACGAGCGCAAGCGGTATGGAGGCCGTGGGGTCGTAGGGCATCACCATCGGCGGGATCGTACCCGGCGGCAGGTAATAGAGGTCCGAGATCGCAAGGGAGGACACCTGGGAGAGAGCAGTATTGGGGTCGATGTCCGGGCGAAAGAAATCACGCACAACGCTCACCCCGAGCAGGCTCTTCGAGGTTTGAAGAGCAACGCCGTTGGCCTGCGAAGTCCAGCGCTCAATGCGGTTGGTGATGTCGCGCTCCATCACATCGGTCGGCATTCCGGGATAGAGCGTCAGAATCTGCACTGCAGGGGTCTTAAAGATCGGCAGGATATCCGCCGGAATGCGCCATAAGACAGTAATTCCCAGCAAAAGAATTGCAAGGATTCCCACCACGACGAGATAGGGATTTTCAAGTGCGCGGCGTACCATACGAGGTTCCTTTTACCGTTAATCCCGACCGTGCTTCCGGCATCCTACTCAGGGCGACTGCTGGCGCACGGCTTGGGCCATTTGATTCAGGGATGCTTCATCAATTGCCCCGACCAAGCTGAAGACCAGCCCCCGGTGGCACCAGAGCGCGGCATTCACGCCTTCATAGGAGGTGGAAACTCGCACAGATTTTCGGGCTTGGTCAAAGGCCGGCGGCTCGATGGCGACAAAAAAGGAAATCAACGCCTGGTCAGACTCGCGCCGGTAATGAACGAGCGCGGCCTTTCGATTGCCAATCTCACAAACCCTTGCCTCTACTGGAGCGGCGGCGGGCAGCGCAGGGACTCGGACAGGAAAGTCCACTCTTCCCTGAAACCATTGCTCGATATCCCGCGGAGAGTTCGAAACAATCTCAGCCTTCCCCGGAAGGTAGCTCTGATAGTCCGTGATGAATTCTCGGGCAAGGCGATCAGGCGTCGGCGATCGGCGGGTGTAATACCAGCCATACACGCCAAGCACGAGAAGAACGAGGGCTGCCGCAGCTCCCGCCCATACTAGCCACTGTCTTTTTCTAGAAACGGCGCGATCCTCGAACATGGCTTGAATCTTCTCGCGTAGTTCGCGGGGGGCCTGCTCAGTTTCCGCCAGCAGGCGCACTTCTTTGCGCAGGCGTTCACCATCCTGAACAAATTCCTGGCAGGCGTGACACTGCCCGAGATGCTCTTGCGCGGCAGCCGGGACCGGTCCTCTTTCTTCGGACAATATCAATTGCGCTCGGCATTTATCGCAGGTCATGGCTATCCCTCCCCTGAGGATCGTAAGCGGAAAGCCTTTGTCGCAGTTCTTGCCGGCCTCTGGCCAGGCGCGATGCCACGGTCCCCAGCGGGCACTCCAGAATCTCTGCAACCTCCCGAAGAAGGAATCCCTCTGCGTCCGAAAGCCAGACTACCGCGCGAAATTGAGGCGGCAAGCTCTCGACCGCGGCCCGCACGTCTTCAGCGGCCATTGCTGCGGGCAGTGGATTTACTGCGGCTCCCGCCTGTGTACTTTCTCCGGAAAGCTCTTCCTCGTATGGTCCCCGGAGCAATTGTTTCCGGTGGTGGTCAACAAAGGCATGATAAAGGGTCTGAAAAAGCCAGGCGCGAGGGTTCCGGACAACCCGGTTCTGCCCTTCAAGGGCTCGAAGGACGCACTCCTGAACCAAGTCATCAGCGTCCCCGGCATTTCGCGTCAACCGAAGTGCAAAGCGGAACAGATCGTCCAGGTAGACGAGGACGGCTTCCCGCACAAGTGAGCCCGGGTTGGTCGAGGGCTTTTCGGCACTGACGGCCATCTCCGGCCTTGGAATCACAACGATTGTCCTCAATCAGCTATGACGTTTGAGGCGATCAAAATTATCCCGCCTCGAGCCATTTGGCGTCCCTGGTTTCAACCCGCGGCATTGGGGGATCAAATGCTCTTCGGGAAATCAATGAGAAGAAAATGCTGCGTGGGGATTAAAAGAAGTTCGAGAGCCGCCATCACGATACGCTTCTGTAAGTCAATGGCGTGCGGTGCGCCGAGCGGATATCCGAGCGGCCGATCGACATCGAGTGCGCGAGGCGGCCGGACTCGCTCGGTGACTTCGCGCAGCAAGCTAATGGAAACCGTTGGGATGCCTGATTTCTCGATCACACTCTGGACCAGTCCGACGGACTGATGGCAAAGCGGTCAAACCGGCGTCAGCAATACGCCATCCACGCGGGTTTCTGCGAGTCGTCGCGCAATCTCAGGCGCAGTCATGCTCACCAAGCGCGCTGGAGCCGAGATCGAGCCCATCAGGCTGTAGTGACGCGGCGCAACGTCCCCAAGTAATCTTTCCGCCTTCAATTCGCGGAGGCGATCGAGCGGCAACGCCAGATTCTTGTCGCGTTCGATGCCCGAATGATCGAACGCATCGCTCTTATGGCCGATTTGCAAGGTTTCAAGATCGGTCTCAAGCGGAATTTCACGAAATGAATAATCGCCGCCGCGTATCGAAGCATCGAACGGCGGCTGGTCGGGGCGGTAGAAAGCAGCGCTCGTCACCACGGCGATTCGCGATTGTGAGAGAGGTTTGTTGAGAACCGCGCCCGGTTGCCAATCAAACTGGCGATACCGGTACGTCTTCATGAAGAATTGGTATTTGAAACTCAGGTCGGATAGCGTTGCCATAATGTCTGCGGATGAGGTCTGGCCGATGCTCCGCAAGGTCGCTCCTGGCAATTTCTTTGCGCCCAGTGGCAAGGAAGGTCTTCCGTTGCGGGGCGGCATCCGCCCCTCGTTGATTGGGCCAGCGCGCAATGCGCTTAGGGAATCATGTATTGCGTGTTCGAAATATGCGTCGGATAGGCATAGATTGTCTCTTGCAAATCCGACGCGGTCAGGCCCTTGCGGATTGCAAGCGCAAAGAGATTGATGTGCTCCTCGGCGTGCGTTCCCAGAATGTGCGCACCGAGAAGGCGTCCGCTTTCCTCCTCGACCAGGATTTTATAGCCCGCGCAGGTTTCGGCAATTCGCCGCGACGCATACCAGCTTGACATGTCGCCGGAGCCGACGCGGAAGCGAAGGCCTTGATTGCGCACCTCTCGCTCATCGAAGCCGACAGCGGCCAATGGTGGAATCGTGAAGACCACACTGGGGACGCTTCCGTAATTCGCTTTTTCATGATTTCCTTGCAGCAGGTTGGCAGCGACGACCTGGCCTTCGTATCCCGCAACCGGCGTCAACGGCGGGTTGCCACTCGCCGCGCAATCGCCGGCCGCGTAAACCGCCGGATTCGAGGCGCTTTGCAGATACTCGTTCACATTCACCCCGCGCCGTTCGCGTTCCACATCTCCTTTCGTGAGGTCCAGGTCGTCAAGCTCCGGCACGCGGCCTGCTCCGTGGACTGCCAGATCGGCTGAGTATTCCTTGTCCCCGCCCCGATGAGAAGCCTTCACGATCAGGCCGGAAGGGGTTTTCACAATGGTCTTTACGGCCGTCTCCAACTCGACTGCGATTCCTATCTCGCGCGACCACTTCACGAGCCGGTCAACCAGGTCCGCATCAAAGCGTTCCAGGCCGTGCGCGCCCCGATGCAGGATTGTAACCTGCGAGCCGGCTCGCGCCGCCACGTGGGCAAATTCGAAGGAAATATAGCCCCCACCGATGAAGACGATCCGGCGCGGCAACTCCTCCAACTCGAGAAATTCGTCGCTGGTAATCAAATGCTCTTCGCCGCCGACACCCAGCTTCGCGGGGCGGGCTCCCGTGGTAATCACAATGTGTTTTGCTTCAAGCCTGTCATCGCCGACCTGAATTGTGCGCGGCCCTGCAAAATGCGCTGGGCCGTGGAAGGCGGCGATCCCGGATTGGGCAAAGCCTTCTTCTCGCGCTTTGGGCACCGGCTCCGTAAAGGTTCGCTTAAAGCGAATCAGTTCCGGCCAGACGATGCTCGTGTTTCCAGGGAATATTCCCTTGCCTTTCATTCGCCGCGCCCAGTCAATGGCTTCAGCCGCTCCCACCAATACCTTCTTGGGATCGCAGCCCCTGAGCACGCAGGTCCCGCCGAATGGCCGCGAATCAATAATCGCGACTTCCCAGCCTTGCCGGCGGCAAGCCGACGCCACCGTCGCGCCCGCCGTGCCCGTCCCGATGACCACCAAGTCAAATGTCTTCGTCAGCTGTTTCCTCCCCCAGATTGGCTGTGTGCAACACCGAGTCTATCAGACACTCATAATGATTTGCGAGGCGTAAGAACTGCCTGAAGGCGGGCGCACCCTTGCCATTAGACCAGCCTCCTGGCGCGCCCGTATATTCCTTTAAGTATGGGAGCACGGTTCCAGTTCGACGCCCATACAAGGCCGGCTCTTTCCTTAGGCGCTCGGCATTAGCCGCGCGGGTGGCTTGGTTGCGCCTCAAGGATGCCACGACCCCGAATGAGCTGAATTCCCGAGAGCAATACGCTTGGCTGTGGGCCAAGGAAGCGGCGAGCCAGAAACCCCAACGATGTGCCGAACGCCGCGTGGGCAAGGGTAACCACGACCGGAAAGCCGGGCGAGAATTGCAATCCGAAATATCCCACCCCGAGCGACTGGACCACCGGGCTGACCATGAATCCCACGCCGATCGCCAGTCCATAGACCAGGCCCACCCACAGTCGCCTTACGCCGAACAGGAGAACGAAGATGATTCCGAACGCCGCCCCATTCCAGAAGTGATAGGCCCAGCCCGCGATATTCGAGATGGTGTTCGGCCCCAGCGCGAAGCGATTGAGCAGCAATACGCCCATCAGCTCGGGCAGGCTGCCCGGCATGTAACCGAGATGAAACCCGGTAATCCGGACAGCCTCGAGAGCAATCGTTGCAATTCCGCCCGCCAGCGCGCCCCAGGCAATGGACCGGGCGACCAACGGATTCCGCTTCCAGGCAAGCAGCGTGATGATCGCCAGTCCGATGATGGACGGAATCAAGAGCTGCTTCGCCAAGACGTTCAGCGTTCCGTACCCGGCCATTGCCGCGGGGAAGATGTTCGGGCCCACTGACGCCAGCGCCAGGGTCAGAGCGATGAGCAATAGATCTCCCCAATTGTTTCTCACGTTAACCTCGCTTTCTCATTGCGCTTGCGCCACAGATTTCGAGCCGCTCAGTGCGTTGCCGCCTGAGCAATGCCCTGGATTTTCATATCCAGCATTTTCGCCATCATGCTGACTTGCGGGTTATTGAGCTGGCCAAGTGCCGCCGAGGGTTTCTCGTAACTCACGTAAGTGTGGCCATCCGAGTCTTCATAAACGAAAATCCGGACGGGAACAAACAGGCCGACGGCGCGGTCGGCAGTGAACAGCTTCTTCCCCATGTTCGGGTTGCCCACCAGAAACGATTCTGCTTTCAACTGCAAGCCGGTCATGGAGAGCATCTTCCCTTGGTTCAGGCGGCCCATGACCATCAGGCCATTTTGGCTTGTGGCCGATTGTACGGCTGATACGGTTTGGTCAAAGTCCTTCTGACTCTGGATCTTGACGATCGAATCCTGCGCCAAGGCCAGTCCGCTGAAGGCCAGCGCCATGACGGCTACCGCGAACGACAAAGACAGGGTCCGCTTCATGTTTTTTTCCTCTCGATTTTGGTTTGAGCTTTTGGCGGAGCAGCTCCACTGAGCTTGCCGGCCAACTCGCTGGAAGCCTTGACCAAGATCAGGCCGGAAGTTCTGACCCGATTGACTCAAGCGCATCCGTCAAGTGAGTGAAGGTTCGAGACGGTTTATTACAGGTCTTATGGCTAGGGCGATTTCTTGAACGCCTTCGCTACTTTGGCGGGCAGAAGGGCAGAAGTGTTTCCGAGTAACGTCCTGCGGCGGGTTAACTCCCGAAAAGGCTGTTCGCATCCTTCGGTGCTCCGGCTGACCCCAGGGCGGAATCTATAGCAGACCACTCATTTCCCTTGGGCATCACAAAGAGGCAGCGACCTCCGCTCCTCTCGGCCCACAACGAACCGACGCCGCGCTTCTCTTTCGAGTCGTCATTGGACCACAGGTGTTCACCTTTGGATTCGACGACAAGGATTCTGCCATCGTTCAATAGGGCGACGAAGTCGGGGTAGAACCGATCGGACGAAGTTGGAAGCCAGAACGACGACTCTGGGCGGCGTT
>Ga0209061_1001783_pt1 | contig 32072 bp, 28 predicted proteins | sample Coa_R1_10_FD_187157 | JGI IMG/M metagenome (GOLD analysis project Ga0209061, IMG submission 187157) | Surface soil microbial communities from Centralia Pennsylvania, which are recovering from an underground coalmine fire - Coalmine... | ecosystem: Environmental > Terrestrial > Soil >... | reverse complement strand
GAGGCGGAAGCTACCGGCCGCGTAATCGCGCGCCTTGCGCAGCTCCTCTTCGCTTACCGGTTCGTCGAGTAGGCGCGCGACCTCGGTCATGATCACGCGCGTGGCTTCAACGGCGTGCTCGGGGCTGACACCGGCGCTGATCGTAAAGGCGCCGGTATCGAGATAGCGCGCCGTCGCCGCGCCAACGGAGTAGGCCAGACCGCGCCGCTCGCGCACCTCCTTGAAGAGGCGCGAACTCATCCCGCGGCCGAGGATATTGGTCAGGACGGTAAGCGCGTAGCGGTCGGGGTCGAGGCGTGCCAGGGCGCGCATACCGATGGCGATGTTCGTCTGGGCGGTGTCGCGTTCGTCGATCAGGATACGCTCGCGCGGAGGGTCGGGGAGCGCAGGTGGAACCGGCGGCGTTTCGCGGTCGACCGCTTCGCCCCAGAGCTTCTCCGCCAGCTCGACGACGATCTCGTGCTCCACGTTGCCGGCCACGCTCAGCACCATGTTGCGCGGCACGTACCATGTTTCGAGATGGGTGACCATATCGTCGCGCGTAATCCCTGCGACGGTCTCCAGGGTGCCGGCGATGCTCCACCCGATCGGCTGATCACCGAAGATGCCGAGCGCGAGCATCTCCGCCGCCCAGGCCGCCGGCTGGTCGTGCGAGCGGCGGATCTCCTGCTGCACTACGGTGCGTTCGCGCTCGACCTCCTCCGGCTGCAGGAGCGAGTGCTGCACCGTATCGGCGGCGACATCCATACCCGTTTCGAGCATGTCGAAGGGGACCTGGTTCCAGTAGCAGGTCAGCTCTTTGGTGGTGTAGGCGTTGAGTACGCCACCGGCGCCTTCGATCTCGGCAGCGATTTCGATCGCGTCGGGGCGACGCGGCGTGCCCTTGAAGAGCATATGCTCCATGAAGTGCGAAACGCCGTTAACGCGGCGCTCCTCCGCCCGCGACCCCACGCCGACGAAGACGTTGACCGAGGCCGATTGCGCCGTGGGGATCGAAACTGTGACGACCCGCAGACCGTTGGAAAGAGTGGTAAGGCGCCAGGACGAAGCCGGTGCGGTTGCCGATGTTGCCATCACATCCCTCGCGCGCGGCAACAGCAGGTGCGTGCCCCTACCGCCCACGCGTTCAGGATTGAGGATAGTGGCGGGGTTCGGCAGCGGTCAATGCGCGCGCTCGCTAGCCGTTCACCCGGCTAGCGTAGTGACCTACGCCCGGCGAACTATAGGGTTTTATGCCTGCCTTTCTTACTCTACGATTACCGCGATTTTTTACGCAGCAGAAGCGCAGGAGGTTGCGTGCGTTCAGCTTTCGGCGTAGCGAAACGGGTTGTGCGCGCTTTCAGCGCCGATCGTGCGACGTCATACGCGGCGGCGATCGCGTATTACACCTTGCTTTCGATCTTCCCCTTCGCTCTGTTCGCCATTGGCTTGGCCGGTTACTTCATGGACGACAGCGCCCGCTCCGACCTTGCGCAGCGGATCGCGTCGGCGCTGGGTAGCGGTGTATCGGATACGATCGCGCAGCAGGTCAACGCTGCCACGCGTGGCAGCGCTGGCGCGACGGCGTTTGGTCTGGTGACGGCCGCATGGTCGGCGAGCGCGGTGTTCGGCGCGATCCGCACCGGTCTCGAAGCGGTATGGGACTACCATCCGCGGCGCAACTGGCTGATGACGAAGCTGCGCGATCTGCTGGCGATGGTCGGCTTCAGCGTGGTGCTCGGGCTCGTCCTCGCGAGCAACATCGCGTTTGCTGCTGCCACGGCGCTGCTAAAACGGCTGTTCGGCGATAGCGTCGGTGGAGGAGTAACACTGCTCGCACGCCTGGTATTTTTTGTGCTGCCGGTCGTCGTGGCGTTTCTGGCGTTTCTGCTGTTGTACGCTTTCGCCTCCGAGCGGCGTTTCGGCTGGCATGCGCTCTGGCCGGGCGCAGCGCTGGCTGCCTGTGGCTTTGAGCTGCTTAGTCTCGGTTTTGGTTTCTACCTGCGATATTTTGGCAATTATGCGAAGGTCTACGGTACGCTCGGGGCCGTGATCGCCTTTCTCTTCTACGCTTATCTCCTTGGATGCTTTATCCTGCTTGGCGCGGAGCTGATCGAGGAACTGCGGCAGCGAACAGCTCCTGTCGTGCCTGAAGAGTCTTCGCGCCAGCCGGCGTTGCGGAAAGGGACGGACGTTCAGGGGGGCGCAACGCGCTGATTTTTTCTGCCCGCCGGACGCATCATCCGCCAATGGAGACGTGCATGGCAGACAAGCGCATACGCTTGATGATCGTGGACGATCACACGCTCTTTCGCAGCGGTCTCGTCAGCCTGCTGGGCAGCTTCGACGATATCGAGATCGTTGCCGAAGCGAGCAGTGGCGACGAGGCGATCGCCAAGGCGCGGGAAGCGCGGCCGGACGTGATCCTGATGGACGTGGGCATGCCGGGCACAAGCGGTTTGCAGGCGACACGGGCCATTCTCGCCGAACGGCCAGAGACAGCGATCTGCATGCTGACCGTGTCCGAACAGGATGAGACGCTCTTCCAGGCGATCCACGCCGGCGCGCGCGGCTACCTCGTCAAAGACACCGAGGTTCATCGGCTGCACGAGGCGATCCGCGTACTGGTCGATGGCGGTACCTCGATCACGCCGGTGCTGGCGACACGCTTGCTGGAGGAGTTTGCGCGCGCCAGCCCGCCGCCGCGTACCGATGAGGTCGGCCTGGAACAGCTTACGGCGCGCGAGCGCGAGATCCTTGAATACGTCGCCGCGGGCTGGCGCAACCAGGAGATCGCCGAACGACTCAACATCGCTGTCAACACCGTGAAGGTGCATCTGCGCAACATCCTCGAAAAGCTCGATCTGCGCAACCGCCAGCAAGCTGCTGCCTTCGCCGCGCGCGAAGGTCTTCTCGGCCCCTCGACACCGCCGCCGCCAACAGGCGACGATAGAGACGACGAGGATGGCAGCTGAGCCATCTCGCAACACGGGCTGAAGAGCATGGCGTACGCGCAAGGCGCCGCGGGGCCGGTGCGCATTCTGGCGATCGAATCGTCGTGCGACGAAGCTGCCGCAGCCGTGATCGAAGATGGACATCGCATCCTGTCTAGCGTCGTCGCTTCGCAGATCGCTATCCATCGTGCGTACGGTGGCGTCGTGCCGGAGGTGGCGTCGCGGCAGCACCTGCGCACGCTGTTGCCGGTGGTGGAGCAAGCGCTGCGCGAGGCAAGCATCGGCTGGGATGCGATCGATGCCGTCGCGGCCACGTACGGCCCGGGCCTGGCGGGCTCGCTGCTGGTAGGGCTGAGCGCGGCGAAGGGGCTGGCATACGCGCGACGCAAGCCTTTGCTCGGCATCAACCACCTCGAAGGGCATATCTATGCCAACTGGCTCGACGTCGAGGGCGAAGTTGAACCGCCGCCCTTCCCCGCGCTGTGCCTGGTTGTCTCGGGTGGGCATACCGATCTCGTGCTAATGCGCGGCCATGGGCAGTTCGACCGCCTGGGCCGCACGGTAGACGACGCTGCTGGCGAAGCGTACGACAAGGTCGCGCGTTTGCTCGGTCTCGGCTTCCCTGGCGGGCCGGCGATCGATCGTGCCGCACGCGAGCACGGTCCGGCGGGTATCCAGTTGCCGCGTGCCTGGCTGCCGGGCACGTGGAATTTCAGCTTCAGCGGGTTGAAGACGGCGGTACTGCACCTGACGCGCGAGGCACAGCCGCCGTCCGTGTCGGAGATCGCTGCCGCGTTCCAGGAAGCCGTCGTCGATGTGCTGGTGACGAAAACGGTGCGTGCCACCGAGGAGTACGACGCGCGGGTGATCTTGTTGGCCGGCGGTGTTGCTGCGAACAGTGCGCTACGTCGGGAGTTCGCGCGGCGGGCCACGACGCCGGTGTGCGTGCCACCACCGCAGTACTGTACCGACAACGCCGCGATGATCGGCGCGGCGGCGTATTTCCGCTATATCGCGGGCGAACGCAGCGATTTTACGCTCGACGTGCGCCCCGGACTCTCGTTGGCATCATGAGTCCTATGACCGTAACGTCTGAGTCGATCGTGTACCAACGCTGGACGACGTGCCGCCACTGTGGGCTGCCGTACGCCGTGCGTCATCATGATCCTCCGCCGGGACATGCCTGCTCGATCGCTTCGGGCTGCTTCGTCATCCAGCCGTTCCGCCGTTGTCCCACGTGCGATGCGACCGTCCACGAGCGGTGCCCCGTGGACGCGGCCTGCCCTGGGAGATGACCGTGTATCAGCGGCGCGCTCTCTCCCGCCATCGGTTCGAGGCACTGGTGCGGCGCGCGCTGCGCGACCTGCCCGCCTGGGTGCTCGAACGGATGGATAACGTCGATATCGTGGTGGTGCCGCGGCCCACGGCGGCGCAGCGTGCGCGGCTGGGTTTGCGTCCGCGCGACGATCTGCTCGGCCTCTACGTTGGCACCGACCTCACGCGGCGCGGCGATGGCTACACTTTCGCCCTGCCCGATCGTATCTACCTCTTTCAGGAGGCGATCGAGCGGCACGCGCGCGATCGCGCCTCGCTCGAAGCGGTTGTGCGCGAGACGATCGCGCACGAGATCGCGCATCATTTCGGCATCAGCGATGCGCGTTTGCGTGAGCTGGAGCGCTACTGAGCAGGATGGCCCCATGCTCCGACTGCTGCGGTGGCTGTGGCGCGGCGATGAAGCGTTGGCGCACGTGGCCGACGAAACGAACCTCGACTCGAGCGCACAGCGTGTGGTGCTGGCGCTGCTTGCCGCCTGGACGGCTTTCTCAGGTTGCGCGCTCCTCTTCTTCGAAGGCAGCGTGACGAAGGTGCTGGCGGGTGGCCTCGCCGATCATGCCGGGCAGCGGCTCCTGGGCGCGCAGTGGTTGGGGCTGGCGGCGGTCTACGCCGTTGCAGCGGTGCGACGGCAGCGCAGCCTCGGCTGGATCGCCGTCGCCACGCAGCTTGCGACCGGGCTCGCGGCCGGCTATACGCTCGTCACTGGCGATGGCGACGCGGGTACGGCCTTTCTCTGCGCGGTATCGCTGCTGTTCGCGCTTGTGCTTGCAGGGTTCCTGCTGGCCACGCAGCCGCGTTATGCCGCGCCGACGTCTGCACGGCTGGACAACCGCGCCTGGGGCGACGCCCCAACCGAATGGCTCGTGCCGCCGGCAACCGGTGCCAGTGGTGGAGCGCCGGGGCAAAGCAATATGCCGCCCGGTGCGTCGCATGACGACGATCTGCTCGGTACGTGACGTAGCTGGACAGCGCGTGCCACGATCGGTACGGTAGGGGCATCGCCCTGCGCTGCAACTGCACTGTTGCTGCGCGTCGCGATGCGGAGGCGTTTGCCGCGCAGTTGAGCAAGCGCGGTGCGTTTGTTACGCTCAATACTCGCGATCATGTCGTGCGCGCGGTGCACATCGTTCCACCGCGCGCAGAGTGGATAGAGCACTAGCAGGAGAGAGGGCGTTGCCCAACACGCGATCTGCAGAAAAGCGCATGCGCCAGGCACTAAAGCGCCGGGCGCGCAACCATGCGATCAAGAGCCGGGTCAAGACGTTCGTACGCAAGGCGCAGCGGCAGATCGCCGCGGGAGCGCTCGCCGAGGAGACGGAGCAAGCGGTGCGCCAGGCTCTCCGCGAGCTGGATAAAGCCGTGACCAAAGGCGTGCTGCACAAAAACAACGCGGCGCGGCGCAAATCGCGGCTGATGCATAAGTTCAACGCGGCGAAAGCGGCGAGCGCAAACGCCTGAAGCAGCCGATGAACGCCGTTGCACCGCGCGCCGGTGAGAGGATGGCGGGTCTAGGAGAGATCCTCCGGCAGACACGCGAACAGCGTGGCATAACGCTGGAGGAGGCCGAGCGGGTTACGCGTATCGCCCGCCGCTATCTGGTGGCGCTGGAAGAGGAGGATTTCTCGGCCTTCCCTGCCCCGGTTTTCGGCCGCGGCTTCTTGCGTAACTACGGCCAGTTTCTCGGTCTCAACGCCGATGACCTGCTCGCGCTCTGGCCGGGCGAGGGGTTGCGCCGCGCCGCGCCGCACGAGCCGGTCGCGGGGGAACCAGCGTCGCGTGGTCTGCGCTTCCCCTGGCGTGGTCAGGCGCGACCGGTCGAAGAGCAGGTGCAAACCGACGCGAACGGCGAGACGGAAAGCGCTCGGCCACGCCTGCCGCGCTGGTCGCCGCTCGGCGATGCCGAAACGTCTCGAGCCGGCGCGGCAACGCCACGGCAAGCGCGGCAGAGCACGTGGCGGCGTCTGCCGCGGCCACCCCGCCCGCGCGGCGAAGCACCCGGCCCTCTCTCGCGTGGCGTTGCGCCGGCGCATGGTTCCTGGCCCTCCGGCCGCCTTGCCGGGACGCTGATCTGGCTCGTACCGCTCGTGTGCGTGCTCGTGCTCGGCCTCGGGTTCGCCCATCTCGGTGGCGGCAGCGGCAGCACGGGCGTGTCCGCGCCGGCGCCCGTTGCCGCGAGCGCGCAACCTGCCCCCGCTTCGAATGGACCAGCGCGCCAGGTCGGCGCGATGCCGCGCCTGACCGACCTCGATGCCGCCACTGCCGTGCAGCAGGTGCGCGCGCTCGGAATCGAGCCGCTGGTGATCACCGTCAGCGCGCCAACCGCGACGCCAGGCAAGGTGCTCGATCAGGATCCCGCGCCAGGCACACGACTCAGCACGGCCACAACAGTCACGCTCGTGATCGCAGCCGGCGGAGCGCCGCTCCCGCTTGCGCCCAGCGCTACGCCGGGCCGGGCTGTCAGCGCGACGCCGGTACCGGGAGCCGCGGGCGGCCCCCGCGTGACTCCACAAGCGCGGTGAACGCTGCGACGACGGAGACCCCATGCGTTATCATCTTGTGACCCTCGGCTGTCCGAAGAACACGGTCGATTCCGAGCGGTTCGAACGGCTGCTCGCCGCCCGCGGCGCGATCCCGACCGTGCGGCCCTCCGATGCCGACCTGCTCATCGTCAATACCTGTGGCTTCATCGATGCAGCGAAAGAGGAATCGATCGACGCGATCTTGCGACTAGCGGCGATCAAGAAGCCTGGCCAACGTCTGATCGCCGCTGGCTGTATGACGCAGCTCTACGGCGACGAGATCGCGCGCGAGATTCCCGAGATCGATGCGGTGTTCGGCGTCGAGCAGTGGGAAGCGGTCGCGGCGCTGGCAGGTGATGTCGTCGAAGCGCCGTACGATATCCCGGTCACATCCTCGCCAATGGTGCACCGTACGAGCGCGTATCTGAAGATCGCCGATGGCTGCAATGCGCCGTGCACGTTCTGCATTATCCCGCAAATCAAGGGGCGGCTAACGAGCGCATCGGCGGGGCAGATCGTGGCCGAAGCGCGGCGGCTGGTGGCCGAGGGTGCGAAGGAGCTGGTGCTGGTTGCACAGGACAGCACCGCCTGGGGCGAAGACCTCGGCCTACGCGACGCGCTCGCCGATCTGCTGCGCCTGTTGAGCGAGTCGCTGCCCGAGCGTCCCTGGCTGCGTGTGATGTACGCCTACCCCAGCCGTGTAACGCCGAAGCTGATCGCCACGATGGCCGCGTTGCCGAACGTCGCGCATTATCTCGATATGCCGTTGCAGCATGGCAGCGAAGCCGTGCTGGCTCGTATGCGGCGGCCACGCAACCTGGCGCGCGTGCGCGAGACGATCGCCGCGCTGCGCGCCGCCATGCCGGATATCGCCTTGCGCACGTCGATCATCGTCGGCTTTCCGGGCGAGACCGAGGCCGAATTCGAGGAACTGCAGGCGTTCGTGCGCGAGATGCGCTTCGATCACCTCGGTGTTTTCACCTTCTCGCCACAGGAAGGCACCCCGGCGGCGGCGATGCCCGATCAGGTGCCCGAGAAGGTCAAGCGGCGGCGTCGCAACATGCTGATGGAGCTACAGCAGCAGATCTCGCGGGAGATTCTGCAGCAGCAGATCGGGCGCGAGCTGGACGTGCTGATCGAAGCGGTCTCGGAGCAGCGGCGCGGCGAGCAGGCGATCTCCGTGGGACGTAGCTATCGCGATGCGCCCGAGGTCGACGGCGTGACACTTGTGCGCGGGCGGTTCGCACCCGGCACGATCGTGCGTGCGCGCGTCACGCAGGCGCTGGCGTACGATCTCGTCGCCGAGCCGGTGGCGACGCCGGTAGGGGCGTCGTAGCCGTCGCGATCGTCGTCTCCGCCGTTACGGGTAGCGGCGTTGCGGGCGCGGGCGCGGCGCGGGCGGCGCTGCCGAAAGGCCGCGGTAATCGGGTGCCTCGATCTCGAGGATCATGCTGACCTTGCTGTCGTACATGCGCGAGACCCAGGCGCGTGGCAGATCGTCCAGCGAGCCAGAGACGGTGATCACCGTCGGCAGCTTGGCGTTGTAGCGGAAGTTGAGGATCTGGAAAAGCTTCTCCTGCGCCCAGGGCGTCGCGCTGTGCACGCCGAGGTCGTCGAGTACGAGGCAGGGCGCGGCGCGCACGCCTTCGATCAGGTCACGACGGTCGCGGTCGGCGTCGTGCATGGCGCGGCGCAGGTAATCGAGCAGATCGGGTACGACGACGAAGCGTGCCTGCCGGTGTTGCGCGATGAGGTGGTGAGCGATCGCGGCGGCGAGGTGCGTCTTGCCGCTGCCGGTGCCACCCAGCAGCACCAGCCAGCCCTCGGGATGGTCGGCGAAGTTGCGCGCGGCGAGCAAGACACGCTGTAGATTGCGGGCAACGGCCTCGGTGATCTGCGGCGGCGACGGTTTGTACGAGAAGGTCGCGAAGGTCATGCTGCGCAGCAGCGGCAGTGTGAGCGGATCGGGCAGGGCGCCAGGGCCGCCGGGGCCGTCCTCCAGCACGTGCACGCGCGCCAGCTCCGGGTCGCCCAACCGCGTGCGCAGCCGTTCATCCAGCTCCTCCAGCGCGACGTTGGAGGTGACCACCGTTGGTTGTCGCGCCATATGCCGGTGGTTGAGAACCTGGAAAAGCTTCTCTTCGGCCCAGGGCGTGCTGCTGTACGTGCCGAGGCCATCGAGGATCAGCACCGGCGCGCCGCGCACGACATCGAAGAGGCGGTCGTAGGGCACTTCGCTCGTGGGACTGTAGGCGGCGCGCAGGTGGTCCATCAGATCGGGGACGACGCTGAAGAAGACCGGCACGCCGCGCTCGACGAGACGGTTGGCGATCGCGGCGGCGAGGTGCGTCTTGCCGGTGCCGCTCTCGCCGATGAAGACGAGCCAGCCGTCGGGCTCCTCGGCGAAGCGCTTTGCATCGGCGACGGCGCGTGCGAACTGCTCCTGATGGGCCGGTTCGGGGCTACGGCCGCGCGAGAGCAGCGTGGCGAAGGTGAGACGATCGAGCGCGCCGAGGTTGGCGTAGCGGCGCAGCCGCTCCTCACGTTCCTCCTCGCGCTCGACGGTCACGCACAGACAGGGCACGGCGCGGCCGAAGTCCGGATGGCCGAAGGGAACGGCGCGGCGCACGAAACCGATGCCGCCACAGGCAGGGCAGTTGGGCGCGCCGGCATCGCTTGCAGACGGCGGCTCAGCGGCGGACGTGGCGCCAGTAGCGTCCGGCGAGGCTGCGGCGGCCCTGGCTTTCAGCAGTTCGTCTAAGCGCTTCAACGTCAGGCCCCTCGCTTTCCCAGCGTTCGAGAATGCGTTCGATGTAGCGCCAGTTGCGGCGGTTGAGCGCAACGGCTTCGCGGAAAGCGGCCTCGATCCACGGCCAGGGATAGCGGGCCTCCGCCTCGCGCAGCCGTTCGCTCAGCAGCGGCGAGACGACGCCGATATTCTCCTCGTAGAGCAGGAAGATATTCGCGATGCTTCCTACCGCCACCGGCTCTGTATCGGTAGGTAGGCTTTCTGCGCCGAGATGGTCGAGCATCATGGCCGCGCCCGGCACGTTGAGGGCGTAGATCGCCACCTCGCGTTCGCCGCTCCGCAGAACGCGGCGCAGCAGCGTGCCACGCCGGCGAGCCGCCTCCAGGCCGCGCGTCAGCGCCTCCGCGGCGTCGTCGGAGAAGCGGGCAAGGGCGCGGATCAGCGGCGCTTCGGCGCGTAGCTCTTCGCGCGTGAACCAGCGCGCGTTCAGACGTTTGCGGTCGTGCAGGTAGAAGGCGTACAGCGTCACGAGCAGCTCGGCCGCGTCGTCGATCGCGGGCAGGAGCTCGGCGAAGAAGGCGCTCGGGATCGGGGTTGCGCGCGCGCCCGGTGGGAAGAGCGGCTCTGCAGGCGGTTCCGGCGCGGGGTATGCCATGGCCATGGGCCTCAATCCTGCACGAGGAGGTCTTCGAATTTGGTCAGGCGGGTGTGGAAGCGCAGATCGACCTGGCCGGTTGGGCCGTTGCGGTGCTTGGCGATGATGATCGAGGCGATGCCGCTGGGGTAGCTACGGCCGGGCTGGTCGGGATGCGTCTCCTGCCATTCGTCCTTGCGGATGTAGGCGTCCTCACGGTAGATGAAGAGCACGACATCGGCGTCCTGTTCGATGCTGCCCGATTCGCGCAGGTCGCTCAGCATAGGAATATGCGGTGTGCGGCTCTCGACGGCGCGCGAGAGCTGCGAGCAGGCGATGATCGGCACGCTGAGTTCGCGTGCGATCTGCTTCAGCGAGCGCGAGATGTAGCTGATCTCCTGCACCCGGTTCTCGCTGCCGCCGGGCGTGCCGGCATGCATGAGCTGGAGATAATCGACGACGATCAAATTGAGGCCGCGTTCGTGCGCCAACCGTCGCGCCCGCGCGCGCAGGTCAGCAACGGTTAACCCCGCCGTATCGTCGATGTACAGCTCCAGCGACGAGAGCCGTCCCACCGCCTCCATCACGCTGCGTTCCTCGTCTTCACGCAGGTGACCCATGAGGAGCAGGCGCGTCTGTTCAACGCCGGATTCGGCCGCAAGCAGGCGCATCGCGAGCTGCTCGCCCGACATCTCCAGCGAGAAGACAGCGACGTGCGCATCCTGCGCCACGCAGGCGTTGCGTGCGACGGTCAGCGCGAAGCTCGTCTTGCCGAGGCCCGGCCGCGCCGCGAGGATGATCAGGTCCGAGCGCTTGAGGCCGCCGAGGTAGGTATCCAGCGCGGCGAAGCCGGTGCGCAGGTAGGGGATCGCGCCTGGTTCTCCGGGCTCCTCCTCGCTCACGTTGCGCAAGAAATCGTCGAGCAGGTCGCGGATATGCTTGAAGTCGCTCGTGCTGCGGCCGGAGCGCACGGCCATGAGCAGCGCTTCGGCGCGCGCGAGCACGCCGTCGAGATCGGCGCCGCCCTCGTACGCCATCTGCGCGATACGGCCCGAGGCGCTGATCAGCCGTCGGTAGACGGCGTCGCGGGCGACGATGCGGGCGTAGTGCTCCGCGCCGACAGCGGTGGGCAAATCGGTCGTGATCTGCGTGAGGTAGGCCAGACCGCCGACCATCTCTAGCTGGCCGCGGGTGCTCAGTTCGTTGGCGACCATCACCGGATTGGTCGGCTCGTTGCGCTCGAACAGCCGCAGGCACGCCTCGTAGATGATGGCGTGTTTCTCGCGGAAGAAATCGCTTGGCTGCACGATCGGCGCGATGCGGTAGATCGCCTCGTCATCGATCATGATCGCGGCGATCACCGCCTCTTCCGCGGCGATATCGTGTGGCGGCAGCTTCTCGAGCACCATGCGCCTGCACCGCCTACCGGTCTCCCGGCAACGCTCCATGACCTGCGATCGCTGCCGCAGGCCTGTTTCGATGCTACCCCGCCGCCGCGACGCTCACCAGCGTTTTATGAACATAAGTGCCGAACATTCGTTCAAAGATGGTATCTATACTGGCCCCGTCATGTCAGATCATCACCGGGGAGTTGGTGCATGCTACGGGCGACGATCGAGGTCGGTCTGTGCCGCGAGCGAGCTTCTCTGCTCGATGCGATGACGGCGTTGTCGCCCGATACCCTGGGACGTGGGTTGACGCGCAGCGAAGCCGATCCGTCGTCGCTGTGGTCGCCGCTCGATCACCTCGCCCATCTCGCCGAGTTCGAACGCTACGTTGCGGCTGTCATTCGCCGGCATCTGGCGGGCGACCCGCGCGCGTTCGACCTCGCTTTCACCGAGGATGGTACGCCGCTGCCCAGGGAAGGGCTGCTGGCGCGGGCTCACGCAATGAACGAGGCGATGATCGCGGCGCATCGCGGCGAGAGCGTGTCACGGCGGCTGGCGCTAACCCAGGTGGCGCGTGCCGAGACGCTGGCGTTGCTTGCCTCGCTCGAGGACGATCGTTTTATGCAGCGCATTCCCGGCAGCCCGTTCGGCGATGGCTCGCTGGGGGCTTTGCTAAGCGTGCTCGGCGTGCACGACCAGGTGCACAGGCGCTGGATCGAGGAAGCCGTGGCTGGTGCGCAGGCAGTGAGCGCTTAGGGAGCGGGATCGGCGGCGGCTAGCGTATCCGCGTGCCAGAGCGATCGTGTCCACGCCGACCAGACGAGCGCCCAGGCTAGCATCGCCATGCCACCCAGCAGCGCTGTGAATCGGGGCCCGATCGCGTCGGCAAGAGCGCCGGCCGCGAGCGTCGACACGCTGCTCGTGAGCGTGACGAGCGCAAAGTCGGCGGCGAAGATCCGCCCTCGGATATCATCGGGCACCTCGCGTTGCAGGCCATATGAGCTGAACGTCCATTGCGCGCCGCCGCCCATGTGCCCGATCGCAACCGCCGCGCAGGCGAGCGCCAACAGCGGCGAGACCGCAAAAGCGGCGTAGCCGAGGCCGTACACGATACCTGCCACACCGATCGCACGGTAGCGGGCGTTGTCGTCGCTTGTCAGGCCGCGCACGCAGAAGGGGCCAAGCAGCGCGCCGAGGCCGCGCGCGCCGTACAGCATGCCGATACCAAACGAGCCGTCATGATAGATATCGCGTCCGAAGACGCTGAGCAGCACGATCGCGCCCGCGCCGATACCGAACCCACCCTTGCAGGTGAGCAACGCCAGCACCCGCGGTTGCCCGCGCGTGTAGCGCAGCGCTTCACGCGTCGCAGCGATGAGGGGCAGCGGCTCGCTGCGTCGAGTTGCGGTTTGAAACGGCACGGCGATGCCGGCAAGCAGCAGCGCGACGGCGATGAAGCTGAGCGCATCAGCGATGCACGCGGCGGTCAGGCCGCCCGTGGCCGCGACCGCGCCGCCCAACGCAGAACCGACGGCCAGCATCGCGCCCCAGGTCGAGCCCATCAGCACGTTCGCCATCACGAGGTCGTCGCCGGTGGCGATGTTGGGGATCGCCGACTGAATGGCCGGCGCGACGAACGTTGCTCCGGCCGCGATGCCGACGAGCGCGATGTACGCGAGCGGCAGCAGCGGCGCGGAGCGTACGGCCAGCGGCAGCAGCGCCAGCAGCGCCTGCGCAATCGAGAGGACGATGATCAGACGGCGGCGGTCGTGACGATCGACGATCTGGCCCGCCCACGGCGCAAGCAGAAACGACGGCAGCATCTGACAAACGACCATCAGCGCCGCTAGCAGCGCCGACTGCGTCAGCCGCAGGACCAGGTCGAGCAGCGCGACGGTGAGAAACCAGTCGCCGCAGTAGCTGATGATCTGTCCCAGGAAGAGGCGGCGCAGAGCGGCGTTGCGGTGCAGGAGGGAGATATAGGCGCGCCAGCCCGCCGGCGGGCCAGCGGCACGTTCTGCGGTGTCCATAGTCGCGCCGCTCTTCCTGGTCTCAATGGCGCGGTGGTGCGGCGCATACCGGTGCCGGGCCGACCGCTTGTTGCGCTGCCATGATGGCACGCCGGGCGGAGATGCGCGAGGGTGCGGGTACGCAGACGGTGCGAGATTATCCAGCCGTCTCTTCAGCGGCCTCTTCGTCGGCAGCGGGCGCGCTCTCGGCTGGTGTAGAGGTGGCCGGCACGGGCTGGCCGCCTTCGGGCTGAACGTCGACGGTGATCTCGCCGCGCACGTTGCGAGAAAGCCGCAGGCGCACCGTGTAGCGACCGGTCTGCCGAATCGGTTCGGGCAGCTCGATCATGTGGCGGTCGAACTCCTCGCCGATGCGCGCTGCGATGGCCGCGGCGATATCGGCGCTCGTCACCGAACCGTAGAGCCGGCCCGTTTCGCCGACATGCGCGGTGATCACGAACGGCTCCTCGCCGATGCGGGCGAGGATCGCCTGCGCGGCGGCGTCGCGTTCGGCCTGACGGCGCTCCTCACGCCGCGCCGCGGCGCGCGCGCGTTCGACCGCCTCTTTCGTGGCCAGCAAGGCAAGGCCGCGTGGCAGCAGGTAGTTGCGCGCGTAGCCGTCCTTGACTTCTTTGACTTCGCCGACCCGGTTGGAGTCTACATCGGCCAGGAACACGACTTTCATGGTGCATGCCTCATCGCAGAAAGCCGCCGCCGCACGAGCCGCGCGGCGGCGGACCAGGATGTTCGCGACTGCGTCGATCGCTGCTAGTGTACGCATCCCGCCGGGCGACGCTCAAGGCCGCGGCGGCTAGCTGAGCTGCACGAGCCCTTCGCGCACGGCGTAGAGCGCCGCCTGCGTGCGGTCGGCGAGGCCGAGCTTGCCGAGAATATTGCTCACATGCCCTTTGACCGTCCGTTCGTTGAGCATGAGCGCGCGTGCGATCTCTTTGTTGCTCATGCCGCTGGCGATCAGGCGCAGCACCTCGATCTCGCGCGGGGTGAGCACGCTGGCAGGCCGGTCGCTCTGGGGCGTTTTCGGCGTGGCCACCTGCTCCATCAGCCGCCGGGCAACGTCCGGGTGGAGCTGTGCCTGTCCCTGATACGCGCCCTGGATCGCCCGCACCAGATCCTCCGCGCCCACGTCTTTCAGCAGGTAGCCGATCGCGCCGGCGCGCAGCGCGGGCATGACGTGGTCGTCGTCGGTGAAGCTGGTGAGCACGATAATCCGGGCCTCGGGCGCGATCTCCTTGATCGCGCGCGTGGCGGCGATGCCGTCCATCTCTGGCATCAGCAGGTCCATCAGGATCACATCGGGGTGCGTTTTGCGCGTCTGGTCGATCGCTTCGCGGCCGTTGCGCGCCTCGCCGACGATCTCCACGGCGTCGCTCAGCTCAAGATAGGTGCGCAGCCCCTCGCGGACGACGGCGTGGTCATCGACGATCAGGACGCGGATCGGCGCTTCTTCCGCCATAAGAACCTCCGCAGCGCTGTGCTGCCCGCCCCGATGGTAGATCAGCCCGCGGCAGGGGTGGGGAGCGGCAGCACGACGTCGATGCGCGTGCCAGCGCCAGGTGCGCTTTCGATGCGGAACGTGCCGCCTAGCTCTTCGGCACGTTCGCGCATGCTCAGCATGCCGAGGCCATGGCCAGGGCTTTCGCGCGGCGCTGCCGGCACGAAGCCCACACCGTCGTCCTGCACGCTGAGAGAGAGCTCGTCCGCGGCGTAGCACAGGCGGATCTCGACCGTCGTGGCATGCGCATGCTTGGCGATATTGTTGAGCGCCTCCTGCACGATACGGAAGAGCGCCTCTTCCTGCGTAGGGGCGTCACGACGCTCGCCGAGCACCTCCACTGCCACGCGGATCCCTTCGCGGCTTTCGAAGGCGGCGGCATAGCGACGTAGGGCGAGTGGCAGCCCATCCTGTTCGAGCGAGGCCGGGCGCAACTGGAAGATGAGCGAGCGCATCTCGGCCAGAGCGCCGCGCGCCAGTTCGCCGAGCCGCTGGACGCGTTCGATCGCGCGGTCGGGATGCTGGGCGATCAGCGACGGCAGTGCCTGCGCGATCAACCCGATGCTGAAGATCGATTGCGTGACGGAATCGTGCAGCTCGCGCGCAAGCCGGTTCCGCTCTTCGAGCACGGCAAGCTGGCGGGTTTGCGCGAAGAGCCGCGCGTGTTCGAGCGCGATCGCCGTTTGCTCGGCGAGGGTGCGGGCGAGGCTCAGCTCGACCGGGGTGTAGCGTCGCTGGCGGTCGTGGTACAGCGTGAACATGCCGATCGGCTGGCCACGGTAGCGTAGCGGCACGAACAGCAACGAGCAGAATCCCTCGGCGCGGATCGCCTCGCGCAATCCGGCCATACGCGGGTGGCTCAGGGCGTCGGCGATGTAGATATGGTCGGGCAGGTCGGAGAGATCGGGCTCGCGGCCGCGGTAGTGTCGTGCCACCGCGGCGAGATAGCTCTCCGAGAGACCGCGCGCGGCGAAGCAACGACGCTCGCCGGTCTCGGGATCGTCGAGGAAGATCGCGGCCCGGTCGGCGCCGAACAGTTGCTGCGCGACGGCAAGCGCCGCATCGAGGTTGGCCTGCAGATCCAACCCCGCCGAGAGCGAGGCTGTCATGCGCTGCAACGCCCGTGTCTGGCGCAGGTTTTCTTCGGCAGCCTCGTACAGGCGAGCGTTGGCGATCGCCACGGCGGCGTGGCTGGCCAGCGCTTCGAGGAAGGCGCGATCGGTCGCGATGCTGCCGTGTGGGGCGCGGTCGTAAACGCACAGCGCTCCTTCGACGCGCCCCTTCGCGATCATCGGCGCGCAGATGTACGCTCGAACACCCTCGGGGAGCAGCGCGCCATCTGTAGAGGTGTGCTCGGTGGTGGCGTCGCTGCTGGCTACCGCGCGGTGCATGCGCATCGCCCGCTCCAGCGCCGTGCCGCGCAGCTCGGGTGCGTCGAGTTCGAGCGCGCGCAGCTGGTCGCGGAAGCGCTCGTCGATGCCGATCGTGGCGGCGGGGTCGAAGCGGCGCGTGTGCGGATCGAGCAGGATCACCGCCGCCATCGGGAAGCTCGTATGTGCCACCGCGCTGTGTGCCGCGGCATCGATCACCGTCTGCAGATCGACGCTTTCGGTCAGCGACTGCACAGCGTGGTAGATCGCGTCGAGCCGCTCCAGCCGTTCACGCGCTTCCTGATGCAAGCGGGCGTTGGCCACGGCGAGCGCCGCCTGCGCCGCGAAGGAGGCGGCGATCTGGGCGTGTTCCTCGGTGTACCAGCCGGGTACGTGGCGATCCAGCGTCAGACAGCCGAGTAGCGCGCCGTCGTGCAGCAGCGGGATGCCCATCCAGCTGCGCACGGCGAGCGTATTGGGGCCGGGGCGCCAGCGCGGATCATCGCGCACGTCGTCGATGATCAGGGTGCGCTGCGACCGCACCACGGCATCGAGCAACGGGTGCGAGCCGGGCGGCACCTCGCCGGTCTGATGCGGGTGTGGGAACCCGCGGGAGGCGACCAGGCGCAGGTGCGCGGCGTCCTCCGGCTGGGTGAGGAAGAACGCGCTCGTGTCAGACGGCACAACGCGGGCGATCTGGTCGAGCACCAGGCCGAGCAGGGCGTTGAGGTCGAGCCGTGCCGACAGGGTGAGGCCGGCGGCGCGCAGGGCCTCGGCCTGTTCACGGCGGCGTTGCTCGCGTTCGAGCAGGCGTGCGTTATCGATCGCGATGCCGAGCTGGCGGCCGGCCGTGATCAGGAACAGAGTGTCGGCCGCGTCCAGCCGGCGCCCCGCCACGCCGACGAAGAGCGCGCCGATGATGCTGCCGCGCGCGGCCAGCGCCGCCGCGCCAATACCGTCGTAGCGCTCGCGGACAGCGGGATGCAGATCCTCCCAGCCCTCTTCGCCCGCGTGGACGATCCAACCACGTTCTGGATCGGCGAGCAGATGGTTCAGCCCGGTCGTCGTGACGTGGTCGAACTGCTCCGCGATCGCGGTCGGGACGTTGTGCGTCGCGCGTAGCTGCAGCGTGTCGCGTTCGTTGGCGACGAAGATCGCGCCGGCATCGGCACCGAGCCGCTCAACGACGATACGCACGGCCTGGTGCAGCCCCTCGTCGAGTGGCGGGTTGCTACCAACGGCGGCGATAGCGCACAGCGCTTCGAGGTCGCGCCGGTGCTCGTCGTCGTGGGCGTTTGTGCCGGCCGGTAGGCCAACGCGGGCGTGTTCGCTCTCGCTCATGCCGTCCAGACGCCGCCCACCTCTGGACGGCTGGAACTCTGTGGATGCACAGTCGTGTCTACGATAGCAAAATTTGCGCAGATTCTGGAGGCGGTGGATGGAGAGAGCAGCATTCGGCGGTGTAGAGGTTGCCTGGGAGATCTCCGGGCGGGCGCGCCATCCCACGCTTGTGCTGCTCGCCTGCCCGGGTAGCGATCGCAGCGATTGGCAGGAAGTTGAGCGGCGGTTCGCGACGACGTTCCGCGTGCTTGTGCCCGAGCTGCCGCTGCAGGAGCCGCGCGCGCAGGCGGCGTTGCTGGCGCGCGTTTTCGACCATCTCGGTATTGAGCGCGCCTATCTTTGTGGGCACGCCCTCGGCGGAGTGGTGGCGCTGGCGTTCGCTGTTGGCTTTCCCGAGCGGCTCTACGGCCTGGTGCTCGTTGGCACCACGCCGGAGCCGTTCACCATCGGTGCAGAGGCGACGGATGACGAGCGCGACGAGGGGCTGCCGGCGCTGCCAAGCTACCGCTCGCCTGGCTTCCTGGGCGACCTCGAACGGCTGACGACGCCGACGCTGATCGTGGTCGGCGAGAGCGATGCGCCCTTCCTGCAGCGTGGCGCGGAGCTCCTGCACGGCTGGATTCCGTTCTCGCGGCTGGCGCGCGTGCCCAGCGCGAGGCATACACCACAGCGGGAGAATCCGCACGCCTTCGGCGACGAGATCGCCGCATTTCTGCACGAAATGGAGCAGGCGCGCCTGACCGGCTGAACCGCTGGAGGCGCGCCCGCGCTGCTCAGAGCTGGTTGGTCATGATCACGGTGCCGGAGGCAGAGAACATACCGCCGGGGCCATGCGCGAGGCTGATCTTAACGTTGGGAAGCTGCGCCGCGGCCTCGCCGCGCAACTGGCGCACGCTCTCTTGCAGGGCGAACATGCCGTACATACCGGTGTGCGTGTAGGAGAGGCCACCGCCGTTGGTGTTGATCGGCAGGTCGCCGCCCGGCGCGGAGCGCATCTCGGCGAAGAAGGGGCCGCTCTCGCCCGGCTTGACGAACCCCAGCGCCTCCAGCGCGTACATCGGCGTGTGCACGAAGGCGTCGTAGAGCATGAGGTGATCGACATCCTTGCGCTCGATGCCGGCGAGCCGGAAGGCACGGTCGGCCGCGCGCTTGAACGAGCGCGACTCTGTGAAGTCGTGCATCGTGCTGATCATCACGTTTTCGCAGCCTTCGCCCGTGCCGAGGATGTAGACAGGTGGCTTGCGAAAGTCGCGCGCTTTTTCGGCCGTCGTCAAGATCAAGGCGCCGCCGCCGTCGGTGACGAGACAGCATTCGAGCAGGTGCAGCGGCCAGGCGATCAGGCGCGAGTTGAGCACGTCTTCGATCGTGATCGGGTCGCGGAACATAGCACGCGGGTTGAGCGCTGCCCAGCGGCGCGTCGCCACGGCCACGGCCGCGAGCTGCTCTTCGGTGGTGCCGAAGGTCTTCATGTGCCGCACGATCGGGACGGTGAACTGCGTGGGCGCGCCCGCGGTGCCGTAGGGCGCTTCGAACTGACCCTGGATGCTGGCCGGGGTGGAAGACCACGGCCCTTTGCCGACGCGTGACCGCCCGCTCTCGCCGTGCGTGATCAGCACGAAGTTGCAGTAGCCCGCAACCAGCGCGGCCACGGCATGAGCGACGTGGAGCATGAACGAGCAGCCGCCGACCGAGGTGCCATCCACATATTGCGGCACGATGCCGAGGATATCGGCGACGGCGACGGGCGACTGACCGGCGGAGGCGATGCCGTCGATCTGGTCCTTGCTGATGCCAGCGTCGAGGATGGCGTTGCGCGCGGCCTGCGCGTGCAGTTCGATCTCGGACATGTCGGGAATGATGCCAAGACGGTCGGTCTCCGCGGCGCCGATGATCGCCACTTTCTTGCGTAGATCGATCGCCATCAGTCGTTCCTTTCCGTGCGCACGGGCTGGAATTTGGGGAGCGTGATCTCCGCGCTCGCGTCCTCGAACACGACTTCGACCGGCATGTCCGGGATCAGGTTCTCGGGCTGTGGCTCAACGTTGATGATATTTGTCATCAGGCGTGGCCCCTCGTCGAGCTGCACGATGGCGATGACGTAGGGAGCATCCTGTTCAAAGCCGGGCGCGGGCCGATGGTTGATGATATAGGTGTGCAGCGTGCCCCTGCCGGAGGCTTTGCGCCACGTGATCGCGTCGGAGAGGCAGGTGGGGCAGTAACGGCGCGGGTAGAAAAAGTAGCGCTGGCAGACGGTGCAGAAGGGCAGCCGCAACTCGCGTTGCTTGCAGCCTTCCCAGAAGGGAGCGGTTTCGGGCGTGGGCCTGGGTAAGGGTTTCGGTCGTGTGGTGGTCACGCGGAACAATCCTCCTGCGTGCCGGGTGGTTCCCGACAGACTTTGCGACCGCGAAGGCGGCCCTTCCCGGTTCTACCTAGATCGCGCCTGCTCCTGCAAGCGCTGCGAGATCGCGAGCGCTCAACCCCAGCTCCGTACCCCAGATGTCGCGGTTGTGCTCGCCCGGGGCTGGCGCTGGTGCGGTTTGCCAGGGAGTGCGCATAAGGCGAAACGGCGGCCCGGGGTAGATGACCTCGCGGCCGAGCGTGGGCTGCCGCACCGCGTGGTACCAGCCGCGGGCGTTGAGCTGCGCGTTCTCGACGAGATCGCGTGCGGTGTGCACCGCGGCGATGAGCAGACGGCGGCGTTGCCCCTCCTCGTACAGGTAGCGACGCGGGTGGGCGCGGAAGAAGGCGGCGATCGTGGCGTCGGCGCGCTCGGCGAGGCGGCGTTCGTCGGCAGCTACCTGGTTCGCTTGCGCGCGCAGGCGGTAGAAGCGCAGGCTCTCATCACTCAAGAACGTGGCGAGCGGCTCCTGCCGCAGCTCGCCGATCATGCCGCGCTCCTCCATCCAGTCGAGTAGTACTGAGAGCGGCGCGCCAGCACGCGAGCCGCCAACCATGCTGACGATGTAGCCATCGGCAGCCAGGTAAGTGCCGGTGCCGGGCACGATGTGCTCATCGCCGCGGCGGCGGCGCAGCTCGCGGCGCATGTCCCAGGTTTGCATGGCGGTTTCCTGGGCCATGCTCAACGCCTCTTGCATCGAGACTTCGATGGTCTGTCCTTCGCCGGTCATCTCGGCCATGCGCAGCGCGAGCATCGCTCCCTCGGCGGCGCGCAAGCCAGCGGCGAGGTATCCCTGGCCCCAGGGCGGCATCACTGGCGCGCGGTCGGGGTAGCCAGCGAGCCACATGATGCCGCTCATCGCCACACCGACGAGATCGGGTGCCAGCCAGCGCGCGTGGGGACCATCGAGGCCAAAACCGGCGATGCGCACCCATACCTGCGCCGGGCGTCGGGCGCGCGCCGCGTCGGGGTCGAGGCCGTGCGCGGCAAGCGCTTCCAGTTCGGCGGGCGTACCACCGGCCAGCACGATGGCGCACGTGTCGATCAGACGCTGCAAGGGTGGTCCGGCGTCGGCGTGGGTCAGATCAAGCGTGACCGAGCGCTGCCCCGCGAGGTAGAAAAGCGCGTACAGAGAACGGTCGGGCGTGGGTTGGTGGCCCAGGAACGGTGGGATAGAGCGAACCGGCGCACCCCCGGGTGGCTCCAGCGCGATGACATCGGCACCGAGGCCGGCGAACAGGCGCGCTGCCGGCAGGGTGAAAGGGTGCGGTACGTGCAGCACGCGCACGTCCGCCAGCGCACGAGCCTCGCTCGCACCGTCGTTCTGCGCCATCGGTCCCGCTCTCTCCTCGCCGGCTGGTCGCCTTATAGAGCCATGGTGATGGTGCCGCCTTCGGCCGCAGGGATCAAATCGGCGCAAGGGCGCAAAGTAAGAAGGCGCTCAGGCGGCGGCGCGCATCGTTGCTAAGCTGCTAGTGATGAGCATCGCGAGAACGCTCCGAACGCTGGCACATGTGTTGCCATCGCTCGCGCTTCTCTGGCTAGCAGCGTGCACCTCGACATCGCGACCGGCATCGGCTCCCCCGCCCATCGAAACAGCGGCAGTGGGCGCGCAGCGGGCCGCGACCACAGGCGCGACGCCGGAAAGCACGCCAGGGTTCGCTGCTGTTGCCACCTCTCCGGCGCCAGCAACGCCGCCGGCAGGAACGCAGGGGCCGCATTTTGCCCAGGTGCCGGAGTCGACGATCGCTCACCCACTAGTCGATGCGGAGTCGCCGGAGCTGCCGCCGCAAGATCAACCGCTTTCCTCCGTGCGGGTGGCCAACCCTGGCAACTTCCCTGGTGTGCCCGCGGGCCTCGCCTTGAATCTGCCACGGGGTTTCAGCATCAGCGTGTACGCGGTGACGGGCGGCGGGCCGCGGTTCATGGCCGTGGGATCGGATGGCGCTGTCTACGTCGCGCTCATGACGCGGGGACAGGTCGTGCGCCTCGTCGATCGGGGTGGATATGCGACGCCGGAGGTCGTGCTCTCCGGTCTGGATAATCCCAGTAGCCTCGCTTTCTTCGCGGGTTATCTCTACATCGGAGAGACGAGCGAGGTCTCGCGCTTTCGCGTGGCGGAAGCGGGGATCGACCCCGCAAGCAAAGAAGTCATCATTCCTCATCTGCCTGTCGGTGGTCACATAACGCGGACGGTCGCGTTCGGGCCGGATGGGCTGCTGTACCTTGCCGTTGGCTCCTCGTGCAACGTCTGCATCGAAAGCAACCCGCTGCGGGCGGCGATCACGGTCTTCGATGCCGATGGCCAGAATGGTCGCACGTATGCGACGGGGCTGCGCAATGCGGTCGGCATTGCCTGGCAGCCCGGTACGGATGAGCTATGGGCGACGGTTAACGGGCGCGACAATATCGGCCTGGATATGGGGCTGAGCGGCCAGGCCGCGCGCGACGTGACCGACAATCTGCCGCCCGATTACATCACGCGCGTGGTTGACGGCGGCGACTATGGCTGGCCGCACTGCTACGGCGATCACCAGCTCGACCCGCGCTACGGCGATGCGGCCTTCTGTGCGCGCGCACTGCCTCCAACGATCGAGATTCAGGCGCACTCGGCGCCGCTCGGGCTGGCGTTCTACATGGGAGCGCAGTTTCCGGCCGACTACCAGGGCAACCTGTTCGTGGCGTTGCATGGTTCCTGGAACCGGCAGACACCGACTGGTTACAAGATCGTGCGCGTGGTTTTTGCAGACGGCCAGCCGGTGCGCGTGGAGGATTTCGCGACCGGGTGGCTGGCGCCGAGCGGGACAGTGAGCGGCAGGCCAGTTGGCGTGCTGGTGGCGCCCGATGGTGCGCTGCTGGTGAGCGACGATAGCCGCGGTGTGATCTACCGCATTAGCTACGGCGGTTGAATCCGTGAGCGCTCCTTAGCGAGAATGGTGCGCCTCAACCTCAGCTCGGGCAGGTGATAGATCTCAGAGAGAGCCAGCCCGTGCGCATACCTTGCGCGCTTTGTGCCAAAGCGCCTGCGGGTCGTCCAAGAGTTGCGGGCCGTTAGGAAGTTATGGCAGCGTGAGCGTTGTGTCGGCGCGGACGCGCACGATCATGACGCCGTTCGTGGGACCGATGAGCGGCGCGCTTGTGCCTGGATACCAGCGATGCGGCACGCCGGCGGCGTCGGCGTAATCGACGAAGACGACGTTCGGCAAGATCGGCCCCAGCAGCGCATCGAGGCGGATCGGCTCGCCGGTGTAGCGCACGATGTTATCGCCTGCGTGCAGGGCGATTGGTGGGGTCGTGGGTGCTGGTGTCAGAGCCGTTACCGGGCGCGTCGCCGCGCTCGTCGGCGTCGCTGGCACGGTTGCGGACGGAGTCACCGGTGCCGGAGTCGTGGCTGAGCCCATAGGCGTTGCGTCGGCAGCTGGCACGACCTGCGGCGTTGCGCTGGACGACGGCGCGGCTGCTACAACCGGCGGCGCCGTCGCCGGCGATGGCGTGCTCGGAGTCGGCACGTTGGTCGGTATCTGTGGCGCGGGCGTGGTCAACACGGCCGGCAGCCGCTGGTCGGGCCGCAGCTCGGGTGTCGCTTCGCCGGCTGGTTGCGTGCGCTGCGGCGGGGGTGGTGTCGCTGGCGCTGGCGTGGGCGTGGACGTGGGCGGCGCGGAAGCCGTTGGCGATGGTGTCGCTGGCGTAGGCGAGGGAGTCGGCTGCGGCGTGAGCTGGACCGCAGACTGATCGGCCGCGGGTGGCTGCGCCTGTTGCGTTTGTGCGGCTTGCGGACGCGCGCCACCACGCTTATCCGCGGTTGCCAGCGTATCGGCCGTCTGCTTGACCTCGACGGTGACGCTTTGCGCCGTCTGCGCGGCGGCCACGACCGGCGGTGGCGCGCTTTGCGCGATCTGCGGCAGCACCTCTTGCGCTTGCTGCGTCGTCTTGTCGAGCGCTTGCTTGGTCGAGCTATCGACGATCGGTGCGGCAGCCACCTGCCGCTGCACCTGCTGCATATCCTGCGTGTAGTCGTGGACCAGCGTGGTCACGACGTTTGCTCGTGTATCGACGCGGCCGTGCTGGGCCAGTTGCTCGATCTCGGTGAGGCGTCGGCGGGCGAACTCGAGCCGCAGCAGGCGGCGATCGGCCGGATCGGTCGTCAGCGCTAACTGGACGCGCTCGCCCGCGCGCTTCAAACCGTAGTTCCAATCGCCGGGAATAGCGCCGGAGTCGAGCGCGCCAAGCAGTGGCACAGCCACGGCAGCGAAGACCACCGCAGCCATGGCGGCCGGCGCGAGGGCAAGCCAACCGCGGCGGTGCACAGCGGGATGCGGCACGATCGGCGCCGGCTGCCGCGCCGCGGCCCGGGCGAGCAGCTCCGAGCGAGCGCGCGCGCGGGCCGCTGGCGAAGGGACGGCGCGCTCGCCGTAGGCGTGGAGTTGCCGCGCGGCTTCGAGCAGCGGTCGCAGCGCCTCGGCGTGTGTGGGGAAGCGGCGGAGGCACTCATCCACGGAGGCACCGGACGCAAGCGCATCCAGCGACGCGGCGAGCGCGTCGCTAAGCGTGTCTCTACGCTGGAATGGATTAAGCCTCCGCATCGTGGTTTACCGCAAAGCCTTCCTAAGCTTGTTCAGCGCTTTGAACGTTAGTTGCTTGACGGTGTTCTCGGTTTTGCCTAGCGCGGCTGCCGTCTCCGCCACGCTCAGGTCGGCACCGAAGCGCAGATCGACGACCTCGCGCTCGGCGGGTGTCAGGCAATCGAGCGCGGCGATGACATCGCGCAGCGTCAGCGCCGTTTCGGCCATCTCCTGTGGATCATCGTCGGCGGGAAGATCGAAACCAGGTGCATCGATGCTGGCCGCAACCGGCCGCGCGCCGCGACGACGGTAAAAGTCGCGCGCGAGGTTGGCCGCGATCTGCATGAGCCAGGCGCGGAAGGGGATGCCACGCTCCTGGTAGCGGTCCAGCGCCGCGATCATCCGGATAAAGACCTCCTGCGCAAGGTCCTCCGCGTCTTCCTGTCGCCCGGTGCGAACGAACAGGAACCGGAAGACCGATGTATAGTGGAGGTCGAAGAGCGCGCCGATCGCCTCGCGATCGCCAGCTTTCGCGGCCCGGACAAGGGTTTGCTCGTCGCGCGCATCCGGCGCGGCGCTCCGGTTATCGCCCACCGCCCGAAAGCCGTCCTGAGGCGTGTCGCGGCGAGCACCGGCCGTCTCAGGTCCCTCCTGCAATATGTAACGCCTCGTCTGCAAATCGGTTAACACCGCCCCGCTTGCCGCAAGCGTTCGCGGCGATGCCCCGAGGGCCGAAAAGTCGACAAAAAGGCCGGACATGGCCCGTCGCCGTTGAGGCTACGCTGAGCGGGTGGGTGTGACAAGTCCGGGGCGGTGCGCGTCTAAAACTCCAGGCGTCGCGTGTGGCGTGGCGTATTTGACCGGAGTCCAGCGGGCGCGCTACCACAATTGTGCGTGCCGCGTCGCGGGGTTGGTGGGAAGCTATGGCAAAGGGACGACGTTGGAGACGCGGCTATGTTGTGCTGGCGGCAGCCATGGCGCTGGCGATCGCGGGCGGCGCCAGCGCAACGCTGACGCCCTGGCACCTGTCCGCGCCGCTCCACGCCGCGCGCGCCCAGACCGGCGCTCCTCAGGCGGTGATCGCTGCTGGCGGCGATGCCGTGGTCAATACGCCGTATACGTTCGACGGCTCTGGCTCGCAGGGCGCGAATCTGCAGTACCGCTGGGACTTCGGTGACGGCTCGCCGATCGCGACTGGCGCGCGCGTCCAGCATACCTACACCTCCGTCGACGATGTGACCGTGACGCTGACAGTGCAGGACGCGAGCGGCGCAACTGCATCGGCTACCCAGCAGCTGCGCGTGGTGCCGGCGCTTGGCGAGTTCGACGGTCTGCCGGCGCTGGGGCAGATCACGCCCGCTTCGGCGTTCAAAGCCGACTTGCATATCGACCTCAGCGGCATTACCACCGGCTTCTCGGTCAGTGTCGGCGGTCCGCTGCTCTCGAGCCAGGTGTACGACTATACCGGCGGCGGGCCTTCGTTCATCGAGCTGCCAGAGATCCACGTCGCGAACGAGGACGATCCGAACATTCGCCCGCTGATCGACGAGCAGGTCACCGGCATTCCGCTCGCGAATAACGTGCAGGTCACCGTTGCGTACACAACGCCTTCTGGCGCTCGGGAGAGCGTGACCTATACGACGTCGCTCGTGCAGCCTCCCGGCGTTGGCATCACGACCTCGCCATTGGCCAGCACAGCGACACCCACACCGACACCGACGCCTGCTCCGCGCGTAACACCGGGGCCGCGACCAGCGATCACGGCCGCACCGGCGCCGGGCAACCCGGGCAGCCCGGTCTCCGCGCCCCAGGAGCGTTTGGCCGGTTACCTCCAACAGGCTACGCAGACGCCGGTACCGATCAGAACGATGCCGCCGACGCAGACGCCGGTGCCGATTAGAACGATACCGCCGACGCAAACGTCCGTGCCGATCGCGACCCCAACGCCGGCGCCGCAACCGGTTGTCTGGAGTATCACGTATCCCACGTACCTGCCGATCGTTGGCCGGCCGGCCAACGAAGATGACGTGGATAACTACTATCTCACCGGTGACAGCGATTTCCACCATGCTGACGATCCGCTGGTGCGGCGCTTTGCGATCAAAATCGCGCGCGCGGGCGGTACGTTTCCCAACGATCCGAAGCAGGCCGTCGATAACATCTACCGCTACGTCTATGGCCTGCTCGGGATCGGCGACCCGGGCAAGTTCGAGAATGACGTGCAGATCCTGCGCCAGGTCGTCAGCGGTGAGCTTGTGCCGGGCAGCCGCTCGGTCGAGTTCATCTGCATCGCGCACGCCTACTTCTTCTCGTCGTTGACGCGCGAATTGGGCCTGCCCACGCGTGAGGAGACGATTGGCCTGGCGCGGCCGGACTACCAGGACAGCGACGGGCTGTGGCACGTCAAGTACTATCAGGAGGGAGCCAACGAGGTCTGGTACGGCGGCGCATGGCATCATTACGACACGTGGATCGGCACGCGCGACCGCGATTCCTATCTCGACATCTACCTGGCCGAGGCCGCGTGGTACGCCTACAGCCCGCAGCGCACACCGTTCCTGGACGCCGCTGGCCAGCCAACGGGTCTAGCCGGGCACGACTTCGGCATCGCGATGGACGACGGCACGCCCGGCGATCCGAGCCAGTGGCGTTTCATCGAGCAGCACGTGCGCCCGGGCATCAAGCTCGCGCAGCCCGTTCCCGCAAGCTATATGAGCATCGACGCGCCGCGAGCGTCGCACGGGCCGATCGCGCGGCCGCAGATCGTGCCGGCCGGTAACGCCGATTGAGCGGTGATCCGGACCGATCGAACAATCCGCAGGAGTGGTGGGGAGGATACAGCTACGATGCAGCAACCCGATCTCGCGCTGAAACCGAAGCGTGCCGTGCCCAGAAGGACGTTTCTGATCAGCGCTTCGAGCATTGCCGCCGCGGCGCTACTGGCGGCGTGCGGTGGTTCAGGCAACAAGGGGCAGAAGAATAACGCGACGACGGCCGCACTCTCGCCGGCAACGCCTGCGCCGGCAACGCCGCCGCTCACGCCACAGGTCACGGCCGCGCCGCTGACGCCGTCGGCAACACCAACAGAGACGCCGGATGACTCACCGATGAAGCGGTTGATCATCCCCAAAGCAGGGATCGATGCGCCCTTCGTCACGCTCGGCGTGATCGCGGCGACGAACACGATGGATTCGCCCAAGGATAAGGACCACGTCGGCTATTACGACTTCTCACCGACACCGACGCACGGCGGCAACACGGTGCTATCGGGGCATGTCGATTGGTACACCGGCGAGACGGGTGTGTTCTGGAACCTCAAGAAGCTCCAGCCCGGCGATGACGTGGAGATCGAGCTGGAAGACGGGCGTATCATCCACTACCGCGTGACCGATACCGAACTGTACGACGCCGATTCCGCGCCCGTCGAGCAGATCATCGGGCCGACGCCGGTCGAGTCGGTGACTCTGATCACGTGCGAAGGCGTCTTCAACCGCGCCGCCGCCGAGTACAACAAGCGGCGCGTGGTGCGGGCGGAACGCGTGTATCCGTAAGCATCCGTAAGGGCAGCAGCCGTGAGGAGCGAGAGCCTAGGGCACCGTGCCGAATCCTGAACGTGCTCGTCTGGTTGGTCCGTTCGTCCTTTGCGTCGCGCTCGCGATGGTGCTGCTGTTTGGTCACGCACCGGTGGTGGCGCCGAGGGCGCAAAGCGTGCAGCTGATCGTCCAGCTTCGCCCTGGCGCCGATATCGCCGCTGTCGTGCGTGGGAAGCCGGTGCAGATCGCGCGCGCGCTACCCGAGATTGGCCGGTACGTCGTGCGCCTCACACGCGGTGCGGCTGCCGAGGCACGCTGGCAACTGCTGACCGATGCGCGCGTGCTCTCGGTGGAGGACGATCGCCAAATACGCGCGGCGCAGGAGCCGAACGATCCGCAGTTCGTGCGGCAGTGGGCGTTGCAGGCGATCCAGGCGCCGTTCGCCTGGGAGCTAGTGCAGGGTAGTGCGAGCGTGGTGGTGGCGATCCTGGATTCGGGGATCGACTTTACCCATCCCGACCTGGCTGCGCATGTGCTCTCGCCTGGCTGCAACGTTATTGCCGATGGCGCCTGCCCGCCGGCTGGACGCGGCACCCCCGCTCAAGACCTCGATGGCCACGGCACCGCGGTGGCGGGGATCATCGCCGCCGTGACTAACAACGGTTTCGGCATCGCTGGCACCGCCTGGCAGGCGAGTATTCTGCCCGTGCGCGTGCTCTCCAACGGTCAGGGTGTAGAGAGCGACTTCATTACCGGGCTGCTGTGGGCCGTCGATCAGGGCGCGAAGATCATCAATCTGAGCTTCAACGAGGATTGCGGTGTCCCCGAAAGCGCGGCGATGCGCGACGCGATCGGCTATGCCTGGTCGCACGGCGCGGTGCTTATCGCCGCCTCGGGCAACGATAGCGGCTGCAGCGACGGTGTCTACCCTGCTGCCGACCCGCGTGTGCTCGCCGTCGCCTCCACGGATATGGACGATCGCCCTTCATCCTTCTCCAACGGTGGGTCATGGGTGCGCATCGCCGCGCCGGGCGAGAAGATTCTGACGACGACGACCGACGGCCGCTACGTGATCGTAAGCGGCACTTCGTACGCCGCGCCGTTCGTGACCGGCGTTGCGGCGCTGCTGATGGCCGTTCCCGGGGCGACCAACACGAGCGTGGTGCAGTGGCTGACCTCGACCTGTGATGTGCCACCGGGCTGGGACGCGAAAGACTACGGTTGCGGGCGGCTCAACGCCTATCGTGCAGTAGCGCTGGCGGTGCGCGGCAGCGATCCGCATACCAGCTCGACGGCGCCCGTCACGGTGCACCTCGCCAAAGGCTGGAATAACATCCTCTACCTCGGCCCGCCGCGGCGCGTGATGACAGCGCTGGCATCGCTGCAGGGGAAGCTCGGCAGCGTGTACACGTGGGATACGGTGCAGGGCGAGTGGCTGGCTTACCTGCCCGGACAGCCCGCTGCGTCCGATATCCAGATTCTGGTGGAGCGACAGGCATACTGGCTCTACCTGAACGCGCCCGCCGACCTCACAATGCAGCCAACGGGCAATGATCCGCCCGTGCAGCTGACGCTCGCGCCCGGCTGGAACAACGTGGGTCTGCCTCCAGGGCCGCTGCCGATCCCGCTACAGCGCTTCTCGCGGCCGATCGGTGCCATCTGGGCCTGGGATCCCAGCATTGCTGCCTGGCGCGGATTCTTTGTCGGTGCAGGTACCGTCAGCACCTTACAAAGCATTCAGGCAACGGCAGCGTACTGGGTGTACGCTCCAACGACGGTGACGATCCGTTTCGCGCCGTAGTACGGTCGCGGCCTGATGGAGGTTGTCGACGGTGGAGAGGCAAAAGCGAGCGCGGCGGGTGGCGTTGTGCCTCGCGCTGTTGATGGCGGGGGCGCTGGGTTGCGCGGCCGGCGTGGCCACGCCGTCGCATGCTAGCCAGGGCGGTCCGCGCGCCCCGGTGGTGCGGCAGGCGCCGGCGACACCGGCAGGGCGTGTATTGCCGCCTGCTGAGACGTTGCCGGTTGTGACGTTCTACCCGGCCGGCGGCGCGACCTACCAGCTCCACGTGCTGATCGCTGATACGTTGGAGGAGCAGGAGACGGGCTTGATGAACGTCGCCTCGATGCCCGATAACGTGGGCGAACTGTTCATCTTCCCCGACGACACGATCACGCCGTTTTACATGAAGGACACGCTGATCCCGCTCTCGATCGCCTGGATCGATGACAATGGCATCATCGTCGATATTCAGGACATGCAGCCCGAAACGCTCGATCTGCATTATCCCGCGCGCCAGTATCGTTACGCGATCGAGGTGAACCAGGGGTGGTACGCCGCGCGGGGTATCGTCGTGGGCGACTATGTCGATCTGACACAGGCGTACGCGGCCTCGCCGGTTTACGGGCAGGGCGCGCAGCCGACGCCCACGGGGCAGTGACGTGGTCGCGCTGACACGTCTCGCCCGCCGCGCGCTCGACGTGGGTCTCGAGCAGCTCTTCCCCGCGCGGTGCGGTGTCTGCGGAGCGTGGGGCGATCTGCTCTGCGTGGCGTGTGCTGCCGCGCTGCCGGATGCCGTGCCGCCACGCTGCGGTGCGTGCTGGCAGCAGACGGCGGGCGGCGGTCTCTGTCCCGCGTGCCAGGCGTACGGACCGCCCTGCACGGCGATCCGCGCGCCGTTCACCTACGCTCCGCCGGTCGCGAGGCTGGTGCACGCAGTCAAGTATCGCGGCGTCACGGCGTATGTCTCTCCCATGGCGACGTTGATGGCAGCAGTATGGCCGGTGTACGGCTTCGCAGTGGACGTCATCGTTCCAGTGCCGCTGCACTCGCGACGACAGCGCGAACGCGGCTTCAACCAGGCCGAGCTGCTGGCGAGAGAGCTAGCAAGTATCCTGAAGACGCCGGTGCATGCCGATGCTCTGCGACGCGCGCGTCCAACGGCTCGTCAGGCGCGGACTCGCAGACGCGGCGAGCGGCTGGCGAACCTTGCCGGCGCCTTTATTGTGGACGATCCGCAGACGATTGCCGGACGCGGCGTGCTGCTGGTGGATGACGTGACGACGACGGGCGCGACGCTGGCCGCCTGCGCTGCCGCGTTGTTCGATGCGGATGCGCGCGCCGTGTACGGCTACGCCTTCGCGATCGCCTGACCAGCCGCGGTAGGTGACAGAACGGCCGTTGAAGACGGCGAGCACGCGATTTGACACGCCGTGCGACGGAGCGGCAAGCTGAAAGCAGCGGTTGTGAGAGCCGCGGCCGGGTCCGCGTGTGGTCGCGCGCGCAGCGCGCGTGCGGCCTTTTTCGCTGCATACTAGGAGTTCGTACCATGGCGCAGCTTGTCGCTCGTGCATCGGCGCTGCAAGAGACCGATCCCGAGATTTTCGCTGCCATCGAGAACGAGAAGCGGCGACAGCGGCTCGGTCTGGAGATGATCGCCTCGGAGAACTACACCAGCCCGGCGGTGCTGGAGGCGGTCGGTTCGGTTCTCACCAACAAGTATGCGGAGGGTTATCCCGGCAACCGTTACTACGGCGGCTGTGAATACGTCGATGTCGTCGAGAGCCTGGCGATCGAGCGGGCGAAGGCGCTCTTCGGCGCCGAACATGCCAACGTGCAGCCGCACGCGGGCGCGCAGGCGAATATGGCCGCCTACTATGCGTTGCTCGAACCGGGCGATACCGTGATGGGTCTCAGCCTCGCGCAGGGTGGGCATCTGACGCATGGCCTGCCGGTCAACTTTTCGGGCCGCTATTACCATTTTGTCCCGTACGGCGTGAACCGCGAGACG
>Ga0209061_1001782_pt1 | contig 32075 bp, 34 predicted proteins | sample Coa_R1_10_FD_187157 | JGI IMG/M metagenome (GOLD analysis project Ga0209061, IMG submission 187157) | Surface soil microbial communities from Centralia Pennsylvania, which are recovering from an underground coalmine fire - Coalmine... | ecosystem: Environmental > Terrestrial > Soil >... | reverse complement strand
ACCGGGACCGGCGCGTGCGTGGCGGCGTAGCGGCTGACCGAGCCGAGCGTCATCGCGGCGAACTCGCCGGACCCGCGCGAGCCGACGACCAGCATCGAGGCGCCGTCCGCGGCGTCGGCCAGCGCCTGGGCCGGCGATCCGGCCGCCACCACGGTGTCCAGCGGCAGGCCGGGGGCCGCCGCGGCGGCCCGCTCGGCGGCGGCGTCCAGCGCGCGCCGCGCGGCCTGGTGCGCGGACCGGGACACGGCCTCGGGGCCGATCAGGTCCAGCGCCAGCCAGGACCCCTGCGCCGGCACCGACACGATCCGTAGCGGCGCGCCGTGCAGGGCGGCCTCCCGTGCCGCCCATGCCACCGCCCGCAGCGAGTCCTGCGAGCCGTCCGTCCCGGCGATGATCGGCCTTGCATCCATGGCCGCGCTCCACGGTCACATCGACGTTCAGGTGGCCAGGATCGCCCGCGCGCGGACGCGCCGCTCAGGGTCATCGGTCACCGGCGGACGGGACCATCGGCCCTGGCCGGCGTGGTGGCGGCGCGCTGGCATGGACAGTGCGGGAGGGACCCGCGGCGAGGATGCCGAGCTACGGGCCGGGCCGCCGGCACGGGACCACGCCCGGACCGCCCGGGCCGCACCTCCGGTCAATCGGGGTCCGCGAGAAGCGGGCTGGGTTCCCTCCCGCTCCGGCACCGGCCAAGGCCCGGCCGGCTCGGGACCATCGGCCCTGGCGGGCGCCGCGGCGGCCGTGATGGGGTCATGGGTAACGAGTTGACGTTGCCGATCGAAGCAGCCGCTGACGATGAGCCACAGGAACGACCGCATCTTGTCGGTCACGGAACTGGCCCGGGTGGAGGGCGACGACGCCATGTACATCCGGGCCAGTCGCAATCGTGCCGGGCGGCGCGGTCCGGTCGTGGTGATCGGCGTCGGCAACGAGTTCCGCCGCGACGACGGCGCCGGGCCCGCGGTCGTGTCCGGCCTGCGCGACCGGGTGCCGCCTTGGGTGGCGCTGGTCGTCACCGACGGCGAGCCCACCCGGCTGGTCGAGGCGTGGACAGGGGCGGCGCTGGCCGTCGTGGCCGACGCGGTCCGTGTCTGCGGGTCCGCGGCGCCGCGGCCGGGAACCGTGCACCGCTTCGTGGTCGGCCCGGCTCCTTCGGGCGGCGCGGCCCTGCCGGGCGGCGCGGCCCTGCCGGGCGGCGCGGCTTTGCCGGGCGGCGCGGCCGCAGCGGCGGCGAGCTCGCACGGCCTCGGCATCGACGACGCGATCGCCCTGTCGCTGGCCCTGGGCCGGATGCCGGGCCGCCTGATCGTGCACGCGATCGAGGCGGCCGACCTGGCGCAGGGCACCGGCCTGACCCCGCCGGTGGCCGCGGCGGTCGACGCCGTGGCCGGCGCGGTGCTGGCCGACATCGGCAGCGGGGACCCGGAGGTCGCCGCGCGGTACCGGGACGCGACCGCCGACCCGTAGCGCCCTGGGGTCCGGGCTTCGTGGTCAGCGGCGCCACCTACACCAGCGAGGCCTACGCCCAGTCCCTGCAGGCGGCCCTGGACCGGCTGCACGTCACGTGAGCCCGGCCCGGACGCGAGCCAGCCAGGCGGCAAGCTGGCCGGCGGCGGCGACCTGGCAGCGGAAGCCGACGTGACCGTCCGGACGGACGGCGATCAGCCCGTGGCCGGGAACGCTGCTGAGCCGGTGGACGGTGACGAACCGGCCGGCGGGCAGGGTGCCGACCGGGTCGGCGTCGCGGTCCAGCAGGACGTGCACGCCGGGCCGGGCGAGCAGCCCGTGCAGCCGGATGCTGCGCCCGGCCGCGGTCACCAGCCGGTCGGGCAGCCGGTCCCCGGCGAGGGGTCCGGCGTGCCGCCGCGGTCTTCCCTCCACCGACAGCGGGCTGTCGCGGTAGCCGAGCGTGAGCTGCGACAGCAGCCGGATGGCCGCCGCGAGCGCGCGGCGGCGGCCGGCCAGCACCGGCACCAGCGCGGCGGCCAGCGGCAACAGGCGGCCGCGGAGCGCGGACGCGGCCAGCCCGGTGCCGGCCTCGGCCCAGAAGGCCAGGTGCGTCATCGCCAGCACCTGACGGGCCGCCGGTCGGCGTTCGCGGTCGTAGGAGTCCAGCAGCGGCCCGTCGCCCGGCTGTGCCGCGGCGAACGCCAGCTTCCAGCCGAGGTTCGCCGCATCCTGGATCGCGGCGTTCATTCCCTGGCCGGTGGCCGGGGAGTAGGCGTGGGCGGCGTCCCCGACCAGGAACAGCCGGCCGCTGCGGAACCGGCTGGCCACGCGGTACTGCACCCCTACCCGCGCCGACCAGGCAAGATCGGTGATCTGTGCGTCCAGGCCCGCCTGATCCAGCAAAGCCTGCATGTCGGCGGCGGGGACGGGCGGGCCGAACTGCCCGGGCGCCGGGTGATCCGCACCGGCGGGCCGCGTCGCGAGCAGCCGCCAGGTCGCCTGCTCGCCGAGGCAGAACACGAACAGCAGCCCGCGCCGCCCCGCCACCACGCGAGCGGCATCGCCGGCGAGACCGCCATCGAGTTCGGCGTCGGCCAGCACGATCTCCGCGGGATACCGGCCCCCGGGCCAGCCGATGCCGGCCTGGACGCGAACGGTGCTGGCCGGGCCGTCGCAGCCTGCCACGAACGCGGCGCTTGTCTCTTCGGTCCCGGCCGGCGACCGCAGCACGGCCCGCGCGCGGTCGGGACCATCCCCGACCGCGGTCAGCTCGGTACCGTGCTCGATCTCGACTCCGCGGGCGGCCAGGGCCTTCGCCAGCACCCGTTCCACGTCCGCCTGCCGGATCAGCGCGACGTGGGGGAAGGCGGTGTCTGGCAGGGACAGGCCGCCGAGCGTGACCCGGACGAGGTGAGAGCCAAGCTGCAGGTCCGCGGCCGGCGCGATGTCGGCCCGGGCCAGCAGCGCCTGCGTCACCCCGAGCGGGCGCAGCACCTCCAGCGTGCGGGAGTGCAGGACCAGCGCCCGGGAGGGCCGGACCGCATCCGGCCGCCGCTCGACGACCCGGACGACCGCGCCGTGGTCGTGCGCCTGCAGGGCCAGGGCCAGCCCGGCCGGGCCCGCGCCGGCCACCAGGATGTCCGCCGGTCTCGTCATGTGACCCCGGCCAGGCGCCACCAGGCGGTCGCGTCAGCAGGCGGGTCAGCCGGCGCCCGGGCCCGTGTGCGGTGCGACGCCAGCAGCGCGTCGCGGCGCAGCCCGGGCAGCACGACGTAGTGGATCGAGCCGCGCACCGACACCAGCGCGAGCAGCCGCCACAGCGCCCGCGCGTAGTTCTCCGCGAGCCGCGGGCCGTCCCACTCATACAGGCCCCGGTACCGGCCGTGTTCGTCGTCGGCCAGCCACAGCTTTGACACCAGGCCGGGGAAGCCGGCGAACAGCGGGGTGTTCAGCAGGCTCTCCCGCCGGAACGCGGCATGCCCGCGGCCGCGCACGACGTGCAGCCGGAACGTGACGACGAGCACGCACGGATCCGCGGCCCGGGCCCGGTCCACGACCGTCTCCCGGTACACCCGCGCCGAGGTGCCGTCGGCGAAAAGCAGCCGCATGCTCACGTGCTCTGCGGGCAGGTGCATCCGGTGCTGCCGCAGCAGCCGCAGCGTGCTCGCGAAGCACCCGGCCAGCGCCCGCAGCGCCGCCGGGCAGGCAAGGGGCGGCTGCTCGGCGATGACCTCCCGCTCGACGATGACCTCCTGCCGGCCGGCCGGCCGGATCGTGTCCTCCATCGGCCACCCCCCCTTCCGCCATTCATCGTCTGGCTCCGGCACGGGATCCGGGAGTGCCGGAAGTCACCTGCAGACAGGCCCTTCGGCGGTACACATCCCCGTGCCCGGCCGGTGACGGCGGCCGGGCGGCCGATGCCGGCCCTCCCTCAGACCTATGCGCCGGGCGCCGGCGGGTCTGGAGAGCTGCCGGGAGGCTCGTCGGCCGGCTGGTGCGGAGCCGTGGGCTCGGGCGGCCGGCCGATCGGTCCCGGGCGCCAGCGCGTGCCCAGGGTCCCCATCGCGGCCTGGGTTCCGCTCAGACCCCCGCCGGCGCCCCTCAGCACGTAGCCGATGCCGGCGGCGATGACCGCGCCCGCCGTCGGCCCGGCCAGGTACGCCCACCAAGCGGTCCAGTCACCCAGCACCAGCGCGGGTCCGAGCGACCGGGCCGGGTTCATCGAGGCGCCGCTGACCGGCGCGCCCCACAGCCCGGCAAGGGCGATATAGCTGCCGACGCCGATCGCCGCGAGCGAACCGAGTTGCTGCGCGCCCGACGCGGTGCCCAGGATCACGCTCACCAGCCCTGCGGTCAGCACCAGTTCCCACAGCATCGCGGTGGTCGCCGAGATGCCGGGGCCGGGCAGGGTCTCGCCGGCGCTGCCCTGCTTGCCGATCAGCGCCCACAGCAGCAGGGTGGCGAGAACGGCGCCGGCAAACTGGGCGACGACGTACCCGGGGACGCGCTTCCAGGGAAAGTCGCGCCGCAGCGCGAAGGCGACGCTGACCGCCGGGTTGAGGTGCGCACCGGAGACGGCGCCCATGAACAAGATGACGGCGGCCACCATCAGCGCCGGGGCGACGACCTGCGCGTCGGGGGGGACGGCATGGCCGCCGAAGCGGACATTGACCATGCCCCCGCCCACGGCGACCAGGACGAGCAGGAAGGTGCCCAGGACCTCGGCGAACAGGCGCCGGCCCGCGTACCTGTCGTCCCAGAAGTCGAACTGCCTGGCAAACGAGTTCGGCTGTCCCATCGATCTGAGCGCGACGGCGGAATGCCGCGCCAGTTCCTGGACGTGCGCCGACGCCGGGTCGGATCCCGGCGGCTGGCTGGCGGCATGCTTCGGGCTGGCCATCTGTCCCCTCCCGGCTTCGGCTCGACCGGCACCGGGCGCGCGGCCCGGTGCCGTCCGTCATGCATGGACGATAGCGCCCGGCCGCGCGGCAGTTCCCCGGTGCCGGTGCCGGGGCTATGGTGGGGGCAGCGGTCTGACGCAGCGGCGGAAGGGGGTCACCGTGCCCGTTGAGCTGGTCAACCCGGATCCGCGGTACGGCAAGGTGCACCTGATCGAGCCCGCCCCGCTCGGTTACCTGCATCTGGCCGCCGACGTGCGGGCGGCGCACCGGCCCGGCCCGATCATGCGCGGCGGCCGGGACAAGCAGCAGTTGCTCGGGGTGCTCAAGTGGCAGGCCAGGCAGCTCGCCCAGCTCGAGGCGGTGCAGCAGGCCACCGTCTACGACGCCATCGCGTTCACCCAGCCCGGCGGATACCGGGCGGCGGCACCGCGGCCCGCGTGGTTCGACGTCGTCGTCCTCGTCGAGGCCGCCTCCCCCGCTGCCGCCGCCGAGGTGCGCGCCGCTCCCGCCTACCAGGCGCTGCTCGGCGCGCTGACCGAGCAGGCCCGCCGCGTGCACCACATCGCCGCCCGCAACGTGCGCCGGGTCGGCGACGTGGACAAGACCCGACCGGGAACGTTCCTGTTCAACTACTTCACCGGCGACGATCCTGACGTGGCCGTCGAGCTGTGGGACTACCTGGCCGGCTGGTACGAGGCCGAGACCGGGCTGGACAACTCGATCCTGCTCGCACCGCTGGACGGCGAGCAGTCCGACTACGTGATGATCAACCACGCCCGCTGGGACGGCAGCCTGCCGCTGTTCCTGGCGCGCCAGCTGCCGAAGAAGACGTTCCGCAGCTACCTGCTGGCCAACCTGAAAGCCCACCAGGTCGCCGCCATGCCCGTGCTGTACCGTCTGGCCTGAAGCGGCGCCCTCGGCATCGATTTCGAGCCCATCGGCTGGCCGGGCACGGGCCTGCCGCGGCGGCGCCTTCGTTAGCTTCTCATCCGCAGTTACCCGGGCAGGTGGGCGTAGTCCGTCCAGGTGTAGACGGAGCCACCCCACGGGCTGGGGGCGGCGGTGCCGCGCAGTTGCGCGCCGGTGCCGTTCGGGCTGACGTACAGGCCGGTGGCCACGTTCCTCAGCGTGCCGTTCGGCTGCGGGATGAACTGCTGCCACGGGCCGGTGTTGCACGAGGTGAGGATCAGGCCGTCACGCAGCGGGTCAGACGCCCAGCCGCCCCCCGGGTCGGACACGCAGAGCCCGCTCGCCGAGCCGCTGGGCGCGTACTCGAACCTGTACGCACCCGCGTGCGAGCCGCTGAGGCGGATGAAGTGCGTCGCCGGGTCGGCCTTGGTCGCCGCCCAGCCGACGATGACCGCCCCGGGGTACCGGCGCTGCCCGTACACGTCGAACCCGTTGCGGAACGGGTTGACCTCGTCGCCCAGGCTGCCCGGCGTGCGGACCGCGGTCCGGCCGAGCAGGTCCACGAACCTGTATCCGTGGCTGCCGAAGTACCGGATGATGGTCGGCAGGGCCGCCACCGTGGCCGGATTGCCGGCCGGCTGGTTGTGCACGAGCACCACCGGGTGGCTCAGCGCGCCGCCCTCCGACTCGGCCAGGCTGATGATCCGGTTCACCCAGTACGCTGACGACGAGCCGTTCGCCTTCCAGTCCTCGGTGTCCACCGACCAGGTCCAGACCGTCATCCGGCGCTGCTGCGCCAGGCTCAGCGTGGTGGAGTTGTAGTTGCCGCCGGGCGGGCGGAACCCGCACGGCTGGATGCCGGTCAGGCTCACCTGCTCGGCGCTGGCCTGGTCCATCTGGGCGCCCTGCGCCGAGGCGGACAGGGTGGTCATGTTCGGGTGGCTCCAGGTGTGGTTGCCCAATGCGTAGCCCATGCTGGCTTCCTGCTTGACCAGGGACGGCCGGGCGGCCATGTCCTGGCCGATGTTGAAGAACGTGGCCGGGACGCCGTACCGGGCCAGGATCGACAAGATGCTCGCGGTGCTGGCGCCGGGGCCGTCGTCGAAGGTCAGGGCGACGGTCTTGCCGCTGCCCGGCGCGACGCTCTTGGGCCCGTACGGCGCCGCGGGGCAGTTGGTCGACACCTGCGGCGAGATGGCCTGCGGTGGTGTCGCGACCTGGCCGTCAGGCATCAGCGCGGGCGGGCCGGCCGGGCCCTCGCTTCCTGGCGGCGGCTGGGTTGCCGCGGCCGCCGGGGCGGCGAAGGCTGCGATCGCACCCACGGCCGTCGCCGCGGCGAGCAGCCGCCATCGAGAGGCAGACACGGTGATCTCCAATCCGGTCCCGGCCGCGACGAGCGCGGCCGGGAGACATGCGAGGAACTAAAGCTCGATCCAATTCATCAGATGCGGCCGGCCACAGGGTCGTGCGACCTGACCACCAGGGACCTATGGCACGCCTGACGGCTGCGAGGCCGAAGACGGCCGCGTAGCGCAGCCCGGCGAGATCGTGCTCATGCACCTGGGCTCCAACCCGACCGACGGGACGACCCTCGATGCGGCCGCGCTCCCGGCGATCATCGACGGGCTCCGCGCTCGCGGTTACGGTTTCGTCACTTTGTCGGCACTGACCGGCTAGGGCTCCGGGTCCCACCGATCGGCGCGGTCCGCGGGCTCTCGCCCGGCGCGCTCCGCGGGCCCTCGCCCGGCGCGGTCGTAGCGCGGAGCCGGCTCGCCGGCCCGCGGTGCCTGCCGATGCCCGAGCGCGACGGCGCTCACCACCAGACAGGCAAACGCCGTCACCTGCAGGACGGCTCGCGTCCCGTGCGGCAGGTTCTCGTCGAACAACACGAACCCGGCCGCGATTGGGATCGCGTTCGCCACCATCGTGGCCGACCCGGCCGCGGTGAGCGCGTCGCCGCGCTGGTATGCCGATTGCAGCACGCTCGTCCCGACGGCGTAGGCGACGACGAGCGCGGCCAGCGCCACCAGCCACGGCCCGCCGTAGCCGACCAGCTTGGCCGAGACGTCACCGTCGGCGAACAGCAGGCCGGCCGCCAGGCCGAGCGAGGCGGCGCGGCCGAACCGGGTCGGTACGGCGATCGACGGGACCTCTGCCCGCTACCGGGAACCGGAGGCCCGCCGACGCTGGCGGCATGAGGACGATGCTGATCGCACGGTTGGCGGCGGCCGGCGCCGCGATCGCCGACCTTGCCGCCTGCGGAGGCGCGCCTTCGGCGCCGGCGCCCGCCAGCCCGGCGCCGCTGGCGCCTTCCGGTTCCCCGCGGCCGAGCACCGGGGCACCCGGGACCGCCACGTCTGCCCCCGCGGCAAGGCCGTCGCCGCGGCCGTCTGTCGCCGCGCCGGCGCCAACCGGCGCGGCGATCACCGGGCGGCTGGCCGGGACAGACTGGACCTACATCCCGACCAGCACGCGCGTGGTGGCGCTGACCTTCGACGCCGGCGCCAACGCCGACGGGGTCTCCTCGATCCTGGCCACGCTGCGCCGCGAGGGGGTCCCGGCGACGTTCTTCCTGACCGGCGACTTCGTGCGCGAGTTCCCCTCCGCCGCCCGGGCGATCGCGGCGGCGGGCTTCCGGATCGGCGATCACACCCTCACCCACCCGTACCTCACCAAGCTCAGCGATGCCGCGGTGCGGCAGGAGATCCTCGGCGGCGCGCAGCAGATCACCGCGGTCACCGGCAAGAACCCGGCGCCGCTGTTCCGGTTCCCGTACGGCGATGCCGACGCCCGTACCATCGCCATCGCCAACCGGGCCGGCTACGTCCCGGTGCGGTGGACCGTCGACACCCTGGGCTGGGAGGGCACCGCCGGGCATATCAGCGCCGCCGTCGTGGTCTCCAGGGTGCTGGCCGCGGCCAGGCCCGGTGAGATCGTCCTCATGCACGTCGGCTCCAACCCGGACGACCACACCACGTTCGACGCCGACGCGCTGCCCCAGGTGATCAGCGGGCTTCGCGCCCGCGGCTACTCGTTCGTCACCCTCGACGCGCTCACGGGCTGATCAGCGTGCAGGCACACGCTGCTGGACGGCGAGGCCGCGCGGGCTCGCCGGTGGGGCGCCGCGCTGGGCGCCGCCGCGTTGATGCTCACCGCCCCCGCCCCGCCTGACCAGGCGGTCAGCGCAGGTAATGCTCGATCGCGGGAGCGGCAAGGGCGACGATCTCGTCCGGGCTCGCCCTGACCAGGTGCTCGACCCGCAGCACGTGGCGCAGCACGGCGATGCCGATCAGGTGCGCCGCGATCAGCGACGCCCGCAGCCGGGCGTCCGGGTGGCCGGTGTGCCGGGCGACGACCGGCAGCAGTTCCGAGGTCAGGAACTCGCGCAGCATGGCGGCGGCCGCGTCGTTCGAGACCGCCGAGCGGACCAGCGCGATGACCGCGTTGCGGCTGGAGTCGCTGTCGACCAGGCGCAGGTAGCCGCGGACCAGGGCCGGCGCGAACTCGGCGAGCCGGGCCGCCGCGAGGCTGCCGAGCAGCTCGGACAGGCCGGCCGGGAAGCCGGTCGCGGCGGTGAACAGCCCTTGCTTGCTGCCGAAGTAGTGGATGACCAGCGCCGGGTCCACCTGAGCGTCGGCGGCGATGCCGCGCAGCGACGTGGCATCGTAGCCGCGGGTGGCGAACTTGCGGCGGGCCACGGACAGGATCGCGTCGCGGGTGCCACCGGTCCCGGGCCGGCGGCCGGTCCGGCCGGTCCGGCCGGTCCGGGTCATGCGCCGCCTCGTGCCTGCTGCGCGACGATCGCCACGAAGGCCTCCTCGAGGTTCGCGGGAACGGCGGCCACGGCGGCGTCGATGCCCGCACCGGACAGCGCCACGGTCAGCGCGGCGTACAGGCCGAGCGTCTGCGGCACGTAGCCGACCCGCCGCCGCTGTGCCAGGCCGGGAGGCGAGCCGAACAGCAGCACGACGCCGCCGCTGGGCCGCAGCAGGCCGAGCAGCAGGCGGATGAGGGTGGTCTTGCCGGCGCCGTTGGCGCCGAGCAGGCCGACCGCCTCGCCGCGCCGGACCACCAGGTCCGCCGCGGACACCGCGGTGAGCGCGCCGAACCGCACGAACGCGGCGCGCGCCGCCTCGTTCACGTGGGCCGTGGTGGCCGCGACGGCGGCGCCCGCCACGGCGGCGGAGACCAGCCGCCACAGCTCCGCGCGGCTGACCGGATCTACCCCGCTGGTCGGCTCGTCCAGCAGCAGCTCCGGCGAGCGCAGCAGGGCCAGCCCGATGGCCAGCTTGCGCTGCATCCCGCCGGACAGCTGCCCGCCGAGCCGGTGCCGCGCGCCGCCGAGCCCGGTCCGTTCCAGGATCTCGTCCGCCTTCCGGCTGCGCCCGCCGCCGGGCAGCCGGTAGGCGCCGGCGGTGAAGTCGAGGTTCTCCTGGACGGTCAGGTCCGCGTAGAACCCCGCAGTGGCCGGCACGTAGCCGATGCGCTCCTTGGCCGGGCGGCGCGCGATCCCGGCGTCCGCCTCGACCAGCCCGGCCAGCACCTGGAGGCAGGTCGATTTGCCGGCCCCGTCCCCGCCGATCAGCACCGTGATCCGGCCCGGGCCCGCGGGCACCGTTACCCCGTCCAGGGCGAGGGCGCGGCCCCGGCGGACGCAGACGTCCCGCAGCCCCCAGTTCATGCCGTGACCGGTTGCCTTCCGCGGGACCCCGCCCGGACGTCGCGGCTGCTCGGCGCGAGGTCGCGGCGGAACCTGACGATCGCCAGCCCGAGCACGACGACGGCCAGCACCGCGAGCAGCCCGAGCGGCTGCGCCAGCGCGGAGAGCGGCGTGGCCTTCAGCATCACGCCCCTGCTGATCTCGATGAAGTAGGTGAGCGGCAGCAGGTGGGAGATCCACCGAACGCCCGCGGCCATCGAGGCGACCGGGAAGATCAGCCCGGACAGCAGCACCTGCGGCAGCAGGACCATGAACGCCAGCTGGATGGCCTGGCCCTGGTTCTGCGACACGGTGGAGATCAGCACCCCCATGCCGAGCGTCACCAGCAGGAACAGGGCCGCGCCGAGGGCGAAGACGCCGGCGTTGCCGGCGAACGGAACGCGGAACAGGCCCATGCCGATGGCGACGATGAGCACGAGGTCGACCGCGGCCATGATCAGGTACGGCGCGATCTTGCCGACGATCACGTCCCAGGCGCGGAACGGCATCACCGCGAGCTGTTCCAGCGTGCCGGCCTGCCGCTCCCGGACCACGCCGAGGCTGGTGATCAGCGTGCCGATGAAGACCAGGATCATGCCCGCCAGGCCGGGCGCCATCACCCACGCGGTGGACAGCTCCGGGTTGTACAGGATCCGCACCCGGGACGCCGCCGCGCCCGGGGCGCCGTGCGGCGCGCCGGCCGCCGGCGCGAGCCTCGCCAGCGCGCTTTCCGCCGTCTGCGCCGAGAACAGCTGCGACCCGTCCATCAGCACCAGCGGGCTGCCGCCGCCGGTCACCACCGCGACGACCGCCCGCCCGTCGCGCAGCCGCTCCCGGGCGGCGTGCTGGCCGACCGCGGCATCGACGTAGGTCACGTGGAACGGGGCGGGCAGCGCCGCGGCCGCCTGCCGGGCGCCGGGGCCGACCACGGCGGTGGAGATGTCGCTGACCTTGAAGTTGGCGGCGTCGCCGAAGACGACGAGCATGAGGACGGGCAGGACGATCATCATCGCCATCGTCCGCCGGTCCCGGCGCAGCTCCCGGAACTCCTTGATGACCATTGCCCACACGGCCGGCCTCTAACTCAACACTCATTGAACTCAACATGTGCTGAACTCTACAGTTGTTGACTTACGGGCGTCAACCGTCACGGCGCGGACGCCGAAGATCAGCTCGCCGAGGCCGGGAGCTGGCCCGACCGCTGACCGTAGAACTCCTGGAACGCGGCGTACGCCCTGGGGCCGTAGACGGTGCCGGGACCGCCGTTCATGAGGATGGTGACGCCGATCGCCTCGGCGGCCTGCTGCGGGGTCGCGCCGTGCCGGACGGCGGCACGGGCGTGCGCGGCGATGCACCCGTCGCATTCCTTGCTGACCGCGATCGCCAGGGCGATGAGCTCCTTGGTCTTGGCGTCCAGCGCGCCCGGGGCCAGCGCGGCATCGTGAAGCTCCTTGTAGCCGGCGTAAACCTGCGGGATCGCGTGGCGTAGCTCGCGCCCGAGCGCCCGCAGTTCGTCTTGGACCGCCTTCCCGTAGCTCATCGCTGCTCCCTCCGCGTGATGCGACCTGTGCCAATGGTGAGTGTGCAACGGCTGGGAAGGCCCTGTCACGGCCGTAGGTCCCCGCTCCCCGGGCCGGTGGTCCCCCCGTCCGCGCCGTGGCGCCGGGCGCGGAATATCGCTGGCCGACGCCGAGCTATACGGGTATGGGTATACGACCAGCAAGTGAAGGAGCGTCATGAGCACCATCGCACTGACCGCGGACACGTTCGAGGACGCGGTCACCAGGCCGGGGATCACCCTGGTGGACTGGTGGGCGTCCTGGTGCGGGCCGTGCCGGATGTTCGCGCCGGTCTTCGCGGCCGCCAGCACCAGGCACCCGGACATCACCTTCGCCAAGGTGGACACCGAGGACCAGCCCGGGCTGGCCGCGGCCGCACGGATCAGCTCGATCCCGACGCTGATGGCATTCCGTGACGGCGTCCTGGTGTTCTCCCGGCCCGGGGCGCTGCCCGCCGCCGCGCTCGAGCAGCTCATCCAGGCCGTGCGCGACCTGGACATGGACGAGGTCCGCGGCACGCTCGCCCGGCAGCAGGCACAGGAGGCGGCCCGATGAGCTACGGCACCGGCATCACCCTGGACGTCCCGTTTCGCGACGCGGTGGCCCGGGTGCGGGCCGCGCTGGCCGAGCAGGGGTTCGGCGTGCTCACCGAGATCGACGTCACCGCCACCCTGGCGGCCAGGCTCGGCGAGCACATCGAGGACTACCTGATCCTCGGCGCCTGCAGCCCGCCGCTGGCGCACCGGGCGCTCGGCGCCGACCGCAGCATCGGGCTGCTGCTGCCGTGCAACGTCGTCGTCCGCGCGTCCGGGGCCGGCACCGTGGTCGAGATGCTCGACCCGCAGGTCATGGTCACCCTGACCGGCCGGCCCGAGCTCAAGCCGGTCGCCGACGAGGCGGCGCGCCGCCTCGCCCGCGCCCGCGACCGCCTCGCCGAGCCCGCGTGACAAGGCCGATGGAGGCATGCCATGAACGCCATGACCTCCGGCACCGGCGGTGCCGATGACCACATCAGCTTCCGGACCAGTTGCGGCCGGGACATCCGTGTCGGCCACCTCAGCCTCGGCGGCGGCCGACGCCCGGTCCACCGCGTCAGCCTGTCGATCAGCGCCTCATCCGACGCCGGGGACGGCACCTGGGCGGGGCTCACCGCCGCCGAGGCACGGCAACTCGGCTGCGCGCTGCTGGCACACGCGGCCGCCTGCGATGCCCTCGCGACGGCGGCCGTCACGGCGCTGGCGGCCATAGACGCCATAGACGCCCGGGCCTGACCGCGACAGGGCCGAAAGGCCCCCGATGTGGTGGCCTCCGCCTCATCCGCCCGAGTCCGCGGCGGCCGAGTATCGAGGTATGGTCAACGGCGCTGCCCGCGGCGCGCGGGCATGGCTGGCCCGGCGCTCGGCGCCGCTGCTGCTTGCCGTGACGGCGGCCGGGCTGGCGGCCGGCGGCCTGGCCAGGCTGGCGGGCGGCGGCGGGGCGGCGGAGGCGGCCTGGCTGGCGACCGCGGCGGGCGGCCTCGGCTACGCACTGTGGGCGGCGGCCGACAGCATCCGCCGCGGCAGGCTCGGCGTAGACGTGATCGCGCTGCTGGCGCTCGGCGGCGCGGTCGCGGTCGGCGAACTGCTCGCCGCGGCGGTGATCAGCGTCATGCTCGCCAGCGGCCGCGCCCTGGAGACCTGGGCCGCGTACCGGGCCAGGCGCGACCTGAGCGCCCTGCTCGCCCGGGCGCCGCGGACCGCGCGGCGTTACCGGGACGGCTCGCTGGAGACGGTGCCGCTGGAGGCGATCGCGGTCGGCGACGTCCTTCTCGTCGCCGCGGGCGAGGTCGTCCCGGTGGACGGGACGCTGGCGGCCGCGGCCGCGGTGCTGGACGAATCCGCGCTCACCGGCGAGGCGCTGCCGGTCGAGCACGTCCGCGGCGACGCGCTGCGCAGCGGCACGCTGAACGCGGCGGGGCCGTTCGACCTGCGCGCCACCGCCACCGCCGCAGGCAGCACCTACGCGGGCATCGTCCGCCTGGTCGAGCAGGCGGAGAGCGCGCAGGCACCGTTCGTCCGGCTCGCGGACTCCTACGCGATGTGGTTCCTGCCGCTGAGCCTCGCGGTGGCGGCGGCGGCGTGGGCGGCGGGCGGCGCGACCAGGGCAGTGGCCGTGCTGGTGGTCGCCACGCCGTGCCCGCTCATCCTGGCGGCGCCGGTCGCCTTGGTGTCCGGCCTGTCCGCGTCCGCGCGCCGCGGCGTGGTGGTCAAGAACGGCGGCGTGCTGGAGCGGCTGGCCCGGTGCCGCACGCTGATCCTGGACAAGACCGGAACGCTGACCGCGGGCCAGCCAGAGGTGACGGCAGTGGTGCCCGCGGGCGGGCTGCCGCCGAACGAGATCCTCACCCTCGCCGCCTCGCTCGACCAGGCGTCCGGGCACGTGCTGGCCGCCGCGGTGGTGCGCGCCGCGGCGGGCCAGGGTTGCGCGCTCACGGCGCCGGCCGAGGTGACCGAGGTGCCTGGCCAGGGCATAGCCGGCGCGGTCGCCGGGCGCCGGATCCGGCTCGGCCGCGCCGGATGGGCCGCGGTGACCGGGACCCCGCCGTGGGTGCGGGCGGTCCGCAGGCGGGCCCGGCTCGACGGCGCCCTGACCGTGTTCGTCGCGGTCGACGGCAGGCCCGCCGGCGCGCTGCTGCTGGAGGACCGGATCCGGCCCGACGCCAGGCAGACCCTGCGCGCGGTCCGCCGCGGCGGCATCACCCGGATCGTGCTGGCCACCGGCGACCGCGCCGAGGCGGCCGACGCCGTCGGCGCGCTCACCGGAGTCGACGAGGTGCTCGCCGGGCTGACCCCCGGAGACAAGCTGGACGCGGTGCGCCGGGAGCAGCGACGGGCGCCGGTCATCATGGTCGGCGACGGGATCAACGACGCGCCCGCCCTGGCGCTGGCCGACGTCGGCGTCGCCATGGGAGCCCGCGGCGCCACCGCCTCCTCGGAGGCCGCCGACACCGTGCTCACCGTCGACCAGATCGGCCGCCTCGGCGACGTCGCGGCGCTGGCCAGGCGGACAAGGCGGATCGCGCTGCAGAGCGTGCTGGCCGGCATGGGCATGTCGCTGGCCGCGATGGGGGCGGCCGCCGCCGGGCTGCTGCCGGCAGTGTGGGGCGCGCTGCTGCAGGAGGGCATCGACGTTGCCGTCATCCTCAACGCGCTGCGCGCGCTGCGCCCGCCCGCGCCCGAGGCGCGGCTGACCGCCGCCGACGCCGCGCTCACCAGCCGGTTCCGCACCGAGCACCTGACCATCCGCGCCGACATCGAGCAGGTCAGGGCCGCGGCCGACGCGCTCACCGCCGACCCGGCCGCCGCTCCGGCCGCGATGGCCCGGGTCCGCCGGGTCCATGCCCTGCTGAGGGACGAGGTCTGGCCGCACGAGCACGCCGAGGAAGCCGACCTGTACCCGGCGCTGAACCGGGTGCTCGGCGGCACCGACCCGACCGCCGCGATGAGCCGGGCGCACGCCGAGATCGGCTACCAGATCGCCCGGCTCGGACGGCTCATCGACGACATCGGCGACCGCGTCCCCAGCGAAACCGACATCGCCGACCTCCGCGGCGTGCTGTACGGGCTCGACGCGATCCTGCGGCTGCACACGGTACAGGAGGACGAGGCCTACCTGTCGCTCGGCGACACCGCCGACGCGCCCCCGGCCCCGAACCGAAGGACGTGACCATGGGCGTCTCCCAGGACAGCACGCCGGGAGCCGGTTACCCGGGTACAGGCGAGCCGCCAGGCGGCGGGCCGATGCCGCCGGTGGCGTAACCCCGGCAGCCGGGCCGGCGGCCGGGTCTGCGACCAGATCACGGGAGGTTGACATGAGGAAACTGAGCGCGGGCACGCGGGTCGCGGGAGCGGTGGCGCTGGCGGCCGCCCTGGGCGCGGCGAGCTACCCGGTGCTGTTCCGGCGCCGGTGCCTGACCTGGGGCGCATGGCCGGACGAGGTGTCGCGGAAACTGCCCGGAGACGAACTGCTCCCGGACGCGGAAATCGTCTCCACCCGGGCGGTCACGATCGACGCGCCGCCCGCCGCGGTCTGGCCGTGGCTGGCGCAGATGGGCAGCGGCCGCGGCGGCGCCTACAGCTACGACTGGATCGAGAACCTGTTCGGCCTGGACATGCACAGCACCGACGAGATCCTGCCGCAGTTCCAGGACATCAAGGTCGGCGACGAACTGCCGCTGGGCCCGGGGCGGCCGGCATTCCAGGTGGCCATATGCGACCCGGATCGGACGCTCGCGGTACGGTTCGCCGACGGGAACTGGGTATGGATCTTCGCGCTGTCCGCCGAGAACGAGCAGACAAGGCTGATCAGCCGGAACCGGATCTCGGCGCCGCAGGCCACGCTGCCCGCCCGCTTGTTCAGCATGCTCGTCATGGAACCGGGCAGCCTGATCATGGAGCGGAAGATGCTGCTCGGCATCGCCCGCCGCGCCGAGCGCCTGGCCCGCAACCCGGCTGCCGTCACCAGCTGACCCGCGAAACGCCGCGGTCGCTCTCGGTTCAGGCTGGCTTCCCGCAGCCCGGTAAGCGGGCAGGCACGATACGCGGCCCGACGCGACGCCACAGGGTGAGCGCGGCGATGGCGGCCAGCACGACCGCGGCCACCGCCGCGAGCGTTCCCGGCGACGGGAGCTGAAGCGCCAGGATGCGCCGGGCCAGTGGCACGGCGAACAGCGGCACCAGGAAGGCGGCCATCAGCGCGGCAAGGACGGCCGCCCGGCGCACCGGGCGCCCGGCGACGAGGGCGAGCACCCACAGGCCGACGGCGAAGGTCGCCAGCATCGCCGCGGTCCGCGAGGCGGCCCCGTGCCCGGCACCGCGCGGGCGATCTCGTAGCTGGCCAGCGCCGCGGCGGCGACCGCGGTCCCTGCCGGGATCGTGAACGCCAGCACCCGCCGGGTGAAGCCCGGCCTGGCCCGCGGCGCGCCGGGCGCCAGGGCGAGGAAGAACCCTGGAACGCCGATGGTGAGCGTGCTGATGATGGTCAGGTGCCGCGGGTAGAACGGGTAGGCGATCCCGGTCGCGCCGACCGCCACCGCGATGATCGCCGCGTAGGCGGTCTTGGTGACGAACAGCCCCGCGACCCGTTCGATGTTGGCGACGACCCGGCGCCCCTCGGCCAGCAGCGGCGGGATCGCCGCGAACGTCCCGTCGAGCAGCACCACCCGGGCGACCGACCGGCTGGCCTGGCTGCCCGAGCCCATCGCGATGCCGAGGTCGGCCTGCTTGAGCGCGGGCACGTCGTTGACGCCGTCGCCGGCCATCGCCACGACGTGGCCGGCCGCCTGCAGCGCCCGCACCGCGGCGAGCTTCTGTGCGGGCCGGACCCGGCCGAGGACGTTCGTCGACGCCAGCGCGGCGCCGATGTCGTCCTCGCCGAGCGCGGAGGCATCGCGGGGCTGGCCGCCGGCCGGGATCCCGGCCCGCTGCGCGATCGCGGCCACCGCGCGCGGCGCGTCGCCGGACAGCACCTTGATCGTGATCCCCTGGCCGAGCAGGTACCGAACCGACGCGGCGGCGTCCGCACGCAGCTCCTCGGCCAGGACGAGCAGCGCGGCCGGCTCGGCCCCGGCCGGCAGCAGGTCCCCCTGGAGCGGCCCCGGCGCGCTGGCCAGCATGAGCACCCGCCGCCCCGCTTCCTCGTGGCGCCGCACCGCCCCAGCCAGGCCGGCCGGCATGGTCCCGGCGATGACCGACGGCGCGCCGAGCAGCCAGGTGCCGCGGCCGTCGAACGTCGCACCGGTCCACTTGCGCGCGGACGAGAACGGGACCCGCCGCAGCACCGTCCACCCGCCGGGGGCGGGGTAGCGTGCGGTGAGCAGCCGCCCCGTCTCGTTCGGCGCCTCGTCGGCGGCGGCCAGCGCGCCGACGGCCTCGGCGATCTGCGCGCCCGGCCGGCCGGCGACCACCTCGGTCGCCATCAGCCGCAGGCCGGGCTCGGTCAGCGTGCCGGTCTTGTCGATGCACAGCACGTCCGCCCGGGCCAGGCCCTCGATCGCGGCCAGTTCCTGCACCAGCGCCCGGCGCCTGGCCAGGCGCAGCGCGCCGGCCGCGAACGCGATCGAGGTCAGCAGCACCAGGCCCTCGGGCACCATCGCCACCACGCCGGCGGCCGATCCGCGCGCGGCCTCGCGCAGCGGTTCGTGGCTGCGGAAGAACTGGCTGGCGATCAGCAGCAGCCCGGCGGGGATCATCACCCAGGTCACCAGGCGCAGGATCTGGTTGGTGCCGCGCTGCAGTTCGGAGTGGATCAGGCTGAACCGGCGCGCCTGCGCCTGCAGCCGGGCGGCGTACGCGTCGCCGCCGACGCCGGAGGCGCGGATCCGCCCGCCGCCTGCGACCACGAAGCTGCCGGACATCACGGTGTCCCCGGGGCCCTTCGGCACCGGGTCTGCCTCCCCGGTGAGCAGCGCCTCGTCGAGTTCCAGGCCGTCGGCGGCGAGCACGGCGCCGTCGACGGGGACCTGGTCGCCGCGGGCCAGCTCGGGGCGGGGACCGCGGTTCCCGGGTGCTCGGCCGTGTGGTCGCCGCCGAGGGCGGTCACCGCCGTGTAGCTGGCGCCGGCCAGGTAACGCTGCACGGCGCCGGCCGGCGCGATGCCCGCGAAGACCGCCGTGCCCGGGCCGGCCGGGGTGACCCGGATCCGGACCTTCCCGGCGATCCGGCCGGGCCAGCCCCAGCCGCCGGGCAGGCTCACCGGGTCGCCCGCCAGCGCGTATCCGGCGGTGGAGTAGGTGGCCGTGCCGGTGGCCAGGTAGCCGCCGTGTTCGGTGTCGGCCCAGGTCGCCAGCCCGGCGCCGCCGAGCAGGGCGAGGCAGGCCAGCGCCAGCACCGAGCCCGCGGCCAGCGCGACGATCCGGCCGGGGGTCCAGCCGCCCTTCGCCGTGGCCGGCGGGCCGGGCCTGGTGTCCTGCTGCAGGTTGCTGGCCATCGGTCGTCCCTCCTCGGCTTCACGCTAGGCGGCCGGCCGGCCCCGGGACGAGATACGTAGGTCACCTGGCGCCGGGACCTTCGCACCTGGCCGGCCGCTGGTGCTTGCGCCAGCGGCCGCGCTCAGCCGATGGAGCCGGGAGCCGCCCCAGCTGTCGCGCTCCGCCCGGTCGGCGGGCCGAAGGTCCCGTCAGTACACGCGGCTGACCGAGGCCGTCGGCAGCGGACCGCCGGCGGCGGGCGGCCCGGCTGTACTGCTTCGCGCACCCCGCCGGGCGGGCCATCTACATCACCATCGACGACGGCTGGTTCCCGAGCCAGCAGGTGCTGGCCCTCATGCACCGGACCTACCTGCCGATCACGGCCTTCCTCATCGCCGACGCCGCCCGGGAGCACCTGAGCTACTGGCGGGCCTTCGTCGCCGCGGGCGGGATGATCGGGGATCACACGGTCTCGCATCCCTTCCTCACCAGGCTGAAGCTGCGCGGGGCCACCGGTCAGTGGGCGCAGGCGCGGGCGGACCTGGGCCGCTGGCTCGGCCAGACCCCCGTGCTTGGGCGCCCGCCGTACGGGGCGTTCGACCGCGCGGTCGAGGTGGCGGCCGCCCGGGCCGGGCTGACCGCCCTGGCGGGCTGGAGCGCCACCATGTCCGGCGACCGCATCCAGACCTGGGACGGCAGGCCGCTGAGCCCGGGCGAGATCGTCATCCTGCACTGGGTTCCCGGGCTGGGCCGCCAGCTGGCCGTGCTGCTGGCGGCGATCCGGGCGCTGCACCTGAACCCGGCGCCGCTGACGCCGGCCAGCTTCTCCGGCATCGCGCCGCAGCAGCGTTCCCTCAGCGGCGACTGACCCTGGCCGGGCCGCACTGGTGACAGGGCGCGTCTGCTGAGCGACCTCGGCCTGGGCATGCTGCTGTTTCTCGACGGACTCGAAGACCGCGGCGCAGCGCCTGGCCTCGCTCGCCATGTTCCTCGCGCTGCTGGCCGTGCGCGGGCTGCGCAGCGCCGGCTAGCCCGTGGGCGCCGTGCCGATGCGCGCCGCGCGATCGTGATTCAACCGGCTACCGCGGGACCATCGCCGGCCGCGGTCACGGGCCGGCCTGCGTCCGGCCCGGTGCGGACGTCCGGCATGGCGCTACAGCAGTGCGGGCAGGCTGCGGGCCAGCGTGTAGGCGGCCACGGCGATCAGCAGGACCGTGAACGCAACGGTGAGCCTGGAAGCGCTGACGCGAGAGGCGATGCGGTTCCCGCCGAGCGTCCCGGCAAGTGCGGCCAGGGTAAATACGCCGATCAGCGGCCAGTCGAGATGAACGGCCCCGCCGAGCCGCGCGGCCCGCGTCTGGCCAGCCGACAGGGGAACCGCGATGCGGCCCTGGCCGCCGGCGGGCAGCGGGGCGCCGGCGGCCTCCGCGGTCACCGCGGGCTGGGCCTGGCCCGCGGGGCGCCGCCGGCGCAGCATCGCCGCCGCGGCGACCACCATGAGGACCGCGAACAGCGCGAGCAGCAGGTCGGAGGGGATGCTCGCGGACAGCCAGCTGCCGGCGTAGGAGCCTGCGACCCCGATGACGCCGAAGGTGATCCCCTGGGCCGCGCGGACCCGGCCCGCTCGCCAGTGCGCCGCGGTCCCGGCGAGCGCGGTGATGCCCACGATGAGCAGTGACCCGGTGATGGCAGTGTGCGCCTGCTGGTGCAGCAGGTAGACCAGCGCCGGGACGGTCAGGATCGACCCGCCGCCGCCCAGGGCGCCCAGCGACAGGCCGATCAGCAGCCCGGCGGGGATCGCGATCACGGCGGGCACTCGGTACCTCCTGCCCATCATACCCGTATGGGTATTTATAGAGGAAGGATACCCGCGCGGCCAGCAGCAACGCAAATACCATATGGGGTATTACGGCGGGCGCCTGCCCAGCTGGGCAGGGAGCCCGATGCGCACGGGGCCGCGACGCCTGCCCGGAGATCGGTGGGCGGGCGCCGGCTACGCCGGGCGCTCCGCGCGGACCAGGGTGTCGATTGCGGTGCGCTCGCCCTCGGGCGTCTGCACCGGCCGCGGCACCTGCTCGGCCCGCAGGACGACGAGCCCGTCCAGTTCCGCAGCGACCCTCGCGGGGGTGTAGAGCCGGTCGGGGTCCTGCGGGCCGCCGTGCCCGCGGGCGATGTTGTCGCGGTCGTGGCCGATCACCAGCACGGTGCCGCCCGGCGCCACCGCTGCGGCCGCGGCGCGGAAGACCCGCGCGAGGGTTGCCGATGGCAGGTGGAGGTAGGCGATGAGGACCAGGTCGTAGTCGCCGGGCGCGGGCTGGTAGTCCAGCAGATCGGCCTGGACCCAGTCCACGCTGACCTCGCGCTGGGCGGCCAGCCGGGCGGCCCGGGCCAGGCCGACCGGGGAGAAGTCCACCGCGGTGACCCGCCAGCCGCGTTCCGCGAGCCAGATGGCGTTGCGTCCCTCGCCGGTCCCCAGGTCGATCGCCCGGCCGGGGGGCAGCGCCGCCAGCTCCTCCGCGACGAAGCGGTTCGGGCCCGCGCCCCACACCAGCTCCGGTCCTGAGTACCGCTGATCCCAGGCGGCCTGTTCGGTCGTTTCCACCGTCCCTCCCGATGGCCGTGTGTCAGGCGAGGGACAGGAACAGCCGCTCGAGCCGCTCCCGATCCGCCTGGCTGGCATCATCGCCGTCGAGCGCGCACTGCTGAAGCCCGGTCGCGATGATCTTGAACCCGGCCCGGTCCAGGGCACGGGACGCCGCCGCGAGCTGCGTCACCACGTCCGCGCAGTCGCGTCCCTCCTCGATCATCTTGATCACGCCGCCTATCTGGCCCTGTGCCCGCCGGAGCCGCCTGATCACGCTTGCCATCGTCTCGCTGTCTGTGTCCATGCCGACTCCCTGGGGACCAGGCACCCGCCGCCCGAGCCGGATGCCGCACCTGCATAACCGCCACTATACCCGATCGGGTATTTGTGCGGTGCGCGGGACCAGGGCCTGCGGCCTGGTGACCTGCATCCGCGTCGGCAGCGTCGAGGGGTGCAGCTGTCCCGGTCGCGAACCCGGAGGCAAGGTTGCGCCCGGTGTCCCCGGCACACCCGGGAATACCGTAGATATAACTACGGTTGGTGCGGTCGGGACACGAGGGCGGAGGAGAGGCTGTGACGATGACCATGGCTGCCAGGCCCGTGTACTGCGAAACCGGGCTGGGCTGGCCTGACGCCATGGCACCGGCAGGCTCGGCCGAGACGTCGCAGGCAACCGGCGAGCTGGCGCTTGAGGCCGGGCTGGGGTTCCGGCTGGGACGCGCGCACCGGCTGCTGCGGGCTGCATGGGAGCAGATCATTGCCGATCTGGGGCTGAGCCCACCGCAGGCAGCGCTGCTGCGGGCGGTGGCGCAGCAGCCCGGATGCGGGCTGCGGGAGCTGGCCCGGCGGGTGCAGACCGATGCGATGAACGCCAAGCGCCTGGCTGACCACCTGGAGCGGGCGGGCCTGGTGTCATCGTCGGCCGATCCCGGGCACCGGCAGCGGCGGGCGCTGTGGCCCACCGGGCAGGGGACGGAGCTGGCCGCGGAGCTGGCCCGCAGGGCGGCGAAGCACCAGCGTTGGCTGGCGCGCCTGATCGGCCCGGCCGACGTCGCCCGGCTGCTGGGCCTGCTGGACCGTCTTGAAGCGGCGGCCGCCTCCGGGCCGCCGCCAGGCTCCGTGGCACGCTGTCGTGAGGAGGTCCGCGCCGCACCCGGCGGCGGTGACCGCATCCGATGACCAGGCGAGCCGTGAACCGGGCACGGGTGGCGCTGCTGGCTGCCAGCCATGCGGTCGATGACATCTACCAGGGCGCGGTTCCCGCATTGCTGCCGTTCTTCGTCGCCGGCCGCCATTACAGCTATGCGGCGGCCACCGGGCTGACGTTCGCCGCGACGGCCCTGTCGTCGGTGATCCAGCCGGTCTTCGGCGCCCTCACCGACCGTCGCGACCTGCGCTGGCTGGTGCCGGCGGGCCTGACCGTCGCGGGGGCGGGGATCGGGCTGTCCGGGCTGGCGGGCAGCTACCTGCTGACCTGGCTGGCGATCGCGCTGTCGGGGATCGGGGTGGCGGCGTTCCACCCGGAGGCGGCGCGGGCCGCCCGGGCCGCCAGCGGTGACAGCCAGCAGGCGATGAGCGTGTTCTCCGTCGGCGGCAACATCGGGTTCGCCATCGGCCCGCTGTTCGTCACGGCGGTGCTGGCCGCCGCGGGTACCCGCGGCACCGTGTTCCTGGCGGTGCCAGCGCTGCTCACCGGGCTGGCCGTGTACCTTGCGCTGGCGCGGCGCGCCCGGCCGGGCACGCCAGGGCGCAGCGCCGGGCAGCGAGCGGCGGCCCGGGATGACTGGCACGGGTTCACGCTGCTCACCTCGGCCGTGATCGTCCGGTCGGTGCTGTTCTTCGGGCTGTCCTCGCTGCTGGCCCTGTACGTCGGCACCGGACTGCACGGCGGCAGGCAGGCCGGGGAAGCGGCGCTCACGACCATGCTCATGGCGGGCGCCGTCGGCACCGTCACCGGCGGGCGGCTCGCCGACAGGTTCGGCCGGCTGGCGGTGATGCGCGTCTCGTTCGCCGTCAGCGCGCTCGGACTGCTTGCCATCGTGGTTGCCGGGCTGCCGTGGGTCTTCGCCGCCGTCGCGGTCACCGGGTTCGCGCTGTTCCAGTCGTTCAGCCTCACCGTCACCCTCGGCCAGGACTACCTGCCCACCCGCATCGGCACCTCCTCGGGGGTGACGCTCGGCCTGGCCATCAGCGTCGGCGGGCTGGTCGCACCCGCCCTCGGCGCGCTCGCCGACGCCACCAGCCTGCACCTGGCCGTCACGGTGCTGCTGGCGCTTCCCCCGGCTGCGCTGGCGCTGGCCCTGCGGCTACGCGAACCACGCTCAGCCCCGCCGGCATCCCCCGCGCAATCCGGCGGGCCGGGCCTGCCCGGCCGGGCAGGTCCAGGCCAGGGTTCGCCGAAAGCCCGGCAGCGCCCGCGTGAAGGGAATGAACGGGCTTGAACGATCACCCCTGGCGGCCGCCGCATCTTGCTCATGATACCCCCATAGGTATCTAACGCGCGGTCCCGCTTCATTCCCGCGTCCCGGCTCGCCTGGCACTAGCACGGCCGCCCCTCGGACCCGGTCGTGGCCGAGGTCAGGCAGCGCCCGGCCATGGCCAGGGTCTCCCGGCCCGCGGTGAATCGCTGGGGGGCTGGCACAGCGTGGACCTGGCCGCCTGCACCCGCAGGCCCGCCGCGGTCACCAGCGTCATGGTCTGGTCCCGGGTCAGGAACCGGGCCGCCGAGTAGAACGGGTGACCGGCAGCGCCCTTGCGCTGGTAGAAGCGTCCCCAGGCGGACTCGGCGAACACCTCGCCCAGCACCACCGCCCGTCATCCCGGATGACACGGCGGGCCTCGGCCAGCAGCGCGGCCGCAGGCACGCCAGCTCGGACGGGAACACCGCGGCCCCCGCTGGGCCCTCGTACCAGGCGTCGTACCTGGCCGCCAGCCGCTCGAACAAGTCCGCCGTGGTCACGGCAGGCCTCCCATGTTGCCTTGCTCCTTCACTCCCGCTTACCTGCCGGTCCGCCGTCCCCGCCAGGGTCGTTGGTCCGCAAGCCGGGACCGTGACGGCGGGGCCGCCGTGAGACGGCTCCGCGATGCGGCAGCCGGTCCCGGCCATCGGCGCACCGCTTCCGCCTGCTTGCGCATCCGAGAACAAGAAGAGGACTCGATCGGGCGGTGCCATGCCGGGCCCGGAGGCGGGCACCGGCGACCGGCAGCAGCAGCAGCCAGAGCAGGGCAAGGACGAGGAGGAGTAATGATGAAAGGCAACATGGGAGCGGTAGACCGCGCGGCCCGGCTGGTCGTCGCCGGGCTCGGATGGTGGCTGGCGGCCTCGGTCGGCTATGCCACGCCCGGCGGGGTGATCGTGCTGGTGGTGGCGGGGATCCTGGTGGCCACGGCGGCCGCCGGGTACTGCCCGCTGTATTCGGTGTTGTCGGTGTCGACCAGGGGCGGCTGGCACCGCACCGCGCACGCGTAGCACCCCAGGCGGCCCGCCCGGTCCCGGGACCGGGCGGGCCGCCCAACCCCGCTAGGCTGGGGCTCGTGACCCACGCCGGTGACCCGGCCGACGCGGTGTGGCGGTACCGGGAGGATGTGTGGCGGCTGGCCAGCCAGCTGTGCCGGCACCGGCAGGACGCCGAGGACGTGACGCAGAGCGCGTTGCTGAAGGCGGCCCAGCATCTCGACGGGTTCCGGTGGGAGGCCAGTCTGCGCACCTGGCTGCACCGTATCGCCACCAACGAGTGCCGGATGCTGCGCCGCCGCAAGCTCCCGCTGTCGCTGGACCAGCTGCTGGAGCAGGCAGCGACCGACGGAAGCGTGCCACCGGAGGCGCCGGCACAGGACCCCGGACCAGAGGAACTCGCGGTGGAGGCCGAGGCGCGGCGCCGGGTCGTGGCCGCGCTGGCCGGCCTGCCGGACCGGTACCGGACGGCGCTGCTGCTCAAGGACGGGCTCGGCCTGCCCGCCGGCAGTGTCGCAGCCGCGATGGGGATGTCGGTCCCCGCCGTCAGGTCCGTGCTGCACCGGGCGCGGGCGGCGTTGCGCGACAGCCTCGGCGGCCCGCACGGCTGACTACTCGCTCGCGGGCCCGGCGCGCGCACCATCGCGGCGGCCGGCGATCTGTGCACATGAACGGAAAGAAGCGGCCGGCTCCGCCGGTCAGGTGTGCACGGAGGTGAGCAGCAATGACCCAACTGGTGCGGTTCGAGCCATCCTGGGTGACTGAGCTGGAGCGGGAGGTGGACGCCCTGTTCGGCGGGCTCCCCGCCCTGCGCTGGTACCGGGCCGCGTCGCCCTGGAACGGCCGGTGGGCCCCGCCCTGCGACCTGCTGCACCGGGGCGACGACCTGGTGGTCCGGCTGGACCTGCCCGGCATCGACCCGGGCAAGGACGTGGAGGTGACCGTCGAGAACGGGATGCTGTGCATCCGCGGCGAGCGCCGCGAACCCCATGCGGAACACGGCGGCCTGTACCGGCGGCAGTGGCGCTACGGCGCGTTCGAGCAGGGGATCGCCCTGCCGGAAGGGGTCACGGGTGAGGGCATTACGGCCAGCTACGCCGACGGGGTGCTCGAGGTCGTGGTGCCGAAGGCCGCGCCGGCGGCGCAGCCCCGGACGATCCCGGTCACCACCGCCAGCGGGCCCAAGACCCTGCCCGCCGGCCAGGCCGCAGCCTGACCGCCGGCCAGCAGCGGGTCGCCGGCCTCAAGCAAGCGGCCGGTGACCCGCTGCGTGCGGACCGCTCGGCGGCTTCCGGCGAGGTTTCAGGGCTTCCGGCGGGCCACGGCGGGCTGACGACGGGATGCGGATGCGCACCGGGAAGCGGGGCCGTGGCGCCGCGGGTTCAGCCCGCCGGCTCCAGGCGCCCGCCGGCCAGCCGCAGCACCTGGTCGACGTCGGCGGGGCGGACGGGGCGGTGGGTGATGAGCAGCACGGTCCGCCCGGCGGTGGCGGCCAGCAGGTCGCGGGTGAGCGCGTCCGCGGTGGGCTCGTCGAGGTGCTCGGCGGGCTCGTCGAGGATCACCACGGGGAAGCGGGCAAGCAGCACCCGGGCCAGGGCCAGCCGCTGCCGCTGGCCGCCGGACAGCCGGGCGCCATGCTCGCCCACCTCGGTGTCGAGGCCGTCCGGCAAGCTGTCCACCCAGTCGTCGAGCCGGGCGCGGCGCAGCGCGCCGGCCAGGTCGGCGTCGCTGGCCTGCGGCCGGGCCAGCCGGAGGTTGGCCCGCAGCGTCGAGTCGAAGATGTGGGCGTCCTGGGCGCACAGGCCGATCACCGAGCGTACCTGACCGGAGTCCAGCGTGGTGATGTCCGTGCCGCCGAGGGTCACCGTGCCCGCGGCCAGGTCGAGGAAGCGCAGCAGCACCATGGCGAGCGTTGTCTTGCCGGACCCGCTCGGCCCGGTCACCGCGACCCGGCGCCCCGCGGGCAGGTCCAGGTCAAGGCCGCGGAGCACCGCAGGCTCGTCCGGTCCCCAGCGCGCGGTCAGGCCGGACACCTGGATGTGATACGGCGGCGCGGGCAGCGCCGCGGGGCTGGCCGGCTCGCGGACCGGGTCGGGCCGCTGCATGACGCCCGACACCCGCGCCGCGGCGGAGCGCAGCCGGGGTATCTCCTGCGCCGCCGGGGCCAGGTCCTTGACCGCGTCGTGGACGGCCAGCGGGATCAGCGCGAGCACGGCGAGCGTCACCCCGGCCAGCGCGCCTGAGGATACTCCCGCCACGCCGAGCACCAGGCAACCCCACAGTGCCGACCCGGCCGCCAGCGTGCTCAGGCCCGCGCCGACCCCGCGCGCGGACGCGGACCTGGCCTGGACGCGGGCGACCAGTTCGCTGGCCTGCATCGCGGCGCGCGCCGCGTCCTGGCTGGTGGCGAAGACGGACAGCTCACCCGCCCCGGCGAGCAGGTCGGCGGTGGCCGCGGCGAGCTCACCGCGGCGCGGCGCGAGCTCGCGCTCGGCGCGGCGGGCGATGAGCCCGGCCAGCAGCGGGGCGGCCAGCGCGGCGGCGGCCAGCGAGACCGCGAGCGCCAGGGCTGCCGCGGGCAGCAGTGCCGCGGCGGCGGCGACCGCGGCCGCGCCGGTGACGGCCGCGGCCGCGTACGGCAGCCGCACCCGCAGCCACCGGTCGGCCAGCGTGTCGACGTCGGCGACCAGCCGACTGATCAGGTCGCCGGACCGGAAGGCGGCCAGCCCGGCCGGGGCCAGCCGCTCCAGCCGGTCGTACGCCGCCATCCGTATCCTGGCCAGCACGCGCAGCGCCGCGTCGTGCCCGGCCAGCCGCTCGGCGTACCGGAACGCGCCCCGGCCGATGCCGAACGCCTGCACCGCCGCCACCGGGACCATGAGATACAGAACGGGCGGGTGCTGCGCGGACCGGGAGATCAGCCACGCCGACGTGGCCATCAGCCCCACCGAGGAGGCCGCCGCCAGGGTCCCGGCGGCCCCGGCCAGGGCGAGCCGCGCGCCGTCGCGCCCGGGTGCGGCGGCCGTCATGCCGGCACCTCCTCGCGAAGCCTCGCGGCCCCGGTTCGTTCGGCAGCCCCGGCAAGGCGGACGACGCGGTCGGCAGCGGCGATGACCCGGGGATGGTGCGCGGCGATCAGCACGATGCGGCCCGCCGCGGCCTGCGCGCGCAGCGTGCCCAGCACCCGGGCCTCGGCCGCCGCGTCCAGGCCCGCGGTCGGCTCGTCCAGCAGCAGCACCGGGCGCCCGGGAAGCAGGGCGCGGGCCAGCGCCAGCCGGCGGCGCTGGCCGGCCGACAGGCCGCCGCCGCGCCCGGTCACCGGCCTGTCCAGCGGCACGTCGTCGAGGGCGGCGGCGCGCGCCGCGGCCTCGACCGCGTCGTCCGGGGCGTCCGGCCAGCCGAGCCTGACGTTGGACGCCACCGTCCCCGGGAACAGGTAGGGATCCTGCGGCACCCAGGCCGCCTGCGCCCGCCAGGCGCCAGGGTCCAGGCAGGTCAGGTCGGTGCTGACGATCCCGGCGCCGCCGGCCGCGGCGCCGCCCGTGACCGTCACCCGCCCCGTAGACGGCTCGGCGAAGCCGAGCAGCACGTCGATCAGGGTGGACTTGCCGGACCCGCTCGGCCCGGCGAGCACGGTGATCTCCCCCGCCCTGATCACCGCGGACAGCCGGTCCGGGGCCGGCCGGGGCCGGCCGGGGTGGGTCACGCTCACCTGGTCGACGTGGATGACGTGCGGGGTGCCGATCCGGCGGTGACCCGGCTGACGAGCTGGCCCCGGTGTCTCGATGACGGCCACGGCGTCGCCGGCGGCGGCCAGCCCGCCGGCGCTGGCGTGGAACTGGGCGGCGGCCTGCCGCAGCGGCAGGTACGCCTCGGGGGCGAGGATCAGCGCGAGCAGGCCGGTGCGCAGGCCGAGGTGCCCGTAGACCAGGCTGAGCCCGACGCCCACCGCGACCAGCGCCACCGACACGGTCGCGACCAGCTCCAGCACCAGGGCGGACAGGAACGCCACCCGCAGCGTGCCCATGGTGGCGCGGCGGTACTCGCCGGTCACCTCGCCGATGGCCTCCCGCTGCTCCCTGGCCCGGCCGAACACCTTGAGCGTCGGCAGCCCGGAGACCACGTCGAGGAAGTGGTGCGACAGCACCGCGAGCGCGCGCCAGCGCTGCCGGGCATGCTCGGCGGTGGCCCTGCCGACCAGCGCGCCGAACAGCGGCACGAGCGGCAGGGTCACGGCGATCGTCAGCCCGGCGAGCGGGTCGGCCACCCCGACCCGGAGCAGCACCGCGGCCGGCACCACGGCGGCCAGCACCAGCCGGGGCAGGTAGGCGGCGAAGTAGCCGTCCAGCGCCTCGATGCCCTCGGTGGCCAGCGCGGTCAGCTCGCCGCTGCGCCGCCCGGACAGCCAGCGCGGCCCGAGGTCGGTGGCGCGGGCCAGCAGCTTGCGGCGCAGTTCGGCCTTGGTGGCCGCGCTGGCGCGGTAGCAGGCGGCCTCGGTGGCCCAGGCGACGAGGACCCGGCCCGCCACGACCGCGGCCAGCGCGATCACCGTGCCGCGCAGCACGGCGACGGTGTCGTTGTCCTGGAAGGCCCCGGCGATGGCCCCGGCCAGCAGCTGTGCCTGAACGATGACCAGGCCGGCGGCCAGCGCGCCGAGCACGGCCACGGCGGCGATGGGCCACCTGGCCTGCCCGGCGTGCCGCAGCAGCCGCGGATCCAGGGGCTTCACCGGCTTGCCGCGGTGGGCCGCCCGGCCGCCGGGGCCCGCGGGGCCGCGCCGATCCGCTTGCGGAACACCCAGTAGGTCCAGCCCTGGTAGGCCAGCACGAACGGCAGGAAGACGGCCGCCACCACGGTCATCACCATCAGCGTATTGGCGGCGGACGCGGCGTTGGCGGTGGTGAGGTCGTAGGCGGCACTGATGGATGACGGCAGTACCCGCGGGTACAGGGCGGTGAACAGCGCCCCGGTCGCGGCGACGATCGCGACCGCGGTGCCGGCGAACGCATAACCCTCGCGGCCGGCCCGGATGGCGGCCACCCCGCCGGCCAGCGCCAGCGCGGCCAGCGCGGCGATGACGACGCTGGCGGCTCCGGTGGTCCCGGCATGGCCGGGCGCCCGGTAGCTGGCCTCGGTCCAGGCGAGGAACCCGCCGCCGGCCAGCACCGCGGCCGCGCCCAGCTTCCAGGCCAGGCTCGACGCTCGCTCCCGGAGTTCTCCGGTGGTCTTCAGCGCCAGGAACACCGCGCCATGCAGGGTAAACAGGCTCAGCGTGGCCAGACCGCCGAGCAGCGCGTAGCCGTTCAGGAAGGTGAAGAAGTTTCCCGTGTAGCGGTGCGCCGCGTCCAGCGGGATGCCGCGCAGCACGTTGCCGAACGCGACGCCCCACAGGATCGCCGCCACCAGCGACCCGGTGAACTGCGCGGCATCCCAGCCGAGTCTCCAGCGGGCGCCGTCACGCTTGCCGCGAAACTCGGGCGACACCCCGCGGATGATCAGGGCCGCCAGCACGATCAGCAGCGGCAGGTAGAAGGCGCTGAACATCGACGCGTACCACAGCGGGAACGCGGCGAACATGGCGCCGCCCGCGGTGATCAGCCACACCTCGTTGCCGTCCCACACCGGGCCGATCGCGTTGATCATGACCCGGCGCCCGGCGTCGCCCCGGCCGAGCACCGGCAGCAGGATGCCGACGCCGAAGTCGAAGCCCTCCAGCATGAAGTACCCGGCCCACAGCACGGCGATCGCGAGGAACCACAGGTCGGACAGGTGCACCGCAGGCTCCTTCCCTCAGTAGACCAGGGCGGGGGTCTCGGCCTCGCCGCTTGGCTTCCCGGCTTCCGGCGCGGCCAGCCCGCGGCGGATGTACTTGAGCATCAGCCCGGCCTCGATCACCGCCAGCACCCCGTACAGCACGGTCAGCGTGAGCATCGAGGCGAGCACCTCCCCGCCGGAGTTGGCCGACACCCCGGCGGCGGTCTTCAGCTGCCCGTAGACCAGCCAGGGCTGGCGGCCCATCTCGGTCATGATCCAGCCGAGCGAGTTCGCGGCCAGCGGCAGCAGCGGCATGGCGATCACCGGCCACAGCAGCCAGCGGGTTCGGGGGCGCCGGCCGTGCCGGATCGCGATCAGCGCGATCAGGGCGATCAGCGCGGCCAGCAGGCCCACGCCGATCATCAGCCGGAAGCTCCAGTAGATGACGGGGACGACCGGGGTGTAGGAGCCGGGGCCGTAGACCTGGCTGTAGTGGGCCTGCAGGTTGTCGATGCCCTGCACGGTGCCGCTCCAGTTGCCGGTGGCCAGGAACGACAGCAGCCGGGGCAGCGTGATCTGGAACAGCGGCTTGGTCCCGTTCAGGTTCCCGATCGTCAGCAGCGAGAACGGGGCGGGCGCGGCGGTGTGGTACAGCGCCTCGGCGGCGGCCATCTTCATCGGCTGGTAGTGCTGGGTGAACAGCTTGCCCTGGGTGTCGCCGGTGAAGATGGTGACCACCGCAGCGGCCAGCGCGGTGATCGCCCCCGCCTTGGCCGCCGAGCGGAAGGCGGCCGTGTCGCCGTCTTTCATGTCGCGGTGCCGGATCAGGTGCCACATCGCGACCCCGGCGACCAGCGCGCCCGCGGTCAGGAAGCAGCCCGCGATCACGTGCGGGAACCCGGCCAGCTGCGCCGGGTTGACCAGCACCGCCAGGAAGCTGGACAGCTCGTCGATGTGCTTGCCGGGGTTGTAGCGGTAGCCGACCGGATGCTGCATCCACGAGTTGGCGACCAGGATGAAATAGGCCGACAGCGTCGTGCCCACCGCCACGATCCACATGCAGGCGTTGTGCAGTCCCGGCCGCAGCCGGTCCCAGCCGAAGATCCACAGGCCCAGGAAGGTGGATTCCAGGAAGAACGCCAGCAGCGCCTCGATCGCCAGCGGCGCGCCAAAGATGTTCCCGACGAAGCTGGAGTACTCCGACCAGTTCATGCCGAACTGGAACTCCTGCACGATCCCGGTGACCACGCCCATCGCGAAGTTGATCAGGAACAGCGTGCCGTAGAACCTCGTCAGCCGCAGCCACCGCTCGTGCCCGGT
>Ga0209061_1001781_pt1 | contig 32089 bp, 25 predicted proteins | sample Coa_R1_10_FD_187157 | JGI IMG/M metagenome (GOLD analysis project Ga0209061, IMG submission 187157) | Surface soil microbial communities from Centralia Pennsylvania, which are recovering from an underground coalmine fire - Coalmine... | ecosystem: Environmental > Terrestrial > Soil >... | reverse complement strand
GGGGCCGTGCCCAGCCCCATCTTAGTGACCTCAAGCTGAGTCCTGCCAACGCGTGCTGTCGGTAGTGGTGATGCCATAGAGGGACTCCTTTCTGTTCTCTGATGCCTTTTCATTTTATCACTCCGTTTGGAGTATTCAGGATTCTCGGCACTGTCTTTGCTCGCGCCTGCGGCGCTCGCCTCTTTATTTACTGGACGGATGAGAAAATGCGCGAAGCGCATTTTCTCATCCATCCAGTAAAAGCCAGGGAGTGGCGCAGGCGCGCAGCGCAGCCCGGGTGGGGGTGAGAGCGCTGGCGAGAGCCACCGGAGCGAACTTTCCAGGGGGCATAGGGTAAAGAGGCGCGAAGCGCGTTTTCTCATCCGTCCAGTAAAAGCCAGGGAGCAGTGGCGGGGTGGGGTAGAGCAGCCCTGGCAGGGATGAGAGCGCTGGCAGAGCGCGGCCCGAGGCAAGCTTTCGGGAATGCATGTGGGTAAAAAGGCGCGAAGCGCCTTTTTACCCACATGCATTCTATTCTCGCGCGGCTGCACCGCGCGAGAGGTCGGCGGCAGAGTTGCGTAGCGGTGATACTCTGTGTATTATGCAGGTTAAGGGAAAAGAATGGACAACAACCCGCGAGGAAGGCAGCAGAAATTCGCGAAAGGCAGGTCAAAGTAATGTCGATCACCATCACCAACGTTGTTGCTTACGATATCCGTTTCCCCACATCGCGCACGCTGGCCGGCTCCGATGCCATGCACCCGGATCCGGATTACTCGGCGGCCTACGTCGTGCTGGAGACAGATAGCCCGCAGAAGCTGGCCGGTCATGGTCTTACCTTTACGATTGGCAGGGGCAACGAAGTCTGCGTGGCAGGGATCAAGGCGCTGGCGCCGCTGGTTATCGGCAAAACCCTGGAGTCGCTGACAACGAACATGGCCGCATTCTGGCGCTCGCTCACCAGCGACAGCCAGTTGCGCTGGCTCGGGCCTGAGAAGGGCGTCATCCACCTTGCGACTGCTGCTATCGTCAATGCCGTGTGGGATCTCTATGCCAGGGTAGAGGGCAAGCCCGTGTGGAAGCTGCTGGTGGATATGCCGCCGGAGCAGCTTGTTGCCTGCATCGACTTCCGTTACATCACCGATGTCCTCACGCCCGATGAGGCGCTGGCTATGCTGCGCGAGAAGCTGCCGACCAGGAAGGAGCGCGAGGCCGAGATCCTTGAGCGCGGCTATCCAGCGTATACCACTTCGGCGGGCTGGCTCGGCTACAGCGATGAGAAGGTGCGTGAACTCTGTCGCGAGGCGCGTGCGAAGGGCTGGACCTATTTTAAGCTCAAGGTTGGCGCGAATCTGGAAGACGACGTGCGCCGTGCTCGCATTATGCGCGAAGAGATCGGACCCGACTGCAAGCTGATGATGGATGCAAACCAGTACTGGAGCGTAGATGAGGCCATCGCGAATATGAGGGCGCTGGCCCCCTTTAATCCGTGGTGGATTGAGGAGCCAACCAGCCCCGATGATATTCTCGGCCACGCGGCAATTGCCGACGCCATTGCCCCGATCAAGGTGGCGACGGGAGAGCATGTACAGAACCGCGTAATCTTCAAGCAGATGTTTCAGGTGCAGGCTATCGACATCTGTCAGATCGATGCCTGCCGGCTGGGTGGGGTGAACGAGGTGCTGGCCGTGATCCTGATGGCCGCCAAATTTGGCGTACCGATCTGCCCGCATGCCGGAGGCGTTGGCCTGTGTGAATATGTGCAGCATCTTTCCATCTTCGACTATATCTGTGTCAGCGCCTCGCTGGAAGACCGTATGCTGGAATATTCCGCGCACCTGCATGAGCACTTTGTAGAGCCGGTGGTTATCCAGAACGGCCACTATATGGCGCCGATGGCTCCGGGATACAGCGTGGCTATGCTGCCGCAGTCTCTGACGGCCTACGCCTTTCCTACAGGCGAGATCTGGGCAAACGTATAAAAATATAAGGATTCACAAACATGCGGAAGATCGATGCGTTCGCGCACATCCTGCCCCGTCCGTACCTGGAACGGCTGGAGCGGCAGCTAGAGAAAACCATGGCTCCCAGCCGGCTCGACTACTACCGCGAGGGCGTCTTCTCCTTCGATCCTGTGCTGACCGATCTGGACGCGAGGTGGCGTAAGATCGAGTCTTACGGCGATTATACCCAGGTGCTGGTGCTGGCCGTGCCGCCGCTTGAAGAGGTCGGGCCGCCCGAAATCGCGGCGGAGTTTGCCCGCATCGCCAATGACGAGATGGCGGAACTGGTCCGGCGGTTCCCGGACCGCTTCGTCGGATTCGCGGCTGCGCTACCGCTGAGCGATGTCGACGAGTCCTTGCGCGAGCTAGACCGCGCCCTGGCGCAACTCGGTGCACTGGGCGCACAGCTCTACACTAACGTTCTGGGCACAGCACTCGACGATCCACGCTTCGAGCCGCTGTTCAGCAGGCTCGAAGATGCCGGTCGCGCCGTGTGGCTGCACCCGACACGCAGCGCGGCGTGGGCCGACTATCCAACCGAGAGCCGGTCCGACTTTGGCCTGTGGTGGTCCATCGGCTGGCCCTATGAGACCGCCGCCGCCCTTTCACGCCTCGTCTATTCCGGGCATATGGAGCGGCATCCGCGCCAACTCGTGATCGCGCATCATGGTGGCGGCATGGTGCCGCACTTCTCCGCGCGCCTCGCGATGGGACCCGGGTATCGACAGGTCAGGGACCAGCTTCCGAGGTCGCCACTGGAATACTTCCGCAGGTTCCACGTCGATACGGCGCTCTTTGGCGCACCGCATGCGGTGCGCTGCGTCCTGGAGTTCTTCGGCCCGCAACATGTGCTCTTCGGTACCGACATGCCGCTTGGGCCTTCGAACGCGGTCGAGGCAACGATAGCAGACATCGACGCGGCCGGTCTTTCCAGCGAAGACAGGGCAGCGGTCTACTTTGAGAATGCTCTACGCCTGCCAGGGTTGCGGGCCGGCTAACGGTCACTTCTTGTGCCTGGCGACATGACCAGAGCCATGCTATAGCTCATTCGGCCTCGATTGCCTGGAGGGCCTCCTTCAGTTGCGTAACGTGATCGGCCAGGTGGCGTGTCACAAACTCGTCAAGAAACCAGGATAGTTGCCGGTCCCCATATTTCATATGATGTCCAACCACGGTAAGATCGCTATCCTTGAGCGAACTCAGTACGCGGTCCAGGTGAGCATAGCTGCCTGGCAGTAAGGCCCGGGCCTGCGCCAGACTATCTCTGCCGTGCTCACGCAGCGCGCTCAGGCGTCCCTCGTGCTGGTGAGTGCGCCCGAAGTTTATGCCCGGCGTGGCTACCAGCTTCGCAACCTCGTCTGCCCAGAAGGGCATAAACTCGATGATGTGGGCGATATTTTGCATAATCGTCCACTCATCGGGAGCAGGCGAGCGATAGAGGATGGCCGGGTCCAGGGCGGCAAGAGGACCGTCCAGCAGGCGATGCAGTTCCTCATAGGAGGAGCGCACATTCTGGCGGATAGCCTCTACGGCTGGATTGTTCGTCGAAAGAGCCATCGATAGACCTCCTGGAGTAGATCATGCGTAATCCCAGTTCATAGCGCGCAGCAGGTCTTGCAGCGCCTGCGATGCGCGGCGGAAGCGATCAGAACCGCTGAAGCCCTGGTACTGTCCGGCGAGGGCAAGATGTGGTTCAAGCGAGAGAAAGCCGTTATAGCCGTCCGCTCGCAGGCGTTGCAGCAGTTCGGGCCAGTGGGCAGCTCCGTCGCCGGCAACGGTCAGCGTGCCGTCGGCGCGCACATCCTTGACGTGGACGTATTCCAGCCAGGGGTGCAGCCGCTCGTAGGCGTCGGGATACGGCTCCTGATCGCACTGGAGAAAGTTGGCAGGATCGAGAACAGCACGCAGGTGCTCGCTGTTGATGCTCCGCAAAAGATCGACGCAGCGTGCGATGGTATCCCCGTAGATGTCCTTCTCATTCTCATGGAGCAGGACCACGCCTTCCGCCTGCGCTCGCAGCGTCAGTTCGTGCATGCGCCTGATTACCTCTTCGCGGTGCGCGCTCCAATCCTGCGCACCTGCTCCGGCGGGCGGATAAAACGAAAAAATGCGAATGTAAAGCGTCTCCAGTCTATGAGCGACGGCGATGGCGCGCTCGAAGCGCTGGAGATGCTCCTCGAACGAACTGTTCAGCGGCACCTTGCCAATCGGCGAGCCGATGGCCGCTACGCCGATGCCCGCTGCGTCTAGCGCCTGCTTGACGGCGCTCACCTGTTCGTCGCTGAGGTCGAGCACATTGACGCCCCAGGCGCCGCGCAGGTCAAGGAAGTGGATATGCTCGCTCTGGAGCACGGCGATCTGCTCTTGCAGATCGGCAGAGATTTCGTCGGCAAAAGCGGAGAGACGGACCATAATTTTTTGCATTACTTTCTTCCTTTCCCCCTTTTTCTCGGTGTGTCTGATTTCTGACACCTCACTTGCTCGCGCCTGCGGCGCTTGTCGGATGCCTTAGGCAGTGCAGGTCAGGCGCTTCGCGCCTGACCTGCACTGCCTAAGGCATCCATTGTGCGGCGGAGTTGCACGAATGCCCGACTGGAGGGGCGGGGCCTCTGGTCCCTGCTTAAAGAGTATCATATCTGGACTACCGGATGCGACGTAGCAGCAGGAGGGTCGCGCTCTCGTATCCAGAGAGCAGGCAAGCCAGGTCGCGCAACAACTGGGCCGTTTCATTGAGCTGTCTGATCGTCTCATCGCTTCTGCTACGGCTGGCGGAAATCTGTTCCTCAAGGAACTCCAGCAATACAGTAGCGTTGCTGATGCGGCAGGAGAGCGCACCACGGCGCTCGTTGATCTGCTGGTGCTTTTCATATACGCCGGCCAGCGGCCTGAGATCCGGCCCGGTATGTTCCCCGGCCTGAGTGGTGGGGTGCTCCGGAAACGGATAGAGTTCCTCGGTGTCGATATGGATTTCGTGCGCCTGGAGTACGCCAGAGACGGCGCGCATGAACTCCAGCAGCATATAATAAAGGTCAACGATGAAGCTGCGCACACGATCCAGCGAGTCCTGCACAGCCGCAGGGTAGGGGTATGCAAAAGCGCTGCCGGCAGGAGCCATAGTCATAGTGCCTTCCGCATCGCTGAGCAGGGACATCGCTTCACTGAAGCGTGCCGCAAACGAACTGATAGTATCGCTTCTGCCATCGCTCAGAAACGTATGGTACATTTTATACAGAGTTTTGAGCGTATATTGCTCGGTGTGAGCATGTTCTTTGCCCTCTTCTCTGACGATGAGCGCGCCACTTTCGGGTTGCTGAGGCTCAGGCACCGTAGACTGGTTCGGGGTTCCGACTGTGCAGGCGAGGAGGGAAGCGCGCAGAAATTGTAAAGTCGCGTCAATTTCCGTGAGCAGTTCTTTCTGCTGCGCTTCGCCAAGTATTGTGAAATGCCTGACCACGCTGCGACAGGTGATGAGCGTAGTGACAGCCTGTTCAAACTGTGCCAGGCGGTCCTGGCCTGCTTCATCCGGCATGATGGCCTCATCCTTTCCTCATAACACCGTCAGAGTGACCGTGACAACCTGGGGACTACCCTGTGCCGCGCCGCTGGCGTCGACGACGGTGAAGGTAATGTGCCCGGTATGTGTAGCCGGGAGTATGTCCTGGGCATTGACATAGGCGGTTATGGTTGTACTGGTCTGATTTCCAGAGATGGCAGAAAGTCTGAGCCAGGACTGGCTGCCCGTGTCTACGGCTATCGAAGCTCTCCATGAAGGATTTATGCAGTGACCGGTCTCTTTTAAGGTGATGCTCTGCCCGGGAGGATCCGGTTGCAGCAGCGAAGCGGAAAAAGAGAGGCTGAGCGGTGTTACCTGCATCGAGCATGGTTGGAAAACGGTCAGAGTTACCGAGAAAATCTGCGGGCTGCCCTGCACCACGGCACCGGAGCTGTCGATAGCCATAACAGCGATCTGGGTTGAGTAGGTGCCGGGGGCAAGCCTGGCGCTGGCAGTATTTATCGTGAGCTGCGTTGTCTGCTCGGCGAGCAGCGTTCCAGACGCCGGGGCAACATTCAGCCAGGATACATTCGACGAAGCTGGATTTTCCTGCCAGTACAGTGTGCTGCCGCCTGCATTGGCAATCGTCACGATTTGAGCGGCGGGGTTGCCCTGCCCCTGCGTTATGCTAAAAATAAGGCTGGATGGCGATATCTCCAGCAGCGGCGTAGCCGGGGGAACGGTTCCGCTTACAGGCAGCGCCGTGGTCCCCGTGGGAATCGTGGTGCCGGAGGCTGGCGATGCCGGCCCTGATTGCGGTGAGGAAGAGGATGGAGACAGGGATAGAGGGACGATAGCACCTGGCGTACCGGCTGCTGTGGAGGGTACGTGTGCTACCATCCGGCTGGCCTGATCCTGCTGGCTAAAACTCAACAGCACCAGAGCTATATCCACACACAATACCACAGCGGCAGCGATACCCACGATAATGAAGGCGAGGCGCATACGTGAGGATAGCGCGCCCTCAGGTAGGGGAGGTGAAGCGGGAATTGCTGCCTCACCTGGTAGGGAAAAAATAGGTTCGGTGGAATACTCTTTCTGCTGAGAGCGATGAAGCAATGATGACTGGCAACCATCGCAAAATACTGCTGTTCCTGCACATGGCCTCTTACAACGCAAACACTGATTCATACACGGTACTCTTCCTACGCTCTAAACCACATAAACCGCCTGGGCTGTGAAACCTATCCGAATAGATCTATACGATTCCGGGGGATTTCCCTGCAAACCACCGCGCAACCAAAAACGGCCTGATGACAAAGCTTGAAACCGTCAACTGGTTTTGCGTCAGGGATATTCTATAGCCTGAGTCTGCTACCTGTCAATGGGAAGCGAACAAGATGTTCCTATCGGGCTATGCGGCCTTTCTCACCTGATCCCATCGCATGCTCGCGCCTGCGGCGCTCGCTTTATCTATGTTATGGTGGGGGACAGGCGCTCAACGCCTGTCCCCCACCATAACATAGATACTTGCGCGGCCAGACCGAGTGAAGGCTCTGGAGATCAATATGCTCCTAGCGCACGCCTGTTACGAGATGGAGCAGGAAGTAGATGCCCCAGCCAAGAGCGACACAGGCCGGAATAGTGACCACCCAGGCCAGGACGATGCTGCCGGCGACGCCCCAGCGCACGGCTGAGAGGCGTCTGGTCGCCCCAACGCCCATAATGGCCGAAGAGATGACATGCGTTGTGGAGACCGGGATCCCCAGGCGACTCGCTGCCTCGATGATAGCGGCCGAAGCGGTTTCCACTGCGAAGCCGTTGATCGGACGCAGTTCGACGACCTTGAGTCCTACCGTGCGCACGATGCGCCAGCCTCCGATACACGTTCCCAGGCCCATCGAGGTTGCCGCCGCCAGAATTACCCACAGCGGCACACTCCACTGGCTCCCCGTCCAGCCGTAGTAGCTCGCCAGTGCCATTGTGATAACGCCCATCGTCTTCTGTGCGTCATTACCGCCATGACTGAAAGCTACCCAGGCGGCCGAGAATATCTGTAAGCGGCCAAAGATGCTCGTAACAAGCTGGGGATGCATGCGTGCGAAGATCCACAGCAGGGCAACCATCAGGAGGAAGGCGCCCAGAATGCCAAGCAGCGGTGAGAAGATGAGACCCTCGAACGTTTTAGTGAGACCGCCGAACTCGATGGTTTGCCAGCCAGCCGCCGCTGCCCCTGCCCCTACGATAGAAAAGATGAGCGCATGGCTGGAGCTTGAAGGGATGCCAAAGCGCCAGGTGATCAGATCCCAGATGATAGCCCCCAGCAGCGCGGAAATGACCAGCAATTGAGTAGTGACAGAAGGGGGAACGATGCCCTTGCCAACGGTGGTGGCGACAGCGGTGCCGGTCAGGGCGCCCGCGATGTTGAGCACGCCGGCCATCAGCACTGCCGTGCCCGGTTTCAGGACGCGTGTCGCTACAGAGGTTGCAATAGCGTTGGCAGTATCGTGGAAGCCGTTGATAAAATCGAAGATGAGGCCGACGGCGACGATCAGGATAAGCATGAAGAACGCAAGATCAGGCATTCTTCACCACGATTCTTTCCAGCGTATCGGCGATGTCCTCGCCACGGTCAGCGGCATCCTCAAGATACTGGTAGATTTCGCCCCAGCGCGTGGCTTTGATAAGACCACTGATATCACTCACGCCATCGTACTGCCTGGGGAGTGCCTGGTCGAGTATCTCGTCGGCCTCGCCTTCAAGTCGGTTGATGTCGATTGAGCACTGGATCATCTTGTTCCACTGCCGCCTGTTTTCCAGCAGCGGGATCGTACTGGCGATCAGGGCGGCCTGCTGATCGATGATGTGAGCCATTTTCTGTGCATACTCATCGGGTTGGTCGATATTATACAGCCGGATGCGCCTGGCTGCCTCCTCAATGGCATCAACGAAGTCATCGAGCCGGTTGGCAAGATCGGTGATATCATCACGATCAAGTGGCGTGACGAAGGTGCTGTTGAGCGCTTTAAAGATCTGGTGGGTGATATCGTCGCCTTTGCGTTCCAGTTCTCGCACCCGCAGCGCCTTATGGTCGATATCGGTGTAATGTTCGAGCAGGTCACAGAGCGCCCGCGCTACTTCCGCTGCATTGTCGGCGGCCTGACGGAAGTAATCGAAAAATCGCTCATCGCGGGGAAGGAAGCGCGCTAAAACCATGCCAGCTCTCTCCTGAAAGCTTCTTTCATATCCTTATGTGCCTACACGTCGTGTTTCCTATCGTGGTTTCACTGTATCTGGCTATAACTCCCACCTGGAGGGGCCTGGTGCCAGTATCCTCATCCTCTCCCGCCGAACGCTCATGCGGTGCCGTTGCGCGAGAGGAGCCGGCGCGCAGCCCCACCATTGCTCCTTGAGATAACCTCGTCCAACGTTCGCACAGTGCCGTCGCTTGGGAGAAGTTGTGGTGTGGGCGAGGCACGAAGTGCCTCGCCCACACCACAACTTCTCCCAACTCATGATGCGAGCGCCGCCGGCGCGAGCAAGCGCGAGTAGTGGGGAGCAGACACATTCTAATTATAAGACGCAGAACACAAGTCGTTTTCGGTCCTGATCACGTATAATCACTAAGGGCAGAGCTGTTGAAAAGTTTGCGAGAGATGAGCATGAATCCATTATTACTGCTTGCGGCGAAAATCGCCGTATCCGCCTGTATCGGCCTGCTTGTCGGGCTGGAGCGGGAATGGGCGCATAAAGAAGCCGGCGTCAGGACCTTTGCCATCGCCGCGCTGCTCGGTACCCTCTCTTATCTCGTCTCTCCTACGCTGGCTCTGGTGCAGGTGAGTGTGGTGCTGGTGGTGCTGGTGCTGGTTAACCTCTATGGATTGTGGAAGGAGCAATCGCCGCAGATCACGACCTCTCTGGCGCTGGCGGTGACGAATGTGCTGGGGATGGTGGTGGGCATGGGGGGCTTTTTTCTCGCCTTTACTGCCGCGCTGGTGATCACGGCCCTCCTTTCCTGGAAGACGGAGTTAATCACATTCATCAGCAAACTGACGGTGGATGAGATCCGTGGCGTCCTGCTCCTCGGATTTATCACCGCTGTGATCTATCCCCTGCTGCCGGATGAATATGTCGATCCCTGGCATGTGCTCAATCCGCGTTCCATCTGGCTCACCGTCGTGATTGTATCGGGCCTGAATTTTATCAACTATGTGCTGCTGCGGCAATTTGGAGAGCGCGGCATACGCTATAGCGCGATCCTGGGCGGGTTGGTCAACAGCGCGGCCACTGCTGTGCTGCTGGGGCAGGAAGTAAAAAATGGCGAGGACGAGGAGAAAGATGCGGCAACTAACGTGCTGTTCTCTGATGTGGCGATGATCCTGCGCAACATTCTCCTGGTGGTCATTTTCGCCTGGCCTGAAAATCCGGCGTTAAGTCTGCCGGTGGTGATCATACTGGCGCCGATGATGCTGGTCGGAGGCGCTATCATTCTGGTGATAACGCTGCTTGCTCGCAGGCATGAAGATAAGGATCAGCAGGAAGAGAAGAAGCAAGAGGGGCAGCAGAGGGATGGACAACCGCGAAAAGCGCCGCTGAGATCTCCTCTTGACCTGCGCTCCGTCCTGACCTTCGGCGCTCTGTTCCTGATTTTGACGGTTGTAAGCGGGGGGGCAAAACGACTGTTCGGCGCTATCGGGTTCATGGCGGTGATCGTCGTAGGCGCGCTGGCTAGCGCGGCCTCTTCCTCCGTACTGGTGGGCCAGCAGTTGGCGAAAGGGCTGGCCGCCAATCCCGCCACGATTGCTATGTTCCTCGCTACGCTGGTAGGGCTGCTGGAGAACGTTGTAATCTTCTGGATCGTCACAAAAAAACCGGGCCCGGGTATGCGCCTCCTGCTGCTGACCTTGCCAATCGCTCTGGCTGGCGCTATAGCGTGCACGCTCGCTCTGCTCCTCGGAATATAAGGATCCTTATTCCCCGTCGCGCGGTGAAGCCGCGTAAGATGAATTATAGTGAAAAAAAGCGCTTTACGTATTTTTCCACACATCGACAGCTACATCTGGCGATAATGTGCATTCGCGAAGCCCCGCCACGTAAGGAATATATGTCATGGTGTGGCATATGCACTTATTGCATGTGCCACACCATGACATATAGCTGGCGAGCGCCGCAGGCGCTCGCCAGCAAAGGTGTTGGGAATCATCTTAATTTTTCCTTTCAAACTCTTAAATTATGATTATAATTGTAATATTGAAGAGATTAAAGGTGGAAAATCCCTTGCAATCACTCTGATAGAGCGCTACGCTAGATATAAGAGCTGTGATGGCTCTATTTATTGCTCTGCTTAGAATGAAGGGAGTTATCTTGATGCTGCTGCAAGAATGTGAACAATTATCACCTGCTATATCTGATGCCGTGCTCGCGCAGCGAACACTTGAAGGGGATCAACATGCATTTGAACTGCTGGTACGGCGGTATCAGGGACCTGTATTCAGCTTTATTCATCACCTGTTGAAAGACTATGATCTGGCTTCTGATGTATCGCAGCAGGTCTTCATTCGCTTATATACAGCTCTGCCGACGCTCAGAGCTGGCGAGCCGTTCAAGGGATGGCTCTTCCAGGTTGCCCGTCATTGTTGTATCGATGAGATACGGCGCCGGCGCAGGCAGGCCCTGCCATTCTCCTATCTGGAGGCGGAGAGCAGGGAGAGCGAGCAGTCTCCGCTGGATGGTATTCCCGATGCTCGTCCGCTGCTTGATGAGCAACTGGAGACGCGCGAACGTCAGAGTATGCTCTGGAGCGCTATCAGAGAACTGCCGCCGAAGTTTCGCGCTGTGGTCGCGCTGCGTTACATGTTCCAGATGAAATTCTCGGAGATCGGAAAGCGACTGGGTATGCCCGAGCCGACAGCGAAGACCTACTTCGCACGCGCGAAGGTGATCCTGCGGCGCAACCTGAGCGCGCAGATGGATGTGGCCTGATTGATGACAGAGCAGGCAAGTTCCGGCGGAGTCGGATTCGACGCCGGTGGGTGGGTGTGCTAAGACGGATAATGGGTTTTTCCGACATCTTATCCTTCCGCTGGAACAGGTTAATATGCCAACGCTTGAAGGCTCTGTAGAGAGCATTGTCTTTCGTAATGAGGATAACCACTATACCGTCGCGCGCTTTCGTCTGAATGACAAGGGACGGCTTTTTCGTGACGATCTGACAACTATCGTGGGCGCTTTGCCGGGCATTCATCCCGGCGAACTGCTCTCGGTTGAGGGTGAGTGGGAGAATGATCCTCGCTATGGCCGCCAGCTTCATGTAACCAGCTTCACCGAACGCCTGCCCGCTTCCCCCGAAGGCATTGTGCGCTACCTCAGTTCGGGCCTGATTAAAGGTATTGGACCCAAAAAGGCGCAGTTGATCGTAGATCACTTTGGCGAACAGACGCTGGCAATCCTCGAACAACAGCCGGAGCGCCTGAGCGAAGTCAAAGGGATAGGCGCGAAGGATCGCGAGCGCATCATCAACGCATGGGTGCAGCAGAGCGAGATCAAAGAGCTGCATCTTTTTTTGCAATCGCACGATGTCTCGATCAACGTGGCGACGCGCGTCTACAAGCAGTATGGCAAAGAATCGATCAGGGTCATTCGTGAAAATCCCTATCAGTTAGCGCAGGACGTGCATGGCATTGGCTTCCGCACCGCTGACGATATTGCCGTGAAGCTTGGCCTGCCCTACAACAGTGTGCCGCGCCTGGCGTCCGGGTTGAAGTATGTGCTGACGCAGGCGGCGAACGAGGATGGGCACTGCTTTTTGCCGGCGGATGATCTCGTGAGCCGCGCCTCTGATATCCTCAAAGTTTCCTCTGAAGCGCTCCCTGCTGCTATGGAACAGTTGCGCAATGAGCGCGATGTCTTTATCGAGCCGCCACTGAACCGGCAACTTGCCCTGTTCACTGATGCCGCTGCACCAGCGGGGGACGAGGGGGGCGTGGAGGAGATAGCGGCAACGCCGCATATTTATTTCGGACCTTTCTACTATGCCGAAAGCGGCTCGGCGCGCCTCCTGCGCTTGCTGATGCAGGCGCCAAGCTGCCTGCCGCCGGCGACGCAGCAGCTGTGGGATGCCGTGTTCAGCCTGCTCAGGCAGAAGCGCAACATGCACCTGACCGAGAAACAGCGCGCGGCAGTGCAGATGGCCTACAGGGAGAAGGTCTCTATTCTGACCGGCGGCCCTGGCACCGGCAAATCGACCTCGCTGCGTGCGCTGCTGATGCTGCTGCGCAAGCGGAAGATCAACGTCGCCCTGGCCGCGCCGACAGGCCGCGCCGCCAAACGTCTCGCCGAAGCCACCGGCATCGCGGCAAAGACGCTGCACCGGCTCCTGGAGTACGCTCCGCACGACAACAGTTACCAGCGCAACGAGGACAATCCGCTACCGTACCAGTTTGTGATCGTCGATGAATTCTCGATGGTCGATATCCTGCTCTTCTATCACCTGCTCAAAGCCATGCCGCGCGAGTCTCACCTGCTGCTGGTTGGCGACGCCGATCAATTGCCCTCAGTCGGGCCTGGTAACGTCCTGCGTGACCTCTTGAGGAGCGAGGCACTGCCGACGGTGCGCCTCACTGAACTGTTTCGCCAGGCTCAGCAGAGTAAGATTGTGGTCAACGCACACCGCATCAATGCCGGAGAGATGCCGCTTGTAAAGAGCGAGGCGACGAGCGATTTTTTCTTTTTGCGAGAGGAAGATCCCCTGCGCGTGCAGCAGCTGGTGCTTGATCTTGTGCGGCGCCGCCTGCCAGCGCGCTATCGCTTCAACCCGATTACGGATATTCAGGTGCTAACGCCGATGTACAGAGGACCGGTGGGAGTGACAATCCTCAATGACAAGCTCCAGGCGTGCCTGAATCCAGCGCCGTTCGCGCAGATAGAATGGGGTGGGCGTCTGCTGCGCACCGGCGACAAGGTGATGCAGATGCGCAACAATTACGACAAAGGGGTGTTCAATGGTGATGTGGGCTGGATCAGGAGTATCAATAAAGACCAGGCTGCGCTCAAGGTCGAATTTCTGGAAGAGGCCGGACCGCTCTTTGTCGAATATGATTTTCATGAACTTGATGAGCTGATGCTGGCCTACGCCGTAACCGTGCATAAGAGCCAGGGCAGCGAATATCCCGTGGTCGTACTGCCCCTGGTCAGGGAGCATCATCTGCTGCTCCAGCGCAACCTCCTCTATACTGCCATTACCCGCGCCAGACGCCTGTGCGTGCTTGTCGGCCAGCCGCGCGCCCTGGAGATTGCGGTACACAATGACCGTGTGGCCCTGCGCAATACGGCGCTGGCCGAGCGACTCCAGGCATTGCGCATGTCGAATACAAGCACCTTCTGACCGAGCGCCTGTTATTGTTTTGGGCCACCCTTGTCTAATTCCGAGTTGCGAGGTAGAATATAAGGCGTGATGCCTGGAAGGCGGATCTTCCCGGTATCCATCTTACAGTTACGCTTATCCGTGGCAGGCAAGACAGTCTGCACTCAGGACATACGTATTTTTGAGGAGGGTTTTATGTCTGGAACAGAAACGGCAACTTCAAATATGGGTGCGGCATCTGGTTATGCGCATCCAGAGGTGCTGGTCGATACCGAGTGGGTGGCTCAGCATCTCAACGATCCTGATATTCGTCTGATCGAGGCCGATGAGGACGTACTGCTCTACGAAGTCGGCCATATCCCCGGCGCGGTGAAGCTTGACTGGCATGTCGATGTGCAGGACAGGGTTGCGCGTGACTTCATTAGCCAGCGTGATTTTGAAGAATTGATGGGCCGCTGGGGCATCAGCAACGATACGACGATTGTTCTCTACGGCGATAAAAATAACTGGTATGCGTGCTATGCGTTCTGGCTGTTCAGCATGTACGGCCATAGGAAAATGAAGATCATGAACGGTGGACGTACAAAGTGGGAGGCCGAAAAGCGCGAGATGACCAGAGAGGTCCCGCATTTCGAGCGGGCCACCTATCATGCGCAGCCGGCTGATGAGTCGTCGTTTCGTGCCTTTCGCAATGATGTCGAGGCTGGCTTAAAGAATCCAGGGCGTCGCCTGATCGATGTGCGTTCACCGCAGGAGTACAGTGGTGAACTGATACATATGGTCAACTATCCACAGGAGGGTGCTCAGCGCGGCGGCCACATTCCCACGGCGAAGAATATTCCCTGGTCAACCGCTGCTAACGCTGATGGAACCTTCAAGTCCGCCGAGGAACTGCGGCAGATCTATGGCGGGCAGGATATCACCCCTGATAAGGATGTGGTGGCCTATTGCCGCATTGGCGAGCGTTCGGCCCATACCTGGTTCGTGCTGACGCAATTGCTCGGTTATCCGCGCGTGCGCAACTATGATGGCTCCTGGACGGAATGGGGCAATCTCGTGCGCGCACCAATTGAGAAATAAAAAAATGTAGGAGCGACCCTGGTGGTCGCCCTGCGCAGGCAGGGGCGACCACCAGGGTCGCCCCTGCAATACATATGGAAGGGAAAATATGGATCGACAGGAAGCTATCGAATTTTTGATGGACCACTATGAAAATCCGCGCAATTATGGGCCACTGGAGGATCCCGACGTGAGCCTGACCGGCGGCAATCCCGGCTGCGCCGATCTGATTACCATGCATGCGCGCTTCGACAAAGATGGCAAGCTGGAGGAGGTTCACTGGGAAGGTGAGGGCTGTACTATCAGTCGCGCGGCGGCATCCTACGTGACCGAACTGGTGCAGGGGATGAAGCCGGAAGAGATAGAGGACATGAGCTTTGAAGACCTCATTGAGCAGCTTGGTCGCGAACTGGTGATGACGCGCCCGACCTGCGCGACGCTGGCCCTGGGCACGCTGAAGAAGGGCGTGCATGAGTTTCATATGCGTAAAAGTGCGCAGGACGAGTCTCGCGCGTCGTAGCGGGGGATCGCAGGAAAAAAAGTTTAGAGGGCGTATGTTTCGCGCCACTGTGCCAGAATGCTCAGGGCTTGCCGGAGCAACTTCTGATGTTCGGGATCATTGAGCCAGCGGCTGACTCCCGAAGGATGGGGCAGCGGCAGGAAGAACATATCCTCATGCTCACGATAGGTGCAGGTGCCAATCACATCCTCTAATTTTGTCTTCACCAGGAATGCCTCAATCGCCATCGTTCCCACCAGCAGCACAACCTTTGGCTGGACCAACCTCAGTTCGGCCTCAAGGAATGGCCGGCATAATGCGATCTCCTGAGGCGAGGGACGCCGGTCTCCGCCGCCGCGCGGATTTCTTCCGGGATCGCAGCGGGTAAGCGAGCTAAGATAGGTGTGCTCATGGAGATAGCCGGGAGGAAAGCCGGCCTGTTCGAGCCAGCGCTGCAAAATGCGGCCGCCTGGCCCGCTGAAAGGTCTATCCTGAGCGACAGAACGATGCCCCGGAGCCTGGCCGATGACGAAGAGGCGATCACTGATTCGTCCACTCACAATAGGATGCGCGATGGGGAGATAGCCCTGCTCCTGACAGAGACGGCAAGAACGAATACGCTGATGTAAAAGCTCAAGAACTGCTATTCTGTTTGTTGCTTGCCTGTCGCTCGAATTCTTCATTATAGTATGCTGCGAGGCTTGGTTTCTTATACTGGCTGGCAAGATGGCGATACTCTCCACAATAAAAGACGAGGGGCTGGTTGTTCTCCTGGTCGGCGGCGTCAGGCACGGGCAGCGTGGAGAGTTCGCTGTCTTCTTCATTGGCGAAAACGATATGATCGGGGGTGCCCATTGCTTCGACCTGGCCCAGAAAAATCACATGATCGCCGCCGGGATACTCCGCGATAATGCGCGCGTCGATAAAGGCAAGGACATTATCAAGGACCGGGGCGCCGGTGGCGGCGCGATGGTATGTCGCGTGGCAGAAATGCTCAAAGCGGTCCTTAGAATGCGTGGCGAAGCAGCGTGAAAGATACTCCTGTTCTTTTGTGAGCATGTTGACGGCAAATGCCTTACTGGCACGAAAATGTGGGAGCGTGTTGCTGGTGCAGTCCACGCACACGAGCACGAGCGGCGGGTGATGCGATACCGAGCAGAATGCATTGACGGTTAAACCTGCCAGTGTCCCTTGATTGTTCGTAGTAACTACAGTGACGCCTGTCGTAAAACGTCCCATGACCTGCCGGAAAAAGTCTTTTTCAATTGCCATTGGTGAAAAGTCCTTCAATTGGAGCGCTCCTATTGCTTGATCTGATGAAAGGAGCGACCATTCTTTATTATGTCGTGTAGTATCATTCCTGGCAAGCTTCTTGTCAACTGACCTTCTGTACAGTGGAGGCAGGTTACTTTTTTGCACGCCTCGCCACCTTTGGTGGCTCGCGCCGGGTTAGAGGAGGGCCAGCGGGCGCCATCGGCGCCCGCTGGCCCTCCTCTAACCCGGCGCGCATTATGGGTCCATAACGCGGGTAGGGTGCGGGTGAGAGCGTGGTGTGCCCACTGGCCCTCCTTTGAGGCGGCGCGCATTATGGGTCCATAACGCGGGTAGGGTGCGGGTGGGAGCGTGCGCAGCACGCTCCCACCCGCACTATATTAACGTTGCGGGCGCCGCAGGCGCTCGCAATACAGATTTAGTACTTGTAGAAATGCTGTCTTGCAACTTCTTCGGGAGTTTTATCCTTGAAGAAGTCGATCTCGTTGCGCTTGACAGCGAGATAGGCAGCGGAGAGCATCGGCCCGAGGGCCTCCATCAGAACGCGGTCCCGCTCCAATGCATCAAGCGCTTCATTGAGAGTGGTTGGCAGGCGACGGATACCAAGTCGCTCGCGCTCCTCATCGCTGTGGTTCCCTGGATCTATCGATTGCGGCTCGCCGGGGTCGATCTGCTGCTCGATGCCATCCAGGCCAGCGGCGATGATCCCGCCTAGCGCCAGGTAGGGGTTGCCGCTGTGGTCGGACGGTTTGAGTTCGAGGTTGAGCGAATCGGACTCACGGCCCCAGAACGTCGAAGGCACGCGGATCGCGCCCTCACGATTGTCGAAGCCCCAGGCGTCGTAGGCAGAACTCCAGAAGTGAGGGAGCAGGCGGCTGTACGAGTTGACGCTGCCGCAGGTAAGGGCCACCAGGCCGTGAAGGTGACGCAGGACGCCGCCAATGAAATATCGGCCCAGCTGGCTCAGATTGCCCTGGGCGTTGGCGTCATAGAACAGGTTTTTCCCCGGGCGCTCGCTCTCGTCGGTTCCCCATACACTGAAGTGGATATGAGCGCCGCTGCCAAAGGTATTGAGGAAGGGCTTGGGCGCGAAGGTAGCAAGAAGGCCAAATTTGCTTGCAACCCCGCGAATCGTCTCGCGCACACGGCAGATATTATCGGCGGCGCGCAGGGCCGGGCTGTGGGTAATCGAGAGTTCTTGCTGTGAGGGTCCCGCTTCGGTGTGGAATAGTTCGATAGAGAGGCCCTGGGCTTCCAGCGCGGCCAGGATCGCATCCATAACCTCGGCCTGCTCATCCAGTCCCTGACTGCTATAGCAGAGGCTGTTATCGGCGGGAACGTACTGGCCCATTTCTTCGCGGGCGAAATAAAACTCGTGCTCGGCGGTTGCCTCCATGCGCATGCCCTTCTCGGCGAGGCGCGCGACCATACGTCTGAGGAAGCCACGGGGATCGGCGCCCCAGGGCTGCCCATCCGCGTCGATCTGGTCGCACATCATGCTTCCGGTATTGGGAACGTAAGGCAGGATAGCGAACGTCTCAGGATCAGGAACAAGCCGAAACTCACCGACAGGCCCCATTCCTTCAACCGAGGCCAGCGTCTCGACTCCGGTCCACGCGCTCATAGCATGGACGTGACCGATACCCTCATGGATACGCGTCGGTAATTTGCTGGCATGGGTGGCCTTACCGCGAATAACGCCACCGTTGTCACAATACAGAAATCGCACCAGGCGCAATTGCGCCTCACGCGTTTGATTCAGGACATCTTGCGCGTTCATGGACGTGTGTTCTCCCATCTATTCTGTTATCAACTATCGCACCGGAAGATAAGGAACGCCTGAGCTTTTTATGCGCTATAGTATAGCAAGGATGTGAGAAGTATACAAGGTTGCAGGACTCAAGCCGATGGGTGGTTGCAGCGCTCCTCGGTTGGAGGAACATCGAGCGCTGGATTGCCGTCGAAAAAGTTGAAAGGCAGCAGCGAGAAGCCAGCCTTTGCCACGCTCATTACCGGCCAGTTCTCGCGACGCACAACGTGATTGGAGCAGAAGGTGTACCATGCCACAATATCGGTGTTCTCTAATGGGCGGTTCTGCTGCACGTAGGCGGGAAGCCCATCCTCGCCCCCCGGCTGCTGGTTGGGATAGTCGCCGGCGGCGTAGCGTTCTCCGGGGTCGTAGGCCGTCACCCAGAGATGATGGCGCGTGAACGCGCCCCGCCGCCACTGAGGCGAACCCTCGTGATAGAAAGGGAAGGCGTTTTTGCCAGGTTCGAGCATATAGGCCACCGGCTGCCCCAGAGAATTGCGCACATTCGGGTTGGTAAAGAGCCAGAACCGCGACTTGCGCGTATCGATCTCGCGCTGTGCCACCTGCTCGTTTGAAAGCGTCGTTGCGCGCGTAGTCCAGGCGTTGCCGCGTGGATTCTCCGGTCCCCAGAGCAGCGGCTCGCAGTCGACCTCGACTGCCGAATTGTTGAGGCCATCGATCATCAGGTCGAGCCTGACGTTGAAATAGTGCTGGTGATAGGGGCCGTAGAGGCCGGGGGCCACCAGGGTGCCTGAGACCGGTTGCTGGCCGGGGGGGATCGCCGCCGGCGCGATGATCCCCGTGAGTTTGACCTCATACTGGATCGTGCCATCCTGATAGAGATACCAGTAGAAGCCGTATTCATAGTTGCCCACCGTCGAAATCGAGGAGATCACCAGCCGGCGCGAGCGGCGCTGCTCCACCCGTATCGAGCCATCCTCGTTGTATTCGAGGTGTTTCCAGCCCATACCATCGTCTTCCTCGTGCATGCAAATGGCGTTTTTCATCAGGATCGGCTGCCCCCCGGCGTCGTTCACTGCCGCATCGAAGTAGTGAATCTCGCCCAGGCAATCGCAGCCGCGCACGAGGCTATTGGCGAGCGCGCCGATCCCCACTTCGCCCGCGTCAAAGACGTTCTTGAAATTGTGCGAGGGCGTGGGATCGCCGTAGGGCACGTACATCTCTGAAAGTGAGGCGCGGTAGAGAATGGGCCGCCAGCGCCCCCGGTCCTGGTATTCGACCAGGTGCAGCACAAGCCCCTCGCGGGGAGTAAAGCCCACGCGGAAGCGCCACTTCTGCCACGTTACCTGCTGGCCCGCTACCTGGAAGCCGGGACCTTCCGGCTGCGTAATCGTGATGGGCCGGAGGTCGGTGCGCAGTCCATCGGGAAACGAGGGAACGTTCGCCGCTGCCTTGATCCCCTCCGGGGTATAGTTCCCAGAATGCGAAGGGACGGGGACAACGCCGTAGTCTTCGATCTGTACCGTCATGCTATCCAGTTCAACCGTCGCCACAATCCCTTCAACCGGGTGGGCATAGTAGTTATCTTCCGGCCCCTCTGCCAGCGCCACCTCCATGCGAATGAACCGGCCCTGCGTCACGGCATCCTCCGGTCCACGGTAGCCCGTCGTCCAGGGATAAATGACCACGGAGGAGAGATCGCTAATATTCCGACGAGCGAGGGCCTGCTGGAACGTGGAATCGGCAAGGATAGCCTGTTGAGCGGCAAAGACTTCTGGATAGGTCAGGGCTGGCTGCACATCATCGCGCTCGCGCCAGGAGCTAATGTTCTGGTCGCTTAACGAGACAACGGCCTCGATGGTCAGGTGTCGACTATGGTCGCGCATGACAACGAAGACCTCGCGCGAGAACGATTGACCCGGCTGGAAGCTCAGTACGGCCTCTTTAGAAGGCTCATGCAGGCTCATCGGCATCACGCGTATGCCGGGGGCGAGGCGCCCGGAAGCTTGCAGGATGCCTGTAGTCAGGGCGATCTCCTCTTCGGTGAGGGGATCGAGTGGATGTCGCATAGTCTGCTCCGGGGCGCTGGCGCTGCCGGTAATGGGAACTGTCATAAGGAAGCTGCCTTTCTAGTTGAGATGACGCCAGGGTGTTATGAAGTTTAAGAAAATCATCCGGCAATCTCTCCCGGGCGTAATCATCCTGAGAAAGTGTCTGATTGCCAGCACCGTCGCCTGCTCGCTCCTGCGGCGCTCGCCGGCTCTGAGGGATGGTGTGGGCCAATGCGCTGCGCGCATTGGCCCACACCATCCCTCAGAGTCCTGGGTGCGGCGGAGCCGCACCACCGCCCGGCGAGAGCACTGAGCATCGGACACTTTCTGAGATGACGCCCAAAGTCAGGAACTATCTCAGTGAGAGAAACATTACCAGCGTAATCTGCATTTGTCAATGTAGCCTGTATCGTTAGCCCGGGTTTGTATATGATAGGGGGACATGCGCCTCGCGCATGTCCCCCTATCATATACAAAGTATAGCCGGGCTAGGATACCGGGCCTGCATGCTCTTCGAGACGCAGACCCTCATTCTCCTCGAAGTGCAACCCGATACGTTTGACAAGTGCAGGACTGGCAAACACGATGATTATACCAATGACGAGCCAGGCCAGCGCGACGTAGGGGAAAATGTTATAGGGCGGTGCGGGCACCGGGTAGACATTGCTATAGAGGGTGTAGCCCAGGAACAGGATAGCCAGTACCGGGATGATCCACTGCCACGTCCAGAGCCGGCGAGCAACGAAGAAGCGGATTGCTCCAACGTTGGTCAGGATATAGGCCACCAGGATCAAAAAGACACCGATGGTTCCCAGGAAACCGAACAGCGAGGCGCCATTGACGCCAGGAACCAGACCCCAGACGATATCAACGACGAAGGCGAGAATCATCACCACTGATACCGCAATAATCGGCGAGCCGGTACGCTGAGTAGTTGTGCCGATGCGCTCCGTAACGAACCCATCGCGTCCCATAGAGTACAGGATACGCGCAGCCGCGTTGGTTGTGCCGAGCGCGCTGGCGAACGCGCTGATCGTCGCTCCGAAATCGATCACGGCAGCCATAGCGGTACCGACGTAGTGCTGGCTGAGATCACCCAGCGGCGCAGTGGAGCTGGCAAAGTTCTTGATTCCAGAGGCGCTTGTGCCGAAGCCGACGGTCTGGGCATAGGTCACAGCGACATAGAAGAGACCCGTTCCCACGACGGCCGTCAGAATGGCGATGGGAATATTGCGGCGTGGGTTGCGTGTCTCTTCGCCAAGAGTAGCTGCACCTTCGAACCCCGCAAACGACAGGAAGCCGAAGACGGCTGCCAGACCGACATTGCTGAGCGGCTGGTTGCCGGGCGTGAAGGGCTGTGCGGAGAGCTGCCCCGCGCTGCCAACGCTGACCAGAATGACGACGGTCAGAATCGCAATCAGCAGGACCGAGATACCTTCCAGTCCCAGAGTCAGGCGTGTCGAGAGCGAAATAGTGCTATAGGCAAAATACCAGATCACGACTCCGGCGATAAGTGCCAGTGGCAGCCAGCTAACGTTCAGGTGCAGCTCGGCAAAGAACGCCTGGGCAAAGTTGCCCACCTCGGCCATCGACGCGCAGGTGAAGGCGGCGTAAGTGCCCAGGAGCGCCCAACCCGAAAAGAAGCCCACGCGTGGCCCCAGCGCGACCCCGTTGAAGGCGTACACCGAGCCGCTGTGGGCGAAATGCCGCGTGAATTGAATGAAGGCGAAACTTGCCAGGGCAACGGCTATCGTGGCGACGAGAAAGGCGAACGGGACGGAACTGCCGGTAATGCTGGCCGCAAGCGAACCATTAAGCGCCATCGCCGCCGTCGGAGCCATAATACCAATAGAGAGCGCAATCGCTTCGGCGAAAGTGAGCTGGCCTCGCAGCGTACTTGCTGGCCTGGCCTCTTCTACTTTGCTCATAGAATGAGCCTCCTTCTTGAATAAGAACTACCCCATTATGAGGCAAAATTAAAACGAGCTGTTTGTACTATCTGTCTGCAATGCAGAAGCGTCCTGCCAGGCCGCCTCGCTCGTTGCGTACATACTGAACACAGCGCAGAAGAAAAGACATACTAACGAAAGACCACCCACGATGAGCTGCCACTGGCTATTGGACATCTGTGGCAGGGGCGAATAGTCTAACGTCATAAAGACTGCCGCAATACAGGCAATGGGACCAACGATGATCGCAAACCACAATGCCGGCCGTGGAATGATACGCTGCCGCGCGAAACCGATTGGATCCCGCAGGCGGAAGATCAGTAGATCAACAAACAGGAATATAGTAGAGATAGACCAGACCAGCGTCATCATAGATAACGTGATGGTCAGGACCTCAGTATTCAGGTCAGCAGGTTTACCAAGAGGGATAATGTAGGGCAGCAGGAAGGCGAGGGCAACGAAAATTATGAGCAGAACGGTCTGCCCAACGATAGCCCGGGCGGGTAAGCGATGCTTGTTGAGGCTGGCAAAGCCGATAGGCAGGCGCCGGTCAATACTGGCGGTCATTAACAGGCGGGCGAAGATACCGCCATTGAGCGCCAGGAAGATAGGGAAGTAGAGCAGGATGCCCACCGTAACGATATTGGCGATGAATTTTCCGAAGACTTGCTGAATAACAGCAATAACGGAGAAGTTACCGAACTGGCTGATATTTTGCGGCCCTATGACTGCCAGGAGCGCGAAAGAGACGACCAGGTAGGCGCCCAGGACGCCCAGCGCACCCCAGATCAGAGCGCGTGGCGGCGAGAAACCCGGCTTGCGCTCTCCCGCAAGAATGAAAGGGGCGTCTATGCCAAGATAAGCGATGAGGACAATGCCAAAGAGTCCATAGTTCCCCGAGTTGAGTCCCCAGTTATTTAAAGCGAAATTGGTAGCCGGGTGATGCCCTGTGAGTAACCACGCGGCTGCCGCCAGGCCGAGGAACAAAATAATAGAATAGGTGACAATCGCTGTTACTTTCACCAGATTGAGCAGTACGCTGAAGCGCTGCAATGAAAGTATGGCGGAAAAAGCCAGCAGGCCGATAGCAAGCAACCCCTGCTCCCAGGGTTGCGTTAGCCAGTTACTATTCAACCCCTGGATCAGACTTGTTGCCGTGCCCGCAAATCCCACCATAACCAGCATGCCGGGGAGCCAGAAAGTAATGGTAGCAAATAAACTCCAGAACCCTCCCAGCGCTTTATGCGTCCAGGCATACGTAGAACCCTCATGAGGGAACATCGATGCTAACTGCGCGCATGCGATCACGGTAGGAATAAAAAATACGACTCCTCCGATAACCCAGTAGGTTAAAGCTGCTGCTCCCGAACCTATCGTCGCGACAGGATTGGTGACGGTAAACATGTACAGCAGGATAATCATAACCATCTCGAAGGTGCCTATTGTCTGAGGCATGATTTTGGGTACGTACTCTTCTGAGTAGAGACTCTGGTCTTTCCACTGCTTCATATGCGTCTTTCTCCTCGCGTTCAGGAAGATAGTTCTTCGATCTCTGGGGCCTCACACAGAACTCCGTTGCCTGGTTACGCTGCTTGCTTGCTGATGACAAGACAATCTCTTCTTAATTTGTTGAAGAGTATATTCGACAGCAGGGCAGGAAGTCTACCGGGGAGTTTTGTCCTATGCTGACAAAAGTCTTAAAAATATATACTCATAAGCTTATGAGTATAACCCCTGCTTTCCAGGCTAACGCGTCTCTTCTGAAAAATCGTGTATGGTCTCGCTGATGAGCGATTGTGGCTCACCTGTGCCTGTCTCCCCTTCGCAGTAGTGTTCAGGTCAGACCTTGACATAAAATATCCCTGGTACTATAGCACAGTTTGGGAGAAAATACTAGTATCTGTTGGCTAGAACCACGAGTTTTCGGAAGTCATTTCCCTCCCACTTTTGGGGGGTAGGCGAGGAAAGGAGCAACATGCTGGATCTGACAGATATTGCTGTTGTAGACAATCACTGCCATCCCCTGCTGCTGCGGCAGAGGATGAACCTCCACGAGTTTCGCCGTCTGTTTACCGAGGCAGGAAACACTGATTTTGTGGATAAGCATGTACCCAATGCCGTGTACTATCGCTGGATGATACGCCAGCTGGCGCGCTTTCACGGCTGCGGCCCCACCGAGGAAGAGGTGCTGGACGCGCGGGATAGCGTCAATATTGAAACGTTGTTCGCGCGCCTCATCCAGAATGCTCATATCGATACGCTGGTGCTCGACCTGGGCTATCCTCCGCCCGACGAGTGTTATACGCCGGAGCGCATGAGCGAAGCCGGGGGCTGTCGCACGGCGAAGATATTGCGCCTGGAGATTGTGATGCAGCAGCTCATCGTTGCTCATGAAGATTTCGATGAGGTCGTTGATCGCTTCGCCTCAGAACTGAGCGATATTCGCGGCGCCGGGTATTGCGGGCTAAAAAGCGTCGTGGCTTATCGCACCGGACTGAATATCGCCGAATGGAGCAAGGACGAGGCCGTGGCCTCCTTCACGGAGGCGCGAGCGCAGGCCGCACGAGAGCAGCAGTTTCGCATCGCGCATAAGCCGCTGCTCGATTATCTGCTGCATGTCGCTTTCAGAAAAGCAGCCGAGCAGCAGGTGCCGATCCAGTTTCACACCGGCTACGGGGATAGCGATACCGATATGCGCCTGGGCAATCCGCTGCACCTGCGCGCTGTCATGGAGCGGCGCGACTACCAGGCGATGCCGATTGTACTGCTGCACGAGAGCTATCCCTACAGCCAGCTTGGCGCCTATCTCGCGGCCATCTATCCGCATGTGTATTTCGACCTGTCGTATACTATTCCTTTCGTTGACCGGCTTGAGATGGTGGCCTTCACGCGCCAGGCTTTGAGCGTCGCTCCTGTAAGCAAGCTGGTGTATAGCACGGACGGGATCTGTATTCCCGAAATGTACTGGGCCGGCGCTCTGCGCGCTCGCAGCGTGATCGGGCAGGTGTTGCAGGAGATGATCGACGCCGACGAAATTGACGAACAGGACGCCTACCGCTATGCCAGTATGATTTTACATGATACGGCCAGTGACCTTTACAGGTTGCGTTAGACCAGCAGCACAACCTTGCCTGTGGTGCGGCGCTCAGCGATGGCGCGATGGGCCTCCGCTGCCTGCGCGAGTGGGAAGGTCTGACCGACGATGATGCGTAGTTTGCCTGCGGCGAGAAACTGCATCAGTTCGCTCGCCGCCGCAGCGATACGATCAGTGCGCTGCATCCATGCACTGAGCCAGTAGCCGATAATGGCCTGGTTTCTGTACATCAACTGGCGGCCAGTGAACTGTACGGCCTGGCCGCTGGCCGCGCCAAAGACGACCATGCGCCCGAAAGGTGCCAGGCAGCGCAGGCTCTGCTCGCCGATAGTGCCACCGACCATCTCCAGGATGATATCGGCTCCGCGTCCATCGGTGGCGGCTTTGACCTCTTCAACCCAGTTATCTTTCGTATAGTCAATAGCTGTATCGGCTCCAAGCTGGCGCACAAGGTCGAGCTTGCTCGCGTTGCTGGCGGTGCCGATAACTTTGCCGGCCTGCATCAGCCTGGCAAGCTGCACCGCCAGCGTGCCCACCCCTCCGGCGGCTGCCTGGACGAGCACGCTCTCTCCTGGCTGGAGGCGCGCGGCATCGCGTAGTAACTGGTAAGCTGTCAATCCCTGGATGGGAAAGGCCGCGGCATGGACAAAATCGAGGGCCTCTGGAATTGGAATGACCATGCCCGCGTTCGCAACGGCGTATTCGGCATAGCCGCCATCGACAATCGAGACAACGCGCGTCCCTGGCGCCGGAGAGGAAACGCCGGGACCGAGCGCGGCAACCGTTCCAGCGACTTCAAGTCCCAGTGTGGCCGGGGTGCGTGTGCGTGTAAGATAGGTGCCCTGCCGGCGCATTAAATCGGCATAGTTGATGCCCGCTGCTGCAACTTTGATGAGCACCTCATTTTCGCCAGGCACCGGGGTCTCGATCTCTTCCAGGTGCATGACTTCCGGTCCGCCTGTCTCATGAATACGAATGGCTTTCATTACACATCCTCTCCTGTCTCGATGATGATGTATCGTTCTATTCTATCACCAGAAGTACTGTCCTGTTATCTATGCAGATTCGCGCGGCTTCGCCGCACCAGATTGATAAGGCGAGCACCGCAGGTGCGAGTAAGCGAGAGAGTCGGGAAGCAGTGCACATTCTAAGGATGAAAAGCATGCATTATATGTCATATTGTTAATAGAAGAGGTAGAAGTGCGTCGTTTGCGTAACGGACCGCGTAATAGAGATAGACGGAGATAGCCCGGAAAAGTGCTATCCCAACGTCATATATTGCGATGTATCACTGAGCATTATATTGTGTCATCGATGTATCATAATTTTGGTGACAATAGTCCCTATAGAAACGTATTGGTATAATATGGTATGAGAAGAAAGTACCGGGTATACTGCTCTTCCCCTTCATAGGCAGTACACTATTTCCTGGCGTCCAGAGAAGAATCGCCTGTTTCCGTATATCACTTTCATCTTTCTGGTCTCTTCCTGATTTATACAGGGATGGATAATCGAGGCGTATTCTTTCGGAGGGTGACAGGGTTAATATTAAGAGGTGACGCAGCCCGCCTCCGAGGTCTGGCGGTGGGTTCGTTATGGCATCGAAAGAATGGGCCATATCGGAATTTGGGATAATATGATGCGGAAAAAAGAGCTAACAGGAGATAGGCCACTGGAGACCTCCACATAATGAAGTGTATAGTATTTCCGCATCTATTCACTACAGGGGCACGGAGAGGTTTTCCGTGCACCCCCTTGCAGGCGAGGTGAATCGATGGACGACAAGGCTAGTCGCCGTGGTAAATCGGAGGAGTATGGACCACGGCGAAAACGGCTGCGGAGCTACAGGCAGAAAGTCTGGAAGTTTCTTCAAACCAACAAAAATACACTTTTTACAAGTTTTATGCTTCTGATGGTGGTGGTGCTGCTATTCGGGATTTTCGGTCAGCTTCAGCCTCCGACGATAAGCTCTACGCCGAGTGGCGAGACGACTATTGGTTACAGCAACTTTGTGCAGCAGGTGAATGAAGGGAATGTGCTGGCCGTCTCCATGCAGGGTAACGATATTCATGGCCTGCTGGCAGCGCCTCTCTCGACAAACGCTGCTACTTCGTCTCCTCCCGCGCGGCGTGCGCCGCTGACAAGCAGGGCCATAGCGAGCGACTACGCGCTCTGGAGCCACTATCTTACCAATGGTGGCACCTCCTGGGTGGGCGAGGGAGCGACGCCGACAATAGATCCTGCTCGCGCTGTCTATACGCGGGCGCCGGTAAATGGGGATGCCTCCCTTATGCCTCTGCTGCTGGCCCATCATGTGAGGGTGAGCACAATTGCTCCCCAGCAAACGAGCATCGTGGTCTCGCTCTTGTGGAGGCTGGCCCCTATCATCCTGGTAGCGCTGCTCCTGCTGATCTTCCTGCTCTCGCGCAACAATTCGCGCTCAACTCGCTCCCTGGATGATCGTATAACGCAGATCGGGCGCAGCCGCGCGCGTCGCTTTGTGCGGGCGAAGGAAGCCAACCAGCCCCGCACAAGGGAGAGCAGCGCCTTACCGCCAGAGATGAGGAGATCGCCCACCGTGGTCAGAAACGGCCAGGTGCCCGGCAAGCCCGGCGCGCCGCGTGTCAATACCGATCCTCCGGTGACATTCGCGGATGTGGCCGGCGTTGATGAAGTGCGGGCCGAGCTGGAAGAAATTGTGCAGTTCTTGCGTACTCCCGAACGCTTCAGCCGCCTGGGCGCGCGCATCCCGCGCGGTGCGCTGCTGGTTGGTCCGCCAGGAACGGGCAAGACACTGCTCGCCAGGGCCGTTGCCGGCGAGGCGAATGTACCATTTTTCAGCATGAGCGCCTCCGAATTCGTCGAGATGTTTGTGGGCGTGGGCGCCAGTCGTGTGCGTGACCTCTTCAACCAGGCGCGTCAGGTTGCCCCGTGCGTGATCTTTATCGACGAACTTGATGCGGTAGGGCGCAGACGCTCTATGCGCATAGCCGGCAACGATGAGCGCGATCAGACGCTCAATCAATTGCTGGTCGAGCTTGACGGGTTTGATCCGCGCAAGGCCGTGGTGGTGATGGCGGCGACGAACCGCGTTGATATTCTCGACAAGGCGCTGCTGCGGCCCGGACGCTTTGACCGGCGCATCACTGTCTCTCCTCCTGATCGCGCCGGGCGCGAGGCTATCCTCAAGATCCATACACGCCGCTGTCCCCTCCATGAAGATGTGAGCCTGGAGCGGCTGGCGCGTATGACAACCGGCATGACCGGGGCCGACCTGGCGAACCTTGTCAATGAGGCCGCGCTCTCGGCGGCCCGCCGCGACCTGGAGCGCATTACCGGCGAGTGCTTCGAGGAGGCGCTGGCGCGCGTGCAGCTCGGCGCGCTGCGCCCGCTGGTCATGGATGAGCGGGAGCGCCGCATTATTGCTGTTCACGAGGGCGGGCATGCCCTCGTCGCCTATCACCTGCCCCATGCTGACACGGTTAACCGCGTGACGATCCTCCCGCGCGGGCAGAGTCTGGGCGTGACGCAGTTCATTGCCGAAGAGGATCGCTACAACTACAGCCGCGAGATGCTGATGACGCGCATCGCTGTGGGACTGGGTGGTCGCGTCGCCGAAGAGTTAACGTTCGGGGCGGACCAGGTGACAACCGGGGCGGAGAACGATTTGCAGGTGGTGACGAACCTGGCGCGCCGCATGGTGACGCGCTGGGGAATGAGCGAGCGCGTTGGAGTCGTCTTCGCCGATTCCCAGGATGAAGGCGCTTATGCCCTCAATATGCGGCGCAGCGAGCCGGATGTTCTACCGGCGCAGCATAGCTCTCTGGCAATGGGTGCCGATGGACGCCTGGTGCCGAACGGCAGGCCGTCACCTTCGCCATTGCAGCGCCGCGACCTCTCAATGGCCGCTTATGCTCCACACAGCTCCGGCGGGGTAATGATGAATGCGCTGATCGATGCCGAGGTGCAGCGCATCCTCAATGAAGGGCATGCTATGGCGAACAGGGTTCTGACGGAGCATTATGAACAGCTTATGCTGCTGGCCGATACTCTGTTAGAGCGTGAGCAGCTTGACCGCGCAAGCTTCGAGGCCCTGCTGCAAGGAGAGAAACCGGCTTGAAGAGAGCAAGCAGGTGTAAGGGCGTAACGAGCAGCAGCGGACTGGCCCGCTGCTGCTCGTTACGCCTTTACACCTGGCCCCTTCTGGTTGTGATACGCTGTGAAATGGTGGCCCGAACTTTACGCTATACGCTATCTCTGCTATAATAGCGCCACCATACGGCAAACTACCAGGCATGGAGGAGACAGGCATAGATGCAACGCTGGCGCCCGGTAGCCTGTTAGCAGGCCGCTATCGCATCGTTTGCAAGATTGGCGCGGGCGGCTACGGCGCCGTACTCTATGGGATAGCGCGGCTCACTCCATGACTTCAGAAGCGGTGGAAGCCGAAGGCGAGAGAGGCGGCACTGGCGAGATCCCGGCAGCAACAACAGATGCCAATATCAGGTGCAGAGGTATCCATGAAGGGAAGCCATTTTCTAGCTTACCATATCCTCTGTAAACCAGATAAAGCCGGAGGGATCTACGTAGACGCCGATGCCGATGCGGTGGAGGGTGGTGCTGAATAAATGGATGTGGTGCCAGCCGGTGGGAGGCTCGTTCGCCATGCTCTCCTGAATTTTGTACACACCCAGCCAGGGAGTCGGGAAAGGCCCGGCGTAGCCGATGTTTTCTCCGCAGTCGGTGAAGCCGGCGAAGCCCTCGGCGGCGATGCGATCACATTGTGGGATACCATCGGGGCAGGTATGGCTGAAGCCGCAGTGGAACATGTTCCAGCTATGGAGGCGCGCGCCCCCGGCCAGTGTCGCATTCCAGACATACGGGTAGAGGCCAGCAGCAGCCCGGTCGCTATTAATCTGCGCGAACAGTTGTCTGGTAAGCTGTATCTCCTCTGGTGTCATGGATGGTGGAGGGCCGTAGGGATCGGAGCCGGGGCCGGTGGCGGGAATATTGCCTGGTTGCGTTGCGGGAGCCTGCGCAGCCTGTCCCCGCTGCATGCCCGGGATGGATCTGTGACCGGGATTCACGGTGGATGGCGTGGCAGCCGGTTGGCGCGCGACCTGTACGTTATTTGCCAGCACCGCAGGCCCGGTCGATGCAATTTGATCGGTGGACTTTGCGCCACAGGCGCTCAACAGTACTATACTTAACAATGCAATCAGAAGCCATACTCTTCTGCCTGCCTCCATATGACTCCTTTCAAGTATACACACCTTGCATTCAGATGAGTGTGTATTGAACGCGATCTGATATTCAGCAGCGTTAATGACAACAAACACTCTCTACGAGAATACCATATCAAGTTGTATGCATATACATAATCAAGGCCAATGTGGTACTTTTGGGAACTCCGTGATTTCTTATAGCCATAAATTGAAGTAAAGGTGAACAGTGTGAGGCAGCCCGGGCTGCCTCACACTGTTCACCTTTACTTCAAAAGCAGCATGTGATCACGATGGCGCTCATGTCATCGGGTTTCGCGCGGATATTTGTGCCGCGATCCTCGTGTGAGCGGTACAGCGAGCGCTCGACAAGCATACGAGCGCTTGCTGTACGTGGGCTGTCTCTCAGGACGGCCTCGATTTCGCGATCTGTCAGGTTGTCGTGAATGCCATCTGTACAGAGGAGTATGCGGTCCCCGGGGTGAATGGAGATCTGATCGGTATGGATGGTCGGGGCGAGCGGTCCACCTAACGCCTGAGTGATGCCGCCGCGCAGCTTAAAGTAGCTCAACTCGATATCCGACAGCTCATCAGCGTGCATCGCCTGATCGATACGCAGCGCATCTTTGTCACTGATAATCTGGTTCTCCACCAGTTTCGCCAGCAGGCCATCATCGCTTGTCAGTCGCTGCAATGGCTTTCCTTGCTGAAGCAGGTAGATGCGGCTGTCGCCGACATGAGCATAGATCATATGATACTCACCTGCCTCGGATGTGCGGCAGAAGGCTGCGAGCGCAACGGTGGTAGCCAGGTCGCTTGTTCCCGCCCGGCGTGCGCCCTCTGTTCGCACCAGTTCGTCGGCCTCCTGAATGATATGTTCGAGCGAGCCACAAAGGTCGATTTTCTCGCAGGGTTCAAGGAAGGTGGGAATCCTGCGCCCGTGCTGCTGGCGATCGAGCATCTGACGCCACTCCTGTAATGTGGCATGCGCCGCCGTCTGGGAAGCAATCTCCCCGGCGGCGCTCCCACCTACACCATCGAAGACCGCGACGAGACCGCCCAGCTTATCAACAAGGATGCTATCCTCATTCCGCTCGATATGCCGTTCACATGCAGTGGTCCGGCTGGCAAAGATGAAATGGGGATGTTGAAAAACATGATTATGTAGAGTGGTATGGATATGTCGGCTCGTTTTATGTCGCGGCATCTTCGTCGAGTGCTGCCTTTCGCTATGTGTTAAGGCGGTAGTGTAACAATCTTTCGCTATTGAAAGACAGCTACATTAAGTGTAACTAACGTCCTGTGCAAGTATCCCTGACTGCGAACCGCTACGCG
>Ga0209061_1001776_pt1 | contig 32268 bp, 33 predicted proteins | sample Coa_R1_10_FD_187157 | JGI IMG/M metagenome (GOLD analysis project Ga0209061, IMG submission 187157) | Surface soil microbial communities from Centralia Pennsylvania, which are recovering from an underground coalmine fire - Coalmine... | ecosystem: Environmental > Terrestrial > Soil >... | reverse complement strand
CATCGGGACCGAGCACATCCTGCTGGGCCTGATCCGGGAGGGCGAGGGGGTGGCCGCGCAGGTGCTGGTGCGCCTGGGCGCGGACCTGAACCGGGTCCGCCAGCAGGTCATCCAGCTCCTCCACGGCCCGCGCGGCTATGGCAGCTACCAAGGTGGCGAGGAACCGCTGGCGCCCCGGCTGGCGGCGACCGTCGCGGCGGTCGCCGGCGGCCGCCGGGAGCGCGCGCGACTCACGCGGCTCAGCGCCCGGGTCAGCGCGCTGGAGGCCCGGCTCGCGACCCTGGAGGAGCGGGTGGGCACCGGCCCGGACACCTCAGAGCTCGACCGGGAGATCGCCCAGGTCAGGAGCGAGAAGTGGTCGGCCGTGGCGAGCGAGGACTACGAGGCCGCGTCGCGGCTCCGCGACCGGGAGAGGCAGCTGGCCGGCGAGAAGGAGGCCAGGCGGACGGCGTGGACCGGCGACCACCCGGATCTGGCCGCGCTCGCCGAGCAGGTCAGGCAGCTGGCTGCCGAGGTGAAGCGGCTCGCGGACGGCACGGGAGAGGCCAGATCGGGCCGGGGCGGCGCGGGCCAGGAGGCCGCCGCGGGCCGGGACGGCCCGAAGGCCGCTGAGGAGGGCGCCGCGTAGCCGGCCGGGCGCGGCGCCCGCTCGCGCCGGCCCGGCACGGCTCCCGGCTGGCCATGCGCGCCGGCGGCCGGTAGGTTCCGCTCGTGAGGATCCGAGAGTTCGCCGACGCCGACTGGGCGCTGGTGTGGCCGATCGTGCGGGAGGTCATCGAGGCGCGGGACACGTTCTGCTACGACCCGTCGATGACCTCGGACCAGGCCCGCCAGGCGTGGGTCGAGGCCCCTCCGGGCCGGACGGTCGTCGCCGAGGAGGCCGGAAGCGTCCTCGGCACCGCGAGGATGGGGCCGAACCGGCCCGGTCCGGGATCGCACATCGCGACGGCGAGCTTCATGGTCGCCGCGCGGGCGAGGGGCCGGGGAGTGGGGACCGCGCTGTGCCGCCACGCCCTGGCCTGGGCCAGGGGCCGCGGCTACGCTGGGATGCAGTTCAACGCGGTCGTCGAGTCCAACCTTGCCGCGATCGAGGTCTACCGGCGGGAGGGCTTCACGATCGTCGGCACCGTGCCCGGAGCATTCGACCACCCGGAGCTCGGCCGCATCGGCCTGCACATCATGTACTGCCCGTTGTGACCCCGGCCACGTTCGGCCGTACGGGCGCGCCGCGTTCGGGCAGGCGCAGCCCGGCCATAGGAAAGCCGGAACCCGGGATCGCCGAGTTGCGCGCGCGCTCGGCGCGGGCTCGTGACCATCGGCCGCCGGGCGGCTAAGTCCGCGCGGCGATCTCCCGGATGAGGCGCAGGGTCGCGACCGGGGTGAGCGCCTCGGCGCTGAGCCGGTCACCCACCTCCATGTAGTGCTCGACGTCGGAGCGATGCTCCAGGTAGAGGGCGCTGGTGAGGTGCTCGATGTAGACCACGTCGGGCAGGTCCTGATCGCCGAAGCGCAAAACGGTGAACGAGCCGCCCGCCCCGGCGTGGCCGCCGCGGTCGAACGGGATCACCTGGATCGTGACGTTGGGCAGCCTGGCCACCTCGGCGAGGTGCTCCAGCTGGGCGCGCATCACCGCGGGGCCGCCCACCGGGCGGCGGAGCACGGCCTCGTCCATGACCGACCAGATGCGGGGCGGATGCTCCCGGGTCAGCACGTCCTGACGCTTGACGCGCACGCTGACCCGCCGGTCGACCTCCTCGGGGGCCGCCGTCATGTGGCCGAGCAGCGTGACCGCCCTGGCGTAGTCCTCGGTCTGGAACAGGCCGTGGACGAACTGCAGCTCGAAGCTGCGGATGACGGTCGCGGCAGACTCCAGGCCCAGGTAGGCCTCGAACCAGTCGGGCAGGACGTCGCTGTACCTGGTCCACCAGCCGGGCGAGTTCGACTGGCGGGCAAGGGATGTGACCCGGCTCCGCACCTCCGCGTCGGTGACGCCGTACAGGGTGAGCAGGTCCTCCACGTCACGGACCTTGAAGCCCACCCTGCCGTTTTCCATCCGGCTGATCTTGGAGCGCGATGCCCGGATCTCGAAGCCGGCCCGGTCCGGCGTGATCCCGGCGGCTTCCCGGTAGCGCCGGAGCTGGTTGCCGAGGAGCATGCGCAACACCGTGGCCTCGGCGGGCAGGTCCGCCTGGCCCGCTGGCTCGCCGCCCGGCACCTCTATGCTCATTCACGCTCCGCGACCTGTCGACCGGCTGGGCGCCCTTCGCCGCAATTGGCGTGCGCGCCGGGCCGCCGGGGCAGGCAGCAGGCCATCACCGCAGCCTGTGCCTGCCCGCAGCGGGCCTGGACGGCAACCGAGGAACCCGTGCGACCGGCCCGGTCGGCCCGGGAAGCACAGGTCACTTCATATGGTACACCCCGGGGTGTTACCGACGGGCGTGCGTCATTCCCGGCAGCCCGGTCGCAATGGCTGCCTCCGGCGAGGGCGATGTCAGGCGATGCCCGCCAGATCGTCGAACTCGCCGTTCCGGACCCCGGCGAGGAAGGCGGAGATCTCGGCGGGCGTGTACACCAGCGCCGGGCCGGACGGGTGGCGGGAGTTGCGGACGGCGACCTGGCCGTCCGGCAGCGCGGCCACCTCGACGCAGCTGCCGCTCGGGTTGCTCGCGGTGCTCTTACGCCAGGTCACAGGGAGCTGATCGGCGGGCACACCATTCCTGACCTGCATCGTTCCTCCTGATCGGCCGCACCCGCGCCGCCTGGGCGCGTGTGCGGGTGGGCGCAACGTTCATTGGCACGTGCAGGATAGCACACCATATGCACGGTGCAGGTGCAATGAGAGGAGGTTGCGTGCAGCAGGACGTGCATACGACTCTTGCAGAGGGAGTGTGCATGCAGTAGCATGCCACGAGTTGCCGTTTCATCCGCGGTGCGACCAGATTGGCCGGAGACCGATGACAGCACCGACACTGAGCCTGTCGCTCGGCACGGGCGGCGCGCTGCGCGGGCACTGGCTGGCTCCGGTGTGGGACATGGCAGCCGGCGTCGCGGACCGGCGGCAGGAGCAGTGCGCGGCCGGCCGGCCGGGGGTGAACGGCCATGGGCTGGCCGGCGCCGTGCCGCCGCCCCGATGGGAGGCCCCGCCGAGGGTCGCCACGCGGACTCTCGGCGCGGATCCGGGCTGCCTGACCGCGACCAGGGCGTTCGCGCGGGCCACGCTGCGGCGCTGGCAGGTGGCCGACCGCGGTGACGACATCGTGACGGTCGTGTCGGAGCTGCTCACCAACGCGCTGCGGCACGGGATTCCGACTCCGGGGGGAGCCTGGCCAAGGCGGCCGGTCAAGGTCGGGCTGGTCCAGCCCGGCGAGTGGGTGGTGTGCGCCGTCGCCGACCCCGGTGACCGGATGCCGGTCCTGCGGGAGCCCGGCGTGCTGGACGAGAGCGGCCGCGGCCTGCACGTGGTCGCCGCGCTCAGCGACGCCTGGGGCTGCACGGCCCCGGGCGAGCTGGGCAAGGTCGTGTGGGCCATGTTCGCGCTCTCGCGCTGAGGTCCCGGGATCCCGGGCTCGCGGTGCCTGGCGGCCCCGGCCGCCCGGGTGAGGCCCGGCGGTGCCTCAGCGGCGCGCGTCGGCGTGTCCTGGGACGGCGGGCTGGGTCCGGGCGGCACGATGAAGGTTCCGACACTTGCCATCTTCTGCCGAGGGGCAGCGCCCGCCGATGCCATCTTCGCCGATGGCCGCTGCCCGCAGCCAGTGCCTGCGACGGCTGGCGACTATGGCAGCGGCGATGTGACCGGTTGGTGCTGCTGCCGCAGCGCTGCGAGGGCGATGGCCCTGGCCTCGATGATGCGCATGCGGGCTGCCCGTTCTGCTGGCTCGTTGTAGCCAGGCTGGGCGGTTGCCTGTCCTGGCCACTTGCGGTACAGCAGGCCAGGATCGCCGATGAAGTACCCGGCGCTCACCGCGCTCAGCGCCAGCAGCAAGCCCGTGTCCCCGGATGCGGGGAGCGGCATCCACCCGCCGAGCATCACGACCAGGCACCGCCTGGCGCACAGCGTGACCGGATGGACCCGCGGCCGGTAGTCATGCTCGCGCCAGTGATCCAGCAGCGAGCCCGCCTCGATCACCCCCGGCGGCGGGTCATCATCGAAGCCGGTCATCGAGCCATCCGGAAGCAGATCGAGGACCCGCGACGTGGCCCAGCCGACCTCGGGATGTCCTTCAAGGACGGCGATGTCACGCGCGAGCGCGCCGGGGGTCAGCACGTCGTCGGCATCCAGCACCTTGACCAGCTCCCCGGTGGCGCGGGCCAGGCACATCGTCCGGGCAATGCTCGCCCCGCTATGACGGCCGCCCGCCACCGAGATCCGGTCATCGCCCGGGGGTAGGATCCGCTCGACTTCCCCGGCCTGGTCGTCCTCCTGGATCACCCACTGCCACGCCCAGCCATCCGGCATGCCCTGCGCCGCAAGTGACTCGTATGCGGTGAGCAGGTACTCGGGCACGGGCCGGTACGCGGCGGTGACGACCGAGATCGTCCGTGTCACTGTGGCCACCTGTCCAGCTGGGTCGTGTAGACCATGACCGTCCGGTCACCGGGCATGACCACGTCGGAGATCTCTACCACCCGGTCCGTGGTGTCAGTGGAAATCTTCCGGAGCTTCAGCACCGAGACGCCCGGGCCGATGCCCAGCAGCTCCGCCTCCTCGGCCTGCGGCGGCCGGGCGGTGACCTCATCAGTGATCCGGTCGATCTCGATGCCGACCGTCAGGAGCTGATGATGCGTTCCCCCGGGCCACGGCTCCTTCGCCGCGTCCAGCAGGTCTGGGTTGGCGGCGACGACGTCGTAGACGAGGTAGGAGTCGATCAGGCTCAGCACGCCGTCCTCGCCGCGCAGCCGGGTGCGGTAGACACGGTGCAGCAGCCTGGTACCCGGCTCGACGGCGAACAGCCCGGCCAGCTCGTCATCCGCGGGTTCGGGGTGGTACTCGGCGAAGAACTCGAAGTCTTCGAAGGCCAGGCCCGTGTCGTGCTCGGCCGCGCCCTCTCGCTGCCGCTGTTCGGCGGGCAAGTGCGCTCGGGCCTTCTCCCACCGGTACCGGTCAGTCGTGCGCCGGACCTGTGGCCGGGGCTTGCGCACGAACGTGCCCAGCCCCTGCACCGCGTCGATCATGCCCTCAGCTTGCAAGATCCCGAGCGCCTGCTGCACGGTCGGCACGCTCACCCGGTAATGCTCGGCAAGCGCCGTCTGCGATGGCATCTGCCGGCCGGGCGGCAGCTCCCCTGAGCGGATCTTGCGCCGCAGGTCGCTGGCGATCCGCTCGTACTTGGCGGCCACTGGCGCTCCCTCACGGTGGACGGCGTGATGATCAATCTAAGACCTCGTGAAGAGTTGACGTGAAGCATACGGGCCTGCGTCATTCGCTGCCGGGCTGCCTGACCGCGACCAGGGCGTTCGCGCGGGCCACGCTGCGGCGCTGGCAGGTGGCCGACCGCGGTGACGACATCGTGACGGTCGTGTCGGAGCTGCTCACCAACGCGCTGCGGCACGGGATTCCGACTCCGGGGGGAGCCTGGCCAAGGCGGCCGGTCAAGGTCGGGCTGGTCCAGCCCGGCGAGTGGGTGGTGTGCGCCGTCGCCGACCCCGGTGACCGGATGCCGGTCCTGCGGGAGCCCGGCGTGCTGGACGAGAGCGGCCGCGGCCTGCACGTGGTCGCCGCGCTCAGCGACGCCTGGGGCTGCACGGCCCCGGGCGAGCTGGGCAAGGTCGTGTGGGCCATGTTCGCGCTCTCGCGCTGAGGTCCCGGGATCCCGGGCTCGCGGTGCCTGGCGGCCCCGGCCGCCCGGGTGAGGCCCGGCGGTGCCTCAGCGGCGCGCGCCGGCCTCCAGCATCTCCAGGTCCCGCTCGGCGTACAGGCGGTGCTGCCATTCCTCGTTGAGGACGATGAGCAGGCACTCGCGCACCGGGTAGCTGCGGGGCGGCGGCCAGCCGGGCCCTGCGGCCGGCTCGGTCTGGCGGGCCAGCGACTCCGCGGTGAGGCCGCCGATCACCTGGCGGACGACCGACATCCGGTCGCGGCGCAGCCGCAGGACCTCCTCCAGAGGGGGCCGGGCGGCGCGATCACGCGGCACGCCGGGCGTGTCGGGCATCTCGTCCCACGGCAGGTCCAGCGGGTCCCACGGCGAGGGGGCGCCGAGGATCGCCCGGCTCACCCACGCGTCGGTGGCGAACGCCAGGTGGCGCAGCGTCTCGATGAACGACCACTCGCCGCCGACGGACTCATGCAGCAGGGCGGGGGGCAGCCGGCGCGCCCGCCGTACCGTCTCGTCCCACAGCCGCTCGAGGATGCCCCACGCCTGCTGAAACCCGGCCGGATCCTCCGGCCGCATCTTGGCCCGGAGCGGGTAGCGCCGGTCGAGCTCGGCGTCCACCAGCGGCGCGATGTCCACGCCGTTGATCGTCACGTTCCTGAGCTCGCCGTGGATCTCGACGTCGCAGAGCTCGACGCCCGTCATCACGACCCCGGTGAGGTCGGCCGCGCGGAACCGCGCCCCGGACAGGCTGACCGCGCGGAACCGCGCCCCGGACAGGTCGGCGTGCTCGAACAACGCGCCCCGCAGGTCGGCATCGGTGAACTCAGCCACGGGAATCTCGGCCTTTCCCGTCAGCCCTCATCTGCTTTCCGCTCAGCCCCAGCACAGGCAGAACGGGTGCCCGGCCGGGTCAGCGTAGACCTGGAAGCCCGAGCTTGCCGCCGGGTCATCGGCCGCGCGCAGCAGCCGGGCGCCGAGCGCCAGTGCCTCCTCATGCGCGGAGGCGATGTCGTCGACGAACAGGTCGAGGTGGATCTGCTGCGGCATTCCGCCGGGCCACTGCGGCGGAATGTGGCCGGGGGCCAGCTGCACCGCGACCCGCGGCTCGCCGTCCACGCTTACCGTGTGCCAGTCGTCCTCGGCGCTGACCGCGCCACCGAGCAGTCCTGCCCAGAAGGCGCTCTCCGCGGCCAGGTCGGCCGCGTCGAAGACGATCGTCTGCCGGGAGATCCTCATGTCGCGCTCCTTCGCCGGTGCCGCCGCGCCCGGCCGGCCGGGCGCCTGTGCATCGCTCAAGGACACTAGCCGCCATCGCGGACGATCTGCTTCCGGGATGTACGGTGAATCATGCCGGACGGCCCAGGTCCCACCGCCCGGGCGCTACTGGCGCTGGAGGCCATCCAGAACGCCCCCGGCATCAGCGCCCGGTCCCTCGGCGAGCGCCTTGGCGTCAGCGAGCGCGCCGCGCGCCGGTACGTGGCGATCCTCCGCGAGGCTGGCGTGCCCGTGGAGTCGCTCAGCGGCCCCTATGGGGGGTACCGGATCGGCCGCAGGTTCCGTCTGCCGCCGCTGATGTTCTCCGCTGCGGAGGCGATGGGCCTGCTCATGGCCGTCCTCGAGGGCGACAGGAACGCCTCGGACCCGGCCGGGCCGGTGGGCAGCGCGCTCGCCAAGATCGTCAGGGTCCTGCCGGAGCGGCTCGCCCGGCCGGTCCGCGCCTACCGCGACGGATCAGGCCCGGCCCCCGAGCCGGGGACGATGGTCAGCCCGCAGGTCGCCACGGAACTCCTGGAGGCGTGCTCCGCGGCGCGCCGGCTGCGCCTGGCCTACGAGCCCGGCCCAGGCCGGAGGCGGGTGATGGAGGTCGACCCGTGGGCCGTCGTGCTCCGGCACAGCCGGTGGTACCTGCTGGGCTGGTCGCACACGGCGCAGGCGCAGCGGGTGCTGCGGGTGGACCGGATCACCGGGATCGAGGCGCTGCCCGAGCGCTTCACGCCGCCGCGGGACCTCGACGCCCTGCGGGTGCTCGAGGAGCACCTGTCGGACGGCTGGACACATCCGGTGGAGGTCCTCATCGAGGCGAGCGCCGGGGAGGTGCCGCGCTGGATCCCGAGGAGCCTCGGGCGGCTGGAAGCTGACGCCAGCAGGCCCGGCTGGACCCGTCTTGCGGGAACGACCGACACGCCAGGCTGGTACGCGCGGCGGCTCGCCGCGATACCCGCGCCGTTCCATGTCCTGGCCTGCGATGACCTGCGCCGGGCCGTCGCGGCCCTGGGAGCCGGGCTGATGCGTGCAGGCGGGAGCGACGTCGGCGTCGGCGCGGGCGGCTGAGGCTGCGCTGTGATGACGGCCAGGGCGGGCGGGCTGCCTGAACGGCGTCGGTGTACCGCTCGGTGGTCAGGTCTTGCAGGTCAGGACGTGGCGCGCGCTGGCCTCGCGTGGCGGTAGGCGTCCAGCGAGGCGTCCTCGGCCTGGGCCAGCTCGCGAGCTGGTGCCTGATACCGGCACGCACAAGGCCCGGGGTCCTCATGCGGACACCCTCGGGTGGAGCTGAGGGGATTTGAACCCCTGACCCCCTCGATGCGAACGAGGTGCGCTACCGGACTGCGCTACAGCCCCTGGACCGGGAGCCAGCGTAGCAAACACCGGGCCTCTCGCGTGCCCGCGGCGCACCGGGCACCCGTGCCAGGGCGCTCCGCGCGCCGGAGGGCGCCTCGCCGTGCGGTCACCGGCGCGGGGCGGATCGCCGCGCCGCGGATGGCGGCTAGTCGCCGACCGCGCGGGCGGCGGCGTCGTCGTACTGGTCGTAGAGCTGGTCGCCAATCCGGCCGGAGATGTCGATGACCTCCGCCGCGGGATCCCGGGCGGTGGCGGGTCGGCCGCGGGCGGCCGTCGCCGGTGCCCGGCCGGCGTCGTCGCGGATCGCCGGGGGCTCCCATCGGCCGTCGTCACCGCGCTCGCGGGCGGGCCGGCGAGTGGTGGCCGAGCCCGGCCGGTCCCCATCCGCGCGGCGGGCGCCGGTTCGGCGAGCGGCGCGGCGCCGGCGCGCCTCCCACGCCGCCCGCTTGCGGGCCAGTTCCGCCTCGGCCTTGGCGACCTCGCGGAGCAGCATCACGTAGAGGACGAGCATCGCGACCGGCGGTGCGCAGATCCACCACCGCACGAGGCCGAGGTAGGCGACGCCGACGGTGAACGCAGTGAGAAGGATGAGGATGACCAGCATCCGGCGGCGGGCACGCAGCATCTGCTCCCTGCTCTGCGGGCTGCCTCGCCGGTGGACCGGGGACCGGGGCGATCCCCGCCGCGCGGCCCCGGGCCGGCGCGGCGATGCCGGGCGGGCCGGGACTCGCCGTGGTGGCGGCCCGTCGGCCCGCGCCGGGCCGTCCCATGCGGCCTTGCCGTCGTCCGGCCAGGGGGACGGCCCAAGTCCCAGGGGCCCCCCGCGTCGCCCGGCCAGGTCGGCATCGTGGTCACCGCCCCGCGGGCCGGCGCGGCCGGTGACCGCCGCGGCGGCGACCGGTGCCGCGGAGACGCGCTCGTCCCCGAAGTCCGTGAGGTCACTGGCCACGGACATGTCGCTGGCGAGCCCGGCGTAAGGCGCCTCGTCGCCATCAGGCACGTCGTCGCCATCAGGCTCCGTGCCGGGTTCGGGCAGCGCATCCTGCTCGCCGTCGTCCGGCGCTCCCAGGGAGGCCCCGTCGCCGTTCCCGGCGTCGTCGGCCTCGGCCCTCGGGGCGTGCGGGCGGCGGAGCCAGGCCGGGACCAGGAACACGGCCCAGATGGCCACGATCGCCAGGTACAGGATGGACGTACTCACATGGCACCCCCGTGTCCATGCGACCACCAAGCGCGCCGGCCTCCCCGACGCCGGCGTGACGAGAATCCGCGCCTGGTCACGTGACGCACGGTAAAGGCACGCTCCCAGATTGACGAGCATGTTGGCCGGTGTGTCGCAAGATAACTGCCGACCAGCGCGCGAATCCCGAGCTTACGGGTGCCCCGCCTCAGCCGATCCGGGAACGCGCCGACCGCACGGTGCCGCGCCAGCGGGCCATGAGGCTGGGCGCGGCGTCCTCGGCGGTGATCGCGTAGCAGATGTGGTCCCGCCAGGCCCCGTCCACGTGCAGGCAGCGCCGCCTGATCCCCTCGTCGCGGAACCCGAGCTTCTCCACCACCCGGCGGCTCGCCCGGTTCTCGGGCCGGATCGTCGCCTCGACCCGGTGCAGGCCCACCACGCCGAAGCAGTGGTCCAGCGCCATCGCGAGCGCCGTCGGGATCACGCCGAGCCCAGCGTAGTCCCGGTCGATCCAGTAGCCCACGGACCCGGTACGGGCCGATCCCCAGATGATGTTCCCGACAGTCAGCTGCCCGGCGAACCTGCCGTCCCAGGTCACCACCCACGGCAGCGTCACGCCGTGCCGGGCCTCCCGGCGCATTGTCCGGACCATCGAGACGTAGGGGCCGAGGCTGGACTGGTAGAGCGGGGTCTCCGGGTTCGTCGGCTCCCACGGCCGCAGCCACTCAGAGTTGCGCACGCGGGCCTCGCGCCAGGCGGCCGCGTCGCGGGTCGCGAGCGGGCGCAGCGTGACCGGCGCCTGCAGGAGGCTCGGCTCGGTGAGTGTCGCCGGCCAGCCGCGCACGTATGCCACGCCCCCATCATGGCGCGCCGGCACGACGGCGCGCCATCCGGACGACGAGAACCGCCCCAGCACGGTCAAATCCGGCGTGCCTCCTGATCACGGCCCGGAACCAGCCGCAGGATCGGCCGGGCCGTCTGCTGCGCCTGTGTCGTCCGCGCCGTCCGTGCCCGTGTCCGGCACCGCCCCGGGGCCGGGACCGCTGGGCCGCGGGTGGTCGCCTCCGCGCGCCTGGTCGAGGGCATGGGCGAGGACCGGCACCAGGGCCTTCATGCCGTCCCTGACCCCGCCGGCCGAGCCGGGCAGGTTGACGATGAGCGTGGTCCCGGCCAGCCCCGCGATCCCGCGCGAGAGCATCGCCGAGGGGATCCCGGCGGCGATTCCCGCGGCCCGGATGGCCTCGGCGATCCCGGGGATCTCCCGGTCGACCACCAGGCGGGTCATCTCCGGGGTCAAGTCACCCGGCGTCAGGCCCGTCCCCCCGGTCGTCACGACCACGTCGTACCCGGACGCGACGGCCTGGCGCAGCGTCTCCTCCACTGCTGCCCCGTCGGGGATCACCACCGGGCCGTCGGTCTGGCACCCCGCCGAGCGCAGCAGCCCGGCCAGGACCGGCCCGGATGTGTCGGCGTAGACCCCGGCCGAGGCCCGGTTGGAGACCGTGACCGCCAGCGCGCGGATCACGGCCTGCTCCAGTGGCCGGACCTGCCGCCGGACTTCTCCCGCAGCATCACGTCGGTGATCACCGCGGCAGGGTCGACCGCCTTGACCATGTCGATCAGCGCGAGCGCGCCAGCCGCCACCGCGGTGAGCGCCTCCATCTCCACGCCGGTGCGGTCGGCGGTCCGCGCGGTGGCCTCGATCAGCACGCCGTCGTCACGGACCTCCACGGACACGTCCACCGCGTGCAGTGCGATCGGGTGGCACAGGGGGATCAGGTCCGGGGTACGCTTGGCCCCCTGGATCGCGGCGATCCGGGCGACGGCCAGCGCGTCGCCCTTGGGGAGCGTGCCGCCCCGCAGCGCCGCCACCGCCGGCGGGGCCAGCCGCACCATCCCGGTCGCGGTCGCGCTGCGGGCCGTCACATCCTTGGCCGAGACGTCGACCATCCGGGCGCGCCCCGCGGAGTCCAGGTGGGTGAGCGCGGCCGCGGCGGGCGGCGGGGGCTCCGGGGCCGACCCGGCCGCCTCGCGGGCTATCACGCGCGGGGACGGCGGCCGGTCCTGGGAGTGCGGGTCGGTCATGGCGCCCTCCTAGGGCAGCTCGATCAGCTCGACCAGCGCGCCGGCGGGCAGGCCGGTGACCGGCTCGGGGACCACGATGAGCGCCTGCGCCCTGGCCAGCTCGGCGATCTGGTGCGAGTTCTGCCCGGTCAGCGCGGTGACCTGGCCGTCCTGGGGGCCGAGGACCGCGCGCAGGAACGACCTCTTGCCCTCCGGGGAACGCACCGGCCCGGCGAGCCTGGCCGTGCGGCGGCCGGCTCGTTCACCCTTCAGGCCCTGGAGGGCGCGCACCGCCGGCGTGACGAACAGGGTGAACGAGACGAACGCCGACACCGGGTTCCCCGGCAGCGTGAAGACCGGCGTGGCGGAGGGGCCGAGCAGCCCGAACCCCTGCGGCATCCCCGGCTGCATCGCGACCCGGCGGAAGGTCACCGACCCCAGCGCCGCCAGCGCGGCCTTCACCACGTCGTGCTCACCGCCCATGCTCACCCCGCCGCTGGTGACCAGCACGTCCGCCCGCGCCGCGGCGCGGCGCAGCGCGTCGAGGACGGCGTCCGGGTCATCGCGGAGCGTCGGGTGGCGGGTCACCTGGCAGCCGAGGCCGCGGGCGGCCGCGGCCAGCATGTAGCTGTTGGAGTCCCAGATCATGCCGGGGACGAGCGGCGAGCCGGGCGGGGCGAGCTCGTTCCCGGTGGCGATCACGGTCAGGCGCGGCCGGCGGCGGGCGAGGACGTCGCCGTGGCCCGCGGCGGCGAGCACCCCGATCTGCGCCGCGCCGAGCCTGGTGCCCGCCGGCAGCAGCAGGTCGCCGGGGCGGGCGTCGCCCCCGGCCCGGCGGATGGCGTGCCCGGGCTCGGCGGGCCGGGTGATCCGGACCCGGGTGGTGCCGCCGTCGGTCCACTCGACCGGCACCACCGCGTCGGCGCCGGCGGGCAGCAGCGCCCCGGTCAGGATCCGCACGCAGCGGCCCGGGGCGACCGAGCGCTCCGCCGTGTCCCCGGCGGCGGCCTCCCCGGTGACCTCCAGCGTCACCGGGCTGTCCGCGGCGGCGCCGGCGACGTCGGCGGCGCGCACCGCGTAGCCGTCCATCGCCGAGTTGTCGAACCCGGGCAGCGGCCAGGCCGCGGTCACGTCCTGCGCGAGGACCGCGCCGTCCGCGTCGGCCAGGGCGACCCGCTCGGGCGGCAGCGGCGCGATCGCCGCGAGGATCTCGTCACGGTAGCTGTCGACCGATTGCATCAGGTCCGTCCTGGCCGTCCGGGAGCGCGGAGAGGAACTCGCGCAACCACGGCACGAAGTCGGGCGCCAGGTCCGGCCTGGCGCACGCGAACTCGACCGTGGTGCGCAGGAAGTCCTGCTTGTTCCCCGTGTCGTAGCGCCTCCCCCGGAACAGCACGCCGTGCACGCCGCCCCCGTCCCGGCCGGGGCCGCGGTCGGCCGTCGCCAGCGCGCGCAGCGCGTCGGTGAGCTGGATCTCGCCGCCGCGCCCGGCCGGGGTGGCGCGCAGCACCGGGAAGATCGCCGGATCGCAGACGTACCGGCCGATCACGATCCAGTTCGACGGCGCCTCGCTCGGGTCGGGCTTCTCCACCAGGTCGGTGACCGCGACGACGTCCGGGTCGTCGGTTGGCTTGAACGAGGCGCAGCCGTAGGCCGAGACCTGGTCGGGCGGCACCTCCATGAGCGCGACGATGCTCCCCCCGTACCGGCGCCTGGCTTCGATCATGCGGGCCAGCAGCCGCTCCCCGGGGTCGATCAGGTCGTCGCCGAGCAGCACGGCGAATGGCTCCGCGCCGACGTGGCCAGCCGCGCACAGCACCGCGTGGCCCAGGCCGCGCGGCGCGTCCTGCCGCACGCAGCTCACCGCGGCGAGCTCGGCCGGCGCCCGGACCTCGGCCAGCGCGCGCTCGTTGCCGCGCGCGGCGAGCCGAGCCTCAAGGTGGTGCGCGCGGCCGAAGTGCTCGGTGACCGACCGCTGCCCGTCGCCGGTCACCAGCACCACGTCGCGCAGGCCAGCTTGCACCGCCTCCTCCACGACGTACTGGATCGCGGGCTTGTCCACGACCGGCAGCATCACCTTGGGCGTGACCTTGGTGGCGGGCAGGAACCTGGTCCCGAGCCCGGCGACCGGGACGACCGCCTTGGTGACAGCGGCTGAATGAGCCATGCTGAAAACCCTAACTAGCGCGCGGGAGGATCTCGTGCCCGGCATGGCCGAAAGTGATCACGCCGCGACCGGCGGCGACGCCACCCAGGCAGGCCAGGATACGTCCTGGCAGTCCCTGGCGGAGCGCAAATCCGCGCTGCGCCGGCGTTTGCTGGCGGCCAGGGCGGGCCTGACCGTCGCCGGCCGGGACGCGGCCGGCCGGGCGCTGCGCGACGCTGTCCTCGCCCTGCCCGAGGCCGGGATGGCCGGGACCGTCGCGGCGTACCTGTCGGCCGGGACCGAGCCGGCGACCACCGGCCTGGTTTACGCGCTGTGGAAGCGGGGGAGCTATGTGCTGCTCCCGGTGCTCCGCGAGGACGACGACCTGGACTGGGCGTGCTACGAGGGGCCGGGCCGGCTGGCTCCCGGCCGCCGCGGCATCCTGGAGCCGGCCTCGGATCGCCGCGGCCCCGGCGCGATCGCCAGCGCGGACCTGGTGATCGTGCCCGCGCTGGCCGTCGACCGGGCGGGGAACCGCCTCGGCCGCGGCGGCGGCTCCTACGACCGGGCGCTGGCCAGGGTCGGCCCGGCGGTGCTCACCGTCGCGCTCCTGTACGACGGGGAGCTGCTCGGGGAGGTGCCGGCCGGCCCGCACGACCGGCGGGTCCGCGCGGTGGCCCAGCCGGGCGGAGGAATCACCAGGCTGCGCTAGCTGTTGCTACCATCGTTTAGCAGTTGGCGCTGGCGAGTGCTAAGGCTTTCGGGAGGACATGTGCCGACGTACCAGTACGCCTGCACCGAATGCGGGGACCGGCTCGAGGTCGTCCAGAGCTTCAGCGACGATCCGCTGACCATCTGCTCAGGCTGCGGCGGCAGGCTGCGGAAGGTGTTCTCGCCGGTGGGCATCGTCTTCAAGGGGTCCGGCTTCTACCGCACCGACAGCAGGAACGGCTCGGCGGGCGCGGGCGTGAACGGCAAGTCCGCCGCGAACGGGTCGGGAGGCGGCCCGGCGGCCTCGGCCGAGGCCGCCGGAGGCGGGTCATCGGCGGGCGGATCCTCCGCGAACGGGTCATCCGCCAGCGGATCCGGGGCCAGCGGCACGTCGGGGGCCGGCTCGCCGGGAGCTGCGGCGTCGGGGGCCGGCTCGAAGGTCGCCTGAGCCGTGACGGCCGGGCACGACGGCACCGCGACGGGTGGCGCGGCGCAGGGCGGCGCGGGGCCGGCCGGCCCCGGGCGAGGCGGTCCCGGACGGGGCGCCGCGGAGCGGGCCGTGATCGGGGTCATCGGCGGGTCGGGGTTCTACGAGTTCCTCGGCCAGGCGCGGGAGGTCGCCGTCGAGACGCCGTTCGGCCCGCCGAGCGATCCGCTCACCATCGGGACGGTCGCCGGCCGGCAGGTCGCGTTCCTGCCCAGGCACGGCCGGGACCACCGGTTCCCGCCGCACCGCATCCCGTACCTGGCGAACCTGTGGGCGCTGCGCTCGGTCGGCGTCCGGCAGGTGCTCGCGCCGAGCGCGGTCGGGTCGCTGACCCGGGAGCACGGCCCCGGGACGCTCGTGATCCCCGACCAGCTCGTGGACCGGACGTCCGGCCGCCCGCACACGTATTACGGCGAGGGCGGCGCGGTGCACGTCTCGTTCGCCGACCCCTACTGCCCGGCCGGGCGCGCGGTCGCCGCCGCGACGGCCCGGGCGGCGGGCTGGCCGCCGGTGACCACGGGGACCCTCGTGGTGATCAACGGGCCGCGCTTTTCCACCCGGGCCGAGTCGCGGTGGTACGCGGCGCAGGGCTGGACCCTGGTCGGCATGACCGGCCACCCCGAGGCCGCGCTCGCCCGCGAGCTGGCGCTCTGCTACACGCCGTTGTGCCTGGTCACCGACACCGATGCGGGGGTGGACGAGGGCGGCGGGGTCACCCAGGCGGAGGTCTTCGAGGTCTTCGCGCGGAACGTGGCGAGGCTGCGCGGCGTGCTGCTGACGATCATCGAGAACATGCCGGAGGAGCGGGCCTGCCCCTGCCCGTCGGCGCTGGACGGGCTCAAGCTGCCGATCGAGCTGCCATAGCCTGATCGGCGCGCCGGCTGGCCCTGGATCTTCCCGCTGGCCGGGGCGCGGCGCCAGTGCGGCGCGAGGCGGTAGGCTGTGCACGCGCCGCCGCCGTAGGCGCCGCGGCCAGCCCCGATAGCTCAGTGGATAGAGCGACTGCCTCCTAAGCAGTAGGTCGCGCGTTCGAGTCGCGCTCGGGGCGCAAAGGAAAACCCAGGTCAGGCCGCCGGAACTCCGCTGGTCATGATCGATCATCGCTGGTGCTGTTCCCGTCGTGCCACATACGTGCCACAGCATCAGGCATCCTCCCCGGCCTTGCCGAGTTCAGCTTGCACACGTGCGGCTACCGCGTCCGCGAGTTGATGCTGACGCTCGGTGGTGGAGTGCAGGTAGATCAATGCGGCCCGGCTGGTGGAGTGGCCCAGGCGTTCCATCAGTTCGCGGGGGTTCGCCCCGGCCTCAGCGACCAGCCCGTTGCCGGTATGGCGCAGGTCGTGAAGGTGAACGTCAACGCCGGACGAGGCCAGGGCCGGGAGCCAGACCCGGCGGCGGAAGTTGCCATGCCGCAGCGGCTTGCCTGCCGGGCTCGTGAACAACAGCGCGTCGGGTCCGGGTGGTGTGTGAGTGTCCAGGTGTGAGCGCACGTCCGGCAGGATCATCGAGGGGATAGCCACCAGCCGCTTGCCCGCGTCGGACTTGGGCGGGGCGAAGAACGGCGGACGTCCGGCTACTTCGCAGAGTTGCCGCGCTACGCGGATCGTCCTGCGGTCGCAGTCGATGTCGCGGCGCTGGAGCCCTGCCAGTTCTCCCCAGCGCAGGCCACAGAAGCAGGCGATCAAGACCAGTGCCCGGTAGCGTGGGCCGACCACCTCGGCCAGTGCGTAGACCTGGGCGACGGTGAGGACTGGCCGCTCTGGCGACTTCTCTACCGATGCGCCCTTGATCCGGCACGGGTTGCGGCGGATCAAGCCATCCTCGGCAGCGGTCGCGAGGATGCTTTTGAGCAGCCGGTACGCCTTAGCGGTGGTGACCGGGCTCACGCCTGCCGAGAGCAGATCGGCACGCCAGCGGCGTACGTCGGCGTCGGTGATGCTGGCGATGGTCCGGCTGCCGAAGTCCTCCTGCAGATGAGCGCGCAGCAGGTACCGGTATAGCTGGATGGTCTTGGGCCGCAGGCCCGGGCGCTCATCGATCCATGCAGCCGCGTACTCGGAGAACGGGATACGCCCGGCTTGGGGATCGATCCACCCACCGCTGAGCAACTCGGCCTCGGTGAGTGCCAGCCACTTGCTGGCGTCGGCCTTGTAGGCGAAGGTGTGCGGAGCAGAGCGCAGCAGGCCGTCCGGCCCTCGGTACCGGGCCTGCCAGCGTCCGGAAGGGAGCTTGCGGATGGTCCCGAAGCTCCGCGTCTTACGGCCCGGCATCAGGCCACCTTCCGGCGGCGGCGGTGTACCCAGGCCGTGACGGGCTCGACAGTGCCAGCCGCGATGAACTCGCGCAGCGCGGACTCCGGGATGCGGACGTGGCGGCCGACGCGAACGAACCGGATACGCCGTTCCGCGATGAGCCGCCGGGGGAAGCTATCGCTCGTGGCCAGCAGGTCAGCGGCCTGAGCGACGGTGAGCAGACGGTCGGGGGTGGGAATGTCGTTTCCTCCTTCTGACTCGGATCAGGGTCAGGCGGCCTCGTCGTCGGCCTGGTCGTGGTGCTCGCGGGCGCGGGCGACGCTGGCGAGGGCGAGTTCTGCGCTGGCGGTGGTGGTGTAGCCGCGTCCGTCGTAGGCCCAGGTGGCCAGGATCAGGACGATTCGCTCATCGAGGGGGCAGCCCCAGGGGTCGCGTTCGCCGTCCGGATGACGCTGGCGCTTACGGTGTTCGGAGCGAGCCCGGCGGAGGATGCCGAAGGTGGTGGAGTAGCGGCGGGATTTGGTGAGGAAGTGCCCGCCGTAGCCGAGCATGTGTGCCCACCGGCAGAGCCGGGTGCGGGCGGGGGAGAGTTTGCCGCCGCCGAGGTCCCACGCGGTGCGGATCATGTGCTGGTAGTGGCGGGAGCACCGCAGGTCCCGCAGGTCGTTGAGTGAGCGGAGGGGCCGCTCGGGCAGGCCGGGAGCGTCGAGTGCCTTGGTGGCGTATTTCGCGATGTAGTTCGCCACCGCTTGCACCGAGAGCTTGTGCCCGGTGCCGGGCAGGTCGTCGTCACCGTGGCGGATGGGCCGGGGGTCTATCTGGTCACCGAACCGCAGCACCAGGAGCGGGCAGTCCGGGTGGTCGACGTCCGGCCCGACCGGGACGGAGACGGCGGCGGCGGCCTGGCGGATGGCATCGGCCAGGAAGTCCGCAGAGAAGTCGCCGTGGGGCGGGGAGTAGTCGTCGCCGGGGGCGTCAAGCCGGATCACGGCGTGGAAGTGGACCACTCCCCTGGCCTGATACTCGGCCACCTTGACGTACCGGACCCGCACGAGGGAGCGCAGTTCCTTCTGCGTGATGCCCGCCAGGCGTGCCAGATGGCGGGGCAGGTAGGTGGTGAACCTGCGCCACAGGTCAGCGGCATGCAGGTTGAACAGCACGGCGGCCTGGTAGTCGTAGCAGTCCGGGCACAGCGCCCGGCCGAGGCGGGGATCATCGGGGGCGTGGCGGCGGGGGCAGGAGATGTCCCGCCCGTGGGGGCAGACCCGCACGCGGGCATCGCGGCGGGGGCGGCACGGCAGGATGGTCTTGCCGCGCATGCGCCGGGAGTGGACCGGGCCGAATGAGGGGGCGGTGAAGGTGGCGAACACGCACGGGTGCGTAGTGATCGTGCCGGGGATGCCCTTGCCGCCGGAGAGCCCGGCGCGGACGAGCTCGCGGGCGTCGCGCTTGTACACCTGAGAGCAGGCGGGGCAGACGTGCTCGCGGCGGTTGCCGCAGGCTTTCAGCAGCACCCCGTCCGGCTCGGTGGTGGTATCGTAGACCGGGCGAGCTTCCCCGGTGGCCAGGTCCACGGCGGTGATGCGGCCTTTGAGCCGGATGGGGTAGGTGCACATGCCGGTGCGCTCGTAGTCGCGCAGACCGGCGGTGAACTGCGCCCAGGTGAGCGAGGCGGTGTCGCCGGTAATTCCGCCCGGCCCCGGCCCGATGATGAGCGAGCCGGGGGCGGACGGGACCGCGACGGCAGCCGTCGTCATGCGGCCTGCCGGGTGCCACGCAGTTCGGCGGCGTAGGCGGCCAGGTGGGCAATGTCGGCGTCGGTGAGGAACGCGGTCTTGATCCGGCGGGGCACGCCGGATTCAGACAGCAGCCAGCCGACGCCGCGAGCGAGGGGGTCGATAGATGCGGCGGTGTAGTTGCGGGCGGCCCAGCCCTGCCCGAGCACCACGTCCGAGGATGAGTCGGTCGTGCAACGGAACGCGAGCCGGTAGGAAAACAGGTCCCGCATGGAGGGGTCGATGATCTGATGGGATGGCCGCTGGGTGGCCAGGATGAGGATGACCCCGGCGGCCCGGCCACGGGCGATCAGGTCACGGGCCAGGGCGGCGAATTCCTCCCGCTCGGCCTTCTTGCCGATGGTGGCCGAGTAGTAGGCGTATTCATCGATCACCACGAGGTACACGTCCTCGCCGTCCTCGCGGGTGATCTTCCGCCGTCCGGTGGCCAGCAGCCGCTCATACCGGCGGTTCATGATCTGCTGGAACTGCGTGAACGCCCCGATGGCATCAGACAGGGACGGGCCGATGAACACATCGGCGGAGTGCCGCCAGGGGCCAAGCTGGACCTGGTTGCCGTCCACCAGAACCAGGCGGCAGTCACATGACAGCGCCCCGTGGGCGACAATCAGGTTCTCAGCCGAGGACTTCCCGCCGCCGGGCTCCCCGCCAATCAGCATGTTCCGCTCGGCCAGGTTGACGTGCACCTGCTCACCGAATTCGTCCACGCCCAGGTGGATGGGATCGAAGATGGAATACGGGAATACCCGCACGGTTGCCATGACGTTTCCTCCCTTCCGGGTCAGGGGATGGGGCAGGCCCCACAGCCGCAGCCGTGGGGCACCGCCCGTCCCGTTGTGTGTGTTCACTGCTGGCGGGTTGCCGCCATTTCGGCCTCTGGCCTCGCCGCGTTCGCGGATGGCTTGACCCGGACAGCGACCAGAGGGGACTTGATGGATTGCGTGGGCGCGAGCGTGTCGCGGCGGATGATGTCGATCCGCACCAGGTGCGACCAGCCGGTGTGGCGGGTGACCCGGGCGTCGCGGGCGAAGCAGGCAGCCCGCAGTTCCCCGATATGGGCTTCGAAGTCCTCCGCGCAGACCCCGGCACGGCACAGCACCCAGGCCCGTTCGCCGACCCTGGTCGGGCGGGTCCACAGCACCAGCGGAAGCCGACCGGCACGGGTGTGCAGGCGAGCCTCGTAGCACAGCCGCTGGATGCGGTGGCGGGCCAGCACGCACCAAAACCGCCGGGTGATGAACCGCCGGGTGTGCGGGATGACCAGCAGGGCCAGCAGGCCAGCGCCCAGGATGACGCCAGCCCAGCGCAGAGACAGCGCGTGGGCCAGGCATGCGGTGGTGTAGCTGGCGGCTGCCAGCATCGCCAGTTCGGTACGCCAGCGCCAGGCGACGCCCGCCGCGCTGCGGTTGAACTTCACGGCCAGGTCGTCGAAGGCGTAGGGGTTGTTCCGCTGGTTGCGGTGGTTACGGTTGGCGTAGTTCGGCATGGGAGTCACCGCCTTGTCAGGGTGGTCCGGCGAGCGGATTTCGTGATGAAGCCCTTACACAGGGCGCAGTAGTCGCCGTGGGTGGCGGGGTTGGCCCGGCACGCCGCGCACGGCGCGGCAGGAGCCGGTGCAACCGGAGCCGTTGCGGCGAACTGGCCGTTGCGGTTGCGGCGTGGCATCGCGATCACCGCCCGGCCGGGATGGGCCAGTCGGTGACACAGGCCAGCGGCCATGCCTCACCGCAGGTGCGGCAGATGTAGGCGGTTTCGGTGACTCCGTCGCCGGTCTCGACTTCTTCGGTGCCGATGTCGAAGGACCCGCATTCGGGGCAGATCGGCTCGTGGGGAATGACCCGGTGCTCGTTCACCGCGCACCCCCACGGCGAGGGCGCGGGGTGTAGCGGCAGATCGTGATCCCGTCGCCGAACACGCACTCAGCTGGGGAACCCACCGGGGCGTGCCGCCAGGCCAGGACTACGCCGCCGGGCAGGCTGGCTGTAGAGTTGGACATGCCAAGATCTCCTGTTCTTATCGCGAGATGGGGTTTGATCTGGCTGGCCGGGCCGGGGGATGGCCGTCCCCCAGGCCCGGCACTGCTTTGTCAGGTAGTGGTCGCTGCGATCTCCCGGATGAGGGACAGCGCCCGGTGCTTGAGCGGCTCGGGCCGGATCAGGGTCCGGTTGAGCCGGGTTTCCCAGGACCGCGCGTTGCGGACGTGGTCGAGGTACTCCCCCGCCGCCTGAACCAAGCCGTAGGCAGTGCCTGCGACCTGCTCGGTGGTCTGCGACTCGAACAGCAGCCGCAGGGCCTTGCGGGCCTCCTCGACGTTGCGTGCCACCCGGTCGGTGACCAGGCCGGTGGGTGGCATGGGGATGAACTCGGTGATGAACAGTTCCCGCTGCCTCGGGGTGATGGAGATGGCCAGCAGTTCCTGGGCGAGTTCGGTGTAGCGGCGCATCTCCTTGCGTGCGCCGGTGACGGCCTGGCGGGCTTCCTCAATCCGGTTGCGCCAAGACGACTTGTGGATGAACGAGAACGTGGTCCCGGTACGCTCGCCTTCCAGTTCGGCAGCCCGGAAGGTGTTGGCGCACACGATCCGCACAGCCGTTGCGCGCAGGGCGCAGGCAGCGGTACCGTCGTGACGGTTGGTGATCGCCAGGTATGGCAGGGTCGGGCTGTCGTCGCCCGACAGGGTAATCGGCTCATCGAGCAGGGCGAGGCACCAGACGGACCGGCCGCCGTCCAGCACTCCTGCGGTTTCCCACTTGACGTTGGGCTGGGCGAGGACCGCTTCGACGATCTCGCCCATCTCCGCGTGGTTGATGACGGTGTAGCTGTCCTTGTTGATCGACAGGACCGCGCCGTTGTCGGAGCGGGCGACGCACTTCCACCCGTCGATGGGCGCGTAGCGGGGGCTGCCGTCGGCCCCCAGGTCGGTCAGCGCGTACACGTCGGTGGTGATGGGGTCCCAGTCCAACCCCGCGAGCGTGCGGGCCTGGTCCCAGTTACCTGGGTAGTCCGCGAGGACGGTGCCTTCGCGGTGCCAGGGCATCTGGCGGACTGAGAACATCGATTCGACGTTGGCTGGCATGCGGTTTCTCCTGTTCGTTGTCGCGAGATGGGGTTGAGGCTGGCCATTCGGCACGAAACGAAGGCCGGGGTGCCGGTGGTCGTCACCGGCCGAGACCGGAGTCAGGCCGCCCGGCGGGCAGACTGGCCGTCCGCAGTGATCGCATCGGCGCGGAACGAGCGCACGATCTTGTTCTGACGGTTGACCCACGGGGCGAAGGTCAGGCCGGTGACCTGCGCGAGGTCATCCAGGGTCAGCTTGGGCTCATCTCCAGCCACCTCGACCCAGATCGTCTCCGCAGTCTCCCGGTCCGCCTCGATCGCGGTCAGCCGCACAACCCAGACCGGAGCGCCGTCCAGCGTGCGAGCCTGCGTGTTGCCGGTCTTGTCCCGGTGGTCCTTCTTCGGCTTGGCGGTGCCAGCCACCCGGAACTTGACCTCGCTCGTGTCGATCCGCAGACGCATGATCCTGATTCCTTCCTGTTGCTGTAGGCCTTTTGCTGTAGGCCTTCGTAGCCTCCTGCCAGCAGTCTGGACTATACAAGCTTGACTGTCAAGTTGCTGAGACGAGCTTAGCTGGTAACCTTGATCGTCAAGGAGGGAACCAGTCATCATGGCCGACAACTCAACAACCAGCCGTATAACGGCCGATCTCCGACAGCAGATACAAGACGGAACCCTCGGCCCCGGAGCGCTCCTGCCGTCTGAACCAGAGCTAAGCCGCACCTACAACGTCAGCCGCCAGACCGCGCGCGCCGCGCTGCAAGCCCTCGAACGAGAAGGACTGGCCCTAGTCCGACCCCGGCGCGGCCGCATCGTCCGCAGCACCCAGCGGCTTCGGTGGCACCTGTCCGAGTTCGAACGACCGGACCACACGGTCCTTGCGACCTCCGATGCCTGGGAAACCGACATCGAGAATCAAGGTCACGACCCATCAGGTCAGACTCTCGACGTCGAAACGATCACGCCGCCGGACAGCGTCGCTGCGCGACTCGGCCTCGACTCGCGCACAGACCGTTGCGTGGTCCGCAGGCACGTGCGGTACATCGACGGGAAGCCCGCGATCATCTCGGACGACTACTTCGACGCGAACATCGTGCGAGGCACCGAGCTTGCGGCCCCCGAGGACACTACTCGTGAAGACATCCTCAAGGAAGCTGGCTACGAGCAGGTCTACGACATCGACGAGATCATCACCCGCATGCCATCGCCTGACGAGATCGCCCGGCTGCAGATTCCGGCCGGTACGCCAGTCGCGGAACACATCAGAACCGGTTATACCGCCGACAACAAGGCGGTCCGCGTAATGATCTCGGTCGTCCCCGGAGACACGCTGATCCTGCAATACACCATCCCTACATAGAACGCATCATCCAAATGCGTGGCGCAAGAAGCCGCGACCAACAGCCGCCAGCCTGTGACAACTTTCTCTACGGCTTCAAGGGCACGCCTCCGGCGCGCCAGGCGGCCCGCGGCGGCAAGGCCCTGAGCCTGAGCGCAGGCCACCAGCAGGGGAAAGCGAGAGACCAGGCGGGAGGCCCACTGCCGGGCAAGGGGTCAGCAGGACATCCGTCCGCCGAGGGGGCGGCGGCCTGGCGCCGCGCCTCCAGCGCGGCGCGCACCGGCACGGCGCCGCCGCCGCCAGGCGGCCAGCCCCGCACCCGCCCGCCGACGGTCCCCGCCGTCACGCACCCCCGGTGGCCGCACCGGCAAGAGCTACCGGGCGGTCCTCCCGCGCCAGCCATCCTGTCGCCGTGCAAAGATCACCGTCAAGGGCGCTCCGGCCTCCGGCCTGCGCGTCGCACGCGACGGCGCTGCGCGCCGCCCTTGACACTGATCTTCCACGGCAAGATCGGCGCCTATCGGGAGGACGGGGGAAGTGGCGAGATTGTGCCACATACGTGCCACGCCACCGCGTACCTGGTGCTCAATCACGGTGCCTCACGGGACACCGAGTTGAGCGCTGACCAGGCTTCACCTTGGCAGGGGCAGCACTGAAAGTGTCCTCCTAAGCAGTAGGTCGCGCGTTCGAGTCGCGCTCGGGGCGCAGGTCAGAGGCACCTGGTCGCGGCGCTGGCCCACGGGATCGGCGCGGTCCCCGGGCAGGTCGCCGTGGACGTGAAGCCGAACGAGATCCCCGCGGTGCGGGACCTGCTGAACGCGTTCGCCAGCCTGGCCTGCCGGGTCGCTGGGCCAGCGCCCAGTCACGCAGCTGGGGCCCTCCGAGCCGTCGCCGCAGTGCGCTCCCCACCCGCCCGGTGCTGGTCAGCCTGAGGCGCCCACTCGTTACGCCGCCTGGTGAGTCACCGTCTCGATCACGCACCGCGCGGCGCCAGCGCGGGCGATGCGATGGTCGGCGGTCACGAGCGGGACGCCAAGGGCTTCGCTGAGAGCGACGTAGTGGGCGTCGTATGCGGACAAGTTCACCGCGAGCGCCCATACTCGCGGCCAGAGCCCTACGGTGTCGTGCCGGTCGATCGGCAGCAGCCGGAAGGTCGCCATCGCCTTCTCGGCCTGGCGTGCGGACAGCTTGGGCAGGCTGCCGCGCGTGCCGCGCGAGAGGCCGGCCAGTGCCGACACCACCTCGTAGTCCAGCAGTTCCGGGGCGGACACCGCGTCCTCCCTGGCCAGGCGGTCTCGGACCCGCTGCCCCACCGGGCCGTCGTCGGTCAGGTAGAAGATGATCGCGGAGCAATCGGCGATGATCAACGTCCGCGCCTGGCCGCGTCGATCGCGTCAAGGACGTCGTCGATGCTCAGCGATGCGCTGGCCTCGGCCCCGGCCCGGCCCGTGACCTCCGCGAGGGTCCGGGCGAGCGGCCTCTCGGACGAGGATGTCCCAGAGGTACGCCTGCAGGCTCTTGCCCGCTCGCCCGGCACGCGCCTTCAGCGTGACCAGCGTGCCTTCGGGCACTCGCCGGATTGTCACGTCGGTCATGCCATCTTACCGTCAATGCTGACGGATTGATGCTCGTGCGAGCGGATGGGCGACGGGTCATGGCCCGTGGATGCCCGCGGTTCACAGGCGGGCGGGCCGGCTCCCGGCGCCTCCGCCGCCGGCTGGCGGCCGGCCGCAGGTCACCAGGGCGGTGCCGCTGGCGCTACGCTGGGCACCGAGTACGGGAGCCGGGCGGGATCGGCCGTCACGACGGCCGCCGCCCGGGCGGGACGACAGGCACGATTCAGGCAACCCGGCCTGAATCCTCAGGATGCTGCCATACGCTGGGGAGCTCGCCCGGGTGCGGCGTTCCCCGGCCGGCGGCGAGGCATCCGGGAACGGGGCCGGCTGGCGCGGCACCGATCGCATCGGCGCGGGCCGCCCGGCCCGCCAACGGAGGTATGGCCCAGGTGACGCAGGTGCCGACGAACCCGGCCGACCCGGCCGGCCCGCCGGGCGCGGCCGCGCCGGCGGCACCGGGGGAGCCGGCCAGGCGGGCAGCTCGCGCGAACGGAACCCGGCGCGGTGCTCCGGGAGGCTGGGCCGGGCGAGCTCGCCGCGCCCCCGATCCGGGGGCCGGCCGGGAGGCGCCAGGCCAGCCGGGCGCGGCGGCCGCGGGCGCCGGGTTCGCGAGCCGGGCAGCACGGACGGCGCTGGCCGAAGCGGACGAGCGTCCCGCTCCGGCCCCGGAGCGCCCTGCGCCGCCGGACCGCCCTGCGCCGCCGGACCGCCCGGCCGGCTGGATGCGCGCCCGCGGGCCGGCGGAGGGCAGCGGCCCGGTCGAGTGGGTCATGAGCACGGTGATCCGCAAGCTCTCGTGGAGCCGCCTGTCCGATCCCAGGGTCGCCATCTCGGTGTCGGGGCTCGGCCTGTTGCTCGGCATGCTCGTCGGCGCGACCGCGCCGAACGCCGAGACCCTCCCCGAGCCAGCCCGGCTGCCCCTGTCCCGCCTGCTGCCGTCGCTGGTCCACCACCCGGTCCTCGCGATGGCAATGACCTACTCCGGGGACGTGCTGGCCTGCGCCGGGCTCGCCGGCATGCTCTGGGCGCACAGCCAGGGGTGGCGCCCCGACCCGCGCCGCCTGCTGCTGGTCAGCGCGGCGATCGTCGCGGTGATGGTCAGCCTCACCCCGGTGGGCTCGTCGGACACCGCGAGCTACGCGGCCTATGGCCGGATCGCGGCGCTCGGCGGCAACCCGTACACCCACGGCCCGGCCTGGCTCGGCGCCCACTCGCCGTACCTGGAGGTCGTCGGCTGGCTGTGGAAGAGCCAGCCGTCGGTGTACGGGCCGTTCGCCACCGTGATCCAGTCGTTCGCCGCCTCGATCGGCGGGGCGAACGCGGCCACCACCATCTGGGTCCTCATGATCCTCAACGGCGCCGTCTTCATCGGCGTCGGCTGGCTGCTGCTGAAGACCTCCGACGACCCAGTCCGGGCGACCCTGTTCTGGACCGCCAACCCGGTCCTGATCCAGCAGCTGGTCAGCGGCGGGCACCTCGACACGTTCGTCGCCGCCGCGGCGATCTGCGCGATCCAGGTGGCCCGCCGCGTCACCGGGATCTGGGGCGACGTGCTGGTCGGCGTGCTGATCGGGATCGGCTGCGGCATCAAGATCAGCGCGGTGCTGATCGGGATCGGCCTGGCCTGGCCGCTGCTGCGGCAGCGCGAGTGGCTGCGGACCGGCCGGATCGCCGCGGTGGCGCTGGCCACGCTCGCCCTCCTGTACAGCCCCTACCTGCTCAACGCCCGTGACTGGGCGAGCCCGATCAAGCCGCTGTTCCAGGGCTCGAAGTGGGTGACGCTGCCGTCGCCGCTGTGGTTCCTGCACGAGGCGGGCAGGGCGCTGGGCGCCGCCCGCACGATGGCCGTGGTGATCAGCGTGATCTGGCTGGCCGCCATGTTCGTGGTCGCCTGGCTGGTCCACCAGCGGATCTCCTCCGATCAGCCCCGCGAGGTGGTGGCCCCGTTCGCGCTGACCTACGCCTGGATCGTGGTCGCGCCGTGGGTGATGGCCTGGTACACCGCGATCGCCTGGGTCGCGCTCACGCAGGTCCCGCGGAACCGGATGACCCGGTGGCTCGCGCTGGTGACCGTCTGGTACGCACTGTGGCACTCCAGCGGCGGCTGGACCGTCCCCGGGCACGTCGCGTGAGCGTGGCGGACGCGGGGACGCCGTCGGCCAGCGACGTGCGCCCGGCCGGGACGGCGCCGCCCGCCGGCGGGCGGGCGGGAACCGCCCGGCCGCGCCGCCGCGCGGCGGCCGTGCTCCGCCGGCACTGGCTCGCCGCCGCGCTGCTCGCCGCCGGGCTGGCGCTGCGGGCGCTCGCGACGGCCTCCTACCGCCCCGTGCTGTTCTACATCGACACCCCCCGGTACCTGTTCAACGCGGCACCCGGCATGGACCCGCTCGGCTACGCCGGGGTGCTCCGGGCGATCCTCGCGGCCGGGAACCTCGACGCGGTCGCCGTGGCGCAGCACCTGCTCGGCCTGGCGATCGCGGTCGCCCTCTACGCGCTGCTGCTGCGGCTGGGCGCCTCGCGCTGGCTGGCCGCGCTGGCCATCGCGCCGCTGCTGCTCGACGCCTACCAGGTTCAGATCGAGCAGGAGGCGATGCCGGACGTGCTGTTCGAGGCGATGATCGTGGCGGGGCTGGCGATCCTGCTCGCCCGCCCGGCCCCGACCTGGCGCCGGGCCGCGGCGGCCGGGCTGGTGCTCGGCGCCTCGGCGACCGTCGCCCAGGTCGGCGAGGCCCTGCTGCCAGCCGCCGTCGCCTGGCTGCTCGCGGCCTCCGGCTGGCGGGCCGGCCTGCGCCGGGTGGTGGCGCTGGGCGGCTCGTTCACCCTCCCGATCCTCGCCTACTGCACCGGCTCGTACCTGCTGACCGGCAGCTTCTTCCTCTCCCACACCGGCGTCACCTCGCTGTACGGCCGGGCCGCGGCCGCCGCGGACTGCGCGACCCTGCGGCTGCCGCCCGCCGAGCGGGCCATGTGCCCGGCCCCGGCGCAGCAAGCGCGCGGCCCGGACTGGCTGGAGTACGACCCGGCGTCCCCGGTGCAGCGCTTCTACTACCGCAACCCGAGGCTGACCAGGGGCCAGGTCGACGCGCTGATCACCGCGTTCAACCGCGCGGTGCTGCGCCAGCAGCCGCTGCGCGTGCTCGCCGCCTACGGCCGGGACGTCGTCCGGCTGTTCGCGCCTGCCCGCGCCCCGGTGCCGAGCGTGACCCCGATCTCGCGCTGGCAGTTCCAGCCCGCCTACCCGTACTTCCCCCCGTGGACCACGCCGCGCCTGCTGCGGGCCGCCGCGGCGAAGTACGGCGGCGGCGCGCCGGCGATCTGGCGGCCCGGGGCCCTGTTCCTGCGCGGCTACCAGCTCGGCGGCGGCTACGCGCCCGGCCCGCTGCTCGCGCTGCTCACGGTCGCGGGCCTGGCCGGCTCGGCCGCCGCGCTGCGCCGGCGGGCCAGAAGATCCGGCGAGGCGGACGGGACGCCGGGCCGGCTCGCCCTGGCGTGCCTGCTCTTCTTCGCATCGGGCGCGAGCGTGCTGCTCGCCTCGGACGCCTTCGAGTTCTCCTGGCGGTACCAGCTGCCCGCGCTGGTCACCCTCGTCCCGGCTGGCGCGCTCGGGCTGGCCGCGCTGGTCACCGGAGCAGCGCGGCGAGGGGGAACAGCGCGAACGCCATGACCGCCAGGCACAGCCCCCAGGTCAGGTAGCGCCTGGCCCCGCGCATGCGCCAGCGCGGCGGCAGCGCGGCCGACTCCAGCGCCAGCAGCAGGCCGAGCACGACCGGGAGCAGCATCGCGTTCATCACCTCCACGCCGATGCTCAGCCCGACCAGGTCCGCGCTGGCCAGCACCAGGCCGGCCCCGGCGACATGGGCGCCGGCGTAGGCCAGGTAGAACGGCGCGTTGCGGCGGCCCGGCCGCTCGTTGAGCGTGTGCCGCCAGCCGAAGACCTCCGCCAGGCCCCACGCCCCGGCCAGCGAGGAGACGATCGCCGCGACCAGGGCAGCACCCAGCATCCCGAACGCGAACAGGACGGTCCCGCCGTCGCGGCCCAGGAACGGGGTGAGCGCCCCGGCGATCTGCCCGACGGTGCGCAGCGGGGCGCCGGGGTCGCGCCTGCCCACGGTCGCGGCGACCGCGACCACCACCGCGATCATGATGACCTGGGTGACGACCGCGCCGACCGCCGTGTCGCGCCGGGCGTGCCGGATGGCGGTGATGGCGAGGCCCTTGTCGATGACGGCGCGCTGCTGGTAGAAGATCATCCACGGCATGATCACGGCGCCGACGTTCGCGGCGAGCAGCATCAGGTACCCCCCGCTGCCCACGGGGAACGTGGCCAGGCCGCGCAGCACCGCCGCGGGGCGCGGGCGGGCCAGCGCCGTGGCGCCGAGGAAGGCCAGCTCGGCGAGGCCGACCGCGATGCCGATCCGCTCGGCCCGCCGGTAGCTCCCGGTCAGCATGATCGCCAGGAGGAACGCGGTGGCGGCGGGTACCGTCACCCACCTCGGCAGGCCGAACAGCGCGCCGACCCCGGCCACGGCCGCGAACTCGGTGAGCAGGGCCCCGATCGCGGAGGCGAACAGGGTCCCCGCGGACAGCAGCGCCCAGGGCCGGCCGAACCGCGCCCGGATCAGCGCGCCGTGCCCCTGGCCGGTCACCACGCCGAGCCTCACGGTCATCTCCTGCACCACGTAGAGCACGGGGATCAGGATCAGCTGCGGCAGGATCATCCGGTACCCCCAGGAGGCGCCGGACTGGGCGGCGGTGATCACCGACCCGGCGTCGGTGTCGGCCAGCATCACCACCAGGCCGGTGCCCCACAGCCCGAGCGCCGCCACCCACGCCGGGCGCGCGCCGGTCACGTCGGCCGCGCGCTCACGCGGCCACGGGCCCCCGCGCGAGCCGGGCGAGGCTGGCCAGGCCGCCGGCGGCCACCGCGGCCCAGGCGGCGACGGCGACCCAGAGCATCGCCCGGGCGGCCGGCTCCATGAACGCCAGGCCCGTCACGTGGCCGAAGGCGAACGTCGCCGCGCTGTACATGCCGAGGGGGAAGACCACGCTCCACAACGCGGTCTCGTAGGCCAGCGGCCAGTGCTGGCGCACGTGGCGCCAGAGGCCGAGGATGATCAGCAGCGGAACCCACCAGGTGCCGAACGACCAGAGGACGAACGAGAACCCGGAGACCAGGCCGGACACCGCGCCGATGGCCGGCAGCCCGGGCGGGAAGGCGAGCAGCTGGGCGCCGGCCCGGACCGTGATCGCGGTCGCGCCCATGAGGATCCAGTAGGGCGGGCCGAGCGCGGCCGGGGTCATCGGCACGGTGAGCCAGCGCAGCAGGATCAGCGCGACCAGCATCAGGTAGAGCACGATCCCGACGCCCCACAGGGCGGCGGCGAGCACCGAGAGCCAGTTCGCCGCCGCCGCCCAGGAGACGGCCAGCGCGGTGGCCGAGATCGCCAGGGACTGGGTGCCGACCACCCACAGCAGCCAGGTGCCGTTGACGCCGCCGAGCACCGAGTCCCGTTCCCTGGCGAGCAGCAGCCCAGCCGGGACCGCGTAGGTGAGAGCGAGCCAGACCACCGCCGCGGCGGCGGCCAGCGCGGCGGTGACCACCGGGTGCCCGGCCGCGGCGAACCGCACCCCGAGCACGTCCGCGCCCGCGACGACCGTGAAGAAGCCGAACGTGCGCTCCGGCGCTCGCAGGTCGGCGAGGACGGCACGCGGGTACCGCCAGAGGCGGATCACGAGCAGGACGGTGAGCAGCGCGAAGCCGCCGGCGGCGGCCACGAGCAGGACCCGGGAGAGCCAGGCGGGGCCGAGCGCGTACGCGTCGGTGGAGATGATGCCGGTCGCCATCACGAACGCGAAGCCGGCCGGCGGGAGCGCGCCGGCCAGGCCCGGCGCGGGAGCGCCGGGCGCCGGCACGGCTGCGACGGGCGGCGCGGACGCCGGCCCGGCCGCGGCAGGAGCCTCCGACGGCGCGGGGTGGCCCCGGCTCCGGCCCGGGCCCGCCGTCCCGCCGCTCGCGGTCGCCTCGGGCGCGCCGGCGCGGCCCGGCTCGCTCTGCTCCGGCAGCCCCCCCGGTCCGGTCACCACAGCCTCCATTTTTGCTCGATCTGCTTGTTTTAAGTCTATCTGAGGGTAATAATGCGGCTCATGCCAGCACCCACGCATGCCCCGGCACGCCCCCCCGACGCCTACCGGGTCCTCGCCGGCCGGAGCCGGCAGGCCCTGCTCGGCGCGCTGCTGCGCGCCGAGCGGCCGATGGACGCCACCGAGGCCGGGAGGGCGGTCGGGCTGCACCGGAATACCGCCCGCGTCCAGCTCGACGTGCTCCGCTCGGCCGGACTGGTCCGCCGGTTCCCGGAGGAGCGCGCCAGCCGGGGCCGCCCGCGCATGCTCTACGAGGCTGCCACAACCGCCGCCGATCTGCTCGGGGCCGCCGAGCGCGCCGCGAGCGAGGCGGGGGACCGGGCCGGGTACCGGGACCTGGCCAGGCTGCTGGCCGCGCAGCTCGCCGAGCGCTCCGATGCCGCCGCGGCCGCCGTCCGCGCGGGCAGGCGCTGGGCGGCCGCGCTCGACGAGCACCCTCTCCCCGCCGGGCCGCTGCCGCCCGGCCGCGCCGCCGAGGCGCTCGCCGGCGTCTTGGCCAGGCTCGGCTTCGCGCCCGAGCCAGACCGGAGCGGCTCGCAGATCCTGCTCCACCGCTGCCCGTTCGCCGACGTGGCAAGGGAGAGCCGGGCGGTGGTCTGCGGAATCCACCTGGGGATGCTCAAGGCGACCGCGGAGCGGCTGGACTCTCCGCTGCAGATCGAGGGCCTGGACCCGTTCGTCGTGGAGGAGCCCAGCCTGTGCGTGGTGCGGCTGGCGGGCGCGGACGGGGGGCGGCGGTGAGCGGCCCGGCCGCCGGCGCTGGTCCCGACGGGGCGCTGGTCAGCGCCATCCTGCGGGCCAGGCGCCTGCTCGCCCCCGGCCGGGTCAGCGAGGACCTTCGGACCGTCACCCACGAGGGCGGGCGCGAAGGCGACTCCTTCTACCGGGACCGGTGGTCCCACGACAAGGTCGTGCGCTCCACCCACGGGGTGAACTGCACGGGCTCGTGCTCCTGGCAGGTCTATGTCAAGGACGGGATCATCACCTGGGAGACCCAGCAGACCGACTACCCGTCGGCGGGGCCGGACTCCCCCGAGTACGAGCCGCGCG
>Ga0209061_1001775_pt1 | contig 32290 bp, 27 predicted proteins | sample Coa_R1_10_FD_187157 | JGI IMG/M metagenome (GOLD analysis project Ga0209061, IMG submission 187157) | Surface soil microbial communities from Centralia Pennsylvania, which are recovering from an underground coalmine fire - Coalmine... | ecosystem: Environmental > Terrestrial > Soil >... | reverse complement strand
CGGGGAAGCCCATGAAACACCGGCGGAATCGTGTGCTGGTCGGGGGCGCGGCCGTGATTGCGGGGGCAATCGCCGTCTGTTCGGCGGTGGGCGAGATGTCCGGCGGAATCGTGTGCTGGTCGGGGGCGCGGCCGTGATTGCAGGCGGAATCATCATCGCGCTGGCAGCGGCGGTGGCCAACGCCTTCGCGATGATCCTTCAGGCCGCTGAGGATCGGCGGACGCCGCTCGGCGAGGGCGGGCGGGTCGCGCTGCTCATCCGCCTGGCCCACCGGCCCCGATGGCTCGCCGGCACCGGGCTGATGATCGTGGCCTGGCCGCTGCAGGTGGTGGCGTTGGCGCTGGCCCCGCTGACCGTCGTCCAGCCGCTGTTGGCCACCACCCAACTCGTGCTGCTGGCGGTTGCGCGGGTGAGGCTGCGGGAGCAGGTGGGGAAGCTGGAGGCGTTCGGTGCCGCGGCGATTGTGGCGGGCGTGACCGCCGTGGTGTGGTCCTCGCCGCGCCACAGCGTCCAGCACGTTGCTGCAGGCCGCGTGGCCATGCCGCTCGTGGTCGTGGGCGGACTCGCCCTCGGCCTGTACATCGCAGGACGCCTGCGCCCCCGGCTGCCGCTGACGCTTATTGTGGGCGCGGGCTTTTCCTACGCCTGGGTTGACTTCGCCAACAAGCTTCTGGCGGGCGCGCTGTCCGGCGGTCACGTGGCCTTCGCGATTCTGTGGCTGGCGGCCACGCTCGGGTTCGGCGCCCTGGCCTTCCTGGAGGAGACGACGGCGCTCCAGCGCCGGCCGGCGGTCACGGTGGCGCCGGTGATCGGTGCCATCCACGATCCGCTCCCGATCCTGATGGGCGTGTGGTCGGGGATCGCCGTGTGGGGCTCGGGTGCGCACCGGATCGCGGTGCTGGCCGGTGGGCTGGTGGTAATCGCGGCTGGCGCGGCGATCCTGGGGCGCTCCAAGGCGGTGGCGAAGATCTCCGGTGGCACCGAGCTGCCGGCCGCCGAGGCGCTTGCCGGCTGCCGCGGCTGCAGCCCCAATCCGTCCTGGGTGTATCGCGCGCGCGGGGAGCTCGGCGATGGCCATGAGGCGGCCGAGCTCAGGCCCGAAGGCGAGGCCAGGCCGCCGGCGCCCGCGCTGGCCGAGGATGGCTAGCGCCCAAGAGGGCGACAGCACGGGCCGCCAACACGGCAAGGACAGGGTGCCTCCGAGGGCTGCGGACGCCGCGGGTGCGGGTCGCGTGGGCGCTGCTCCGCTCCGCGCCCACGCCGGGATCGTCTCGGCCAGCACCGACCGGAGACCAGGCTTCCCGCCCAGGACTCGTCACCCGAGCCCCGAGAGCCGCGCCCTCAACGCTCCCGGGCCTATGCCTCGCAGTCCTCCTCGGGGAGGTTCTCCCGTGCCCACAGCGCGATCTGCTCGAGCGCCGGCATCAGCGCCCGTCCGCGGGGGGTGAGCTCGTAGAACACCGCCAGCGGCGGGCCCGTCCTCACCGTGCGCGCGATCAGGCCCCCGCGGGCTAGGTCGGACAGCCGGTCGGAGAGCACCGAGTCGCTGATGCCCGCGATCGCCCGAGACAGCTCGCGAAAGCCGGCGGGACCGGTGCTGAGCTGGCCGAGCACGACCGCATTCCAGCGCTTGCCCAGGAACTTGAAGGCGCGCGACAGCGGCTCTGACGGCGGCACGCACGGTGACGGTGTGCGCGAGGCGGTGGTCCCGTTGCCGGCGGCGGGAGTGGACATGGCAGATGGGGGGTAGCGTAGCTGCGCCACTAGTGATTGCCAAGGAACTACTGGATATATAGTTGCTTATTTTCTGACCAGCTCAGAACGAAGGGAGAGACGCCCGATGAAGATCGCACGACTGCTTCTCCGCCTGGTGCTCGGTGGCGTGTTCTTCGGCCACGGGACGCAGAAGCTGCTCGGCTGGTTCGGGGGGCATGGCCTGGAGGCCACCGCGCAGGGCTTTGAGCAGATGGGCATTCGCCCCGGGCGCCGCAACGCGCTGGCGGCCGGGATCGCGGAGGCGGGGGGCGGCACGGCGCTGGCGCTCGGCCTGGCCACGCCGCTGGCCGCGTCCGGACTGATCGCCACGATGCTGACGGCGATCAAGCGCGTGCACCTGAAGAACGGCCCCTGGGCGGCCAACGGCGGCTATGAGTACAACGTGGTGCTGATCGCCGCCATCTGCCTGCTGGTGGAGGCCGGGCCGGGCAAGCTGTCGCTTGATCACGCGCTGGGCATCGAGCGCAGCGGCCCGGGTTGGGCGCTGGCCGCGCTGGCAGCGGGAACCGCCGGCGCGGTGGGAGTCCACCTGCTCGCCGAGGCTGCGGCCCCGGAGCCGGCGGCCCCGCCAAGCGAGGCCCAGGTGGCACAGCAGCCGGCCACGACCGCCAGCGCCTCCGCGCCACAGCCGGCCTGAGCGGCACGCGGGTGTGGGCGGCGGGCGCGTGCCGTCGGCTGCCGCCCCACCCCACCGGCTCGGGCCCTCAGGCCTTGGGTCGCGAGTTGCCGGCGGTGGAAACGGTACGTTCTTCGCCTGGGTCCGCTCGCCGCTGATCGAGCGGCGTCCGTGGGTCCTGGGGGGCTTCAGGCCCCTGCCCTGGGGCGGCCTGCACTCAGCCCTGGCCGCGGCGCGAGGGAGCACCGGCCGGCACTCAGCCCTGGCCGCGGCGCGAGGGAGCACCGGCCGGCACTCAGCCCTGGCCGCGGCGCGAGGGAGCACCGGCCGCACTCAGCCCTGGCCAGCGGCGCGAGGGAGCACCGGCCGCCTCAGCCCGGCCGGCGCGGGGCCGCGTCCGGCGTCCCGACGCTCCTGCGCGAACCACACCGCCGCGGCGCCCAGGGCGGCGGCCGCGGAGCCGGGGGCGTAGCCGAGCTCGCGCCGCGCCTTCTCGCTGGAGAAGAACAGCGGGTGGCGGGCGAGTCTGACCTCGTCGAGCACGAGAAGGTGCGGCGGGCGCCTGAGCAGCGCCCCCACGCGCTCGGCGCCGAGTGCGGCCGCGTACACCGCCGCCCACGGAACCGGCACCCAGGGCGGCTGGCGCCCGAGGGCGCGAGCCACCACCCCGAACGCCTGCCGCAGTGACATGTTCTCCCCGCCGAGGATGTAGCGCTCCCCCGGGCGACCGCGCTCGAGCGCCAGCAGGTGCCCCCGGGCCACGTCCCGGACGTCGACCACGTTGATCCCCGCGCCGTGCATGTAGCCGATGATCCGGCCCTGGACGAGGTCGCGGATCATCTTGCCGCTGGGGGTGGGCTTGCGGTCGCCCGGCCCCACCACGGTGGTGGGGTTGACCGCCACCACCTCGATGTCCCCGCCGCCGGCGTGGAGCGCGATCCGCTCGGCGAGCAGCTTCGTCCGCTTGTAGGGGATGCTCAGCTCCCAGGACGGCGGTCGGTCGTGCTCGGTGGCCGGCCTGCCCACCACCGGGCCGCAGGTGGCCGAGCTCGAGGTCACCAGAAGCCGCCGCACCCCGGTCGCCCGCGCCGCCTCCACCACGTTGCGCGTCCCCACCACGTTGACCTCGTGCATGAGGCCGGCCTCGGACCGGTCGTAGCTGTAGTGGGCGGCGGTGTGGACCGCGGCCGTGCAGCCCCGCAGCGCGCGGCGCAGCGCGGCGCCATCCCGCACATCACCCGGCAGCCACTCGTGAAGGTCGGCGTCCACCGGGGGCTCGGAGCGGCAGAAGCCGACCACCTGACCACCCGCCGCCGCCAGCTCGGCGACCACATGTCGGCCGATGAACCCGCTGGCACCGGTGAGCAGGATGCGCATCGCCCTCAGGAGAACTCCGGCTCGGGCGGGCGGGGGGGGCGGGCCGGACGCGGCGAGGAATCTCCACCCAGTCGACGGGCCGTCCGCTGCGCCGTCCGTTCGGCGCGCTCGCCGGTCGACAGGAGCCCGGCCAGCACGATCAGCGCGCCGAGGCCGGCGATGATCCACCAGCCGGGATGGGTGCCGGCGGCGAACGCGCGGCCGAGCGTGCCGGCCAGCGTCCCGCCCGAGATGGCACCGATCACCGCCACCCCCAGGGTCATCCCCACCTGGCGGCTGGTGGAGGCGATCGCCGCCGCCACCCCCGCCTGCTCGCCCGGCATCCCGGACACCGCCGTGTTGGTGATCGGCGGATTCATCAACCCGGCTCCGGCTCCGAACAGGACGTAGGAGCCGATCAGCAGCGCGAGCGCGGTGGTGGGGGTCAGACCGGTCAGCATCAGCCCGGCGATGGCGATCGCCGCCCCGCCCGCCAGCATCGAGGGACGGGGGCCAAAGCGGCCGGTCAGCCGGCCGGAGAGCGGCGCGAACACAAGCAGCAGCATCGCCATCGGCAGCATGTGGATTCCGGCGTTGAGGGGCGAGAGCCCGCGCACATCCTGGAGATAGAGCGTATTGAGGAACAAAAACCCGCCCAGGCTGGCGAACGTGAACACGGCGACCAGGTTGGCCCCGGAGAACGGGAGGCTGCGGAAGAAGCGGATCTCGACCAGCGGCTCTCGGCGTCGCAGCTCGTAGGCGACGAACACCGCGGCGCTGAGCAGCGCGCAGCCGAACAGGCCGAGGATCTCCGCCGAGGTCCAGCCGTGTCGTGGGCCCTCGATGATCGCGTAGGTCAGCGTGGCCAGCGACACGATAACCAGCACCTGTCCCACCGGATCCAGCCGCCGCGGCCGCGGGGCGCGCGACTCGGGCACGAAGATCGCGGTCAGGAGGATGGCCAGGAGCCCGATCGGCACGTTGACGAAGAACACCGCGCGCCAGCTGATGGAGTCGACCAGCAGGCCGCCGGCGATCGGACCGAGGGCCATGCTCAGGCCGAACACCGCCCCCCACAGGCCGATCGCGCGCGCCCGCTGGCGGGGATCCTCGAACACGTTGCGGATGATCGACATCGCCACCGGGTTGAGCATCGAGCCACCGATCGCCTGCAGCACGCGGGCGCCCACCAGCAGCGTCAGGCTGGGGGCCAGCCCGCACAGCAGCGAGCCGGTCGAGAAGACGACCAGGCCGATCTGGAACACCCGGCGCCGGCCGACCCGATCGGCGCTCGAGCCGGAGAGGATCAGCAGACTGGCGAGCACCAGCGTGTAGGCGTCCACCGTCCACTGCAGACCGGAGACCGACGCGCGCAGCGAGCGGTGAATCGCCGGCAGGGCGACGTTGACGATCGTCGTGTCCAGCCCGACGATCAGCAGGCTCAGACAGCACACGGCCAAAACGACGTAGCGTCGGCTGTCGCTCAGCGTCTGAGAGCCTGCTCTGGCGGCCACCGGCCTGATGCTAACCCCGCCTGGTGGCGCTCAATCGCGCCCGGCGCCACGGCGCCAGCGCCTCAGCCCAGCCGGGCGATCCGCGTCACCAGCAGCTCGAGAAAGCGCCCGCTGTCGATGCCGACGGCCACCTGGCAGTTGGCCGGCCAGCCGGCGCGCCCGCCACGGTCGACGTAGGTGCGCCCGCGGGAGAGCTCGCCGCCGGTGTCCACCACCACGCCGCAGCGCTCGGTGCTCAGCAGCGAGCCGTCGATCACGTGCGCCAGCGCCACCGCGTCGTGGACGGGGGCGCCCGCCCAGCCGTAGTGGCGCTGGTGGTGGCGGACATAGAACGCGAACAGCTCGCCGACCAGTCGCCCCGCCCGGCCGGCGGCGGCCAGGCGGGCGGTGTGCGCCTCGGTGAGCAGCGCCTGGTGGGTGACGTCCAGCCCCACCATGGTCAGCTCGAGCTGGCTGGTGAACACGCGCCGGGCCGCCTCCGGGTCGACCCACAGGTTGAACTCGGCCGCCGGGGTGACGTTGCCCTCGCCGATCGCGCCGCCCATCAGCACGATCCGCTCCAGGCGGGGGGCCAGCTCGGGATAACGCGCCAGAAACAGCGCCACGTTGGTAAGCGGCCCCGTGGCCACCAGCGTGAGCGGCTCGGGGCGGGCGCGCAGCTGGTCGGCGATCCAGTCGATCGCATGGGTCTGCTCGGGCGCGCGGGCGGGCGGGGGCAGCGCGGGGCCGTCCAGACCGCTCTCGCCGTGCACGTGCGCCGCCACCCGCAGCTCGCGCACCAGCGGTCGCGGGGCTCCGGGCACCACCGGGATGTCGGTGCGGTCGAGGTGGTCGAGCACCCGGATGGCGTTCGCGGTCGTCTTCTCGAGCGTCTGGTTGCCGGCCACGGTGGTGACCCCGAGCAGCTGGATCTCGGGGCTGGCCAGGGCCAGAAGCAGCGCGATCGCGTCATCGTGGCCGGGGTCGCAGTCGAGGATCACGGGGACGCTCACCGGGGGCGACCTCAGGCCTGGCGGACCCCGTGCCGGGGCGGTTGTGGGGGCGCCGGCGCTCGGGCCAGCACGGCCTCGAGCTCCTCGGCGGTGGGCAGCGACGGCTGGGCGCCCGGCCGCGAGGCGGCCAGGGCACCCGCCGCGCAGGCGCGGCGCAGCGCCTCGGCGCGGTCGCGTCCCTCCAGCAGCCCCACCACCAGCGCGGCGCAGAAGGCATCTCCGGCCGCGGTTCCGTCCACCGCGTCCACCGGCGGCGGGGAGGCCCGTGCCACCTCGCGGCCGTGCTCGAGCAGGACCGCGCCCTCGGGCCCCAGCGTCAGCGCCACCAGCCCCGAGTGGGCGCCCACCACCTCGTACTCGTAGCGGTTGACCACCAGCAGGTCGGGGCTGAGCTCGAGCGGCCCCCGGGCGGGGGCGGCATTCAGGCAGAAGAACGGCGCCTGGGCGGCGGCCGCGGCGACTGCCGGGGCGGGAATCTCCTGCTGGCAGATGACCGCCTGGGTGCTGCCGACGTCGATGTCGTCTGCCGCGAGCCTGCGGTTGGCTCCCGGGGCCACCACGATCACGTTCTCGCCGCCGTCCTCGACGAGGATCATCGCCACGCCCGTCTCGCCCTCGTCGCGGACGACGCCGCTGACGTCCACGCCCTCGCGCTCGAGCGAGCGGAGGACCAGGTCGTCCTGTCCGATCCGCCCCACGAACCGCACCCGGGCGCCCAGGCGCGCCGCCGCCACGGCCTGGTTTGCCCCCTTGCCGCCGGGCACCCGCTCAAACTCGGCGTCGGTGACGGTCTCACCCGGTCGCGGCAGCCGTCGGCAGCGGGCCACCAGGTCGACGTTGGCCGACCCGACGACGGTGATTCGGGGAGGGGGGCCCGGGGGAGGGGCCGGGTCGGCGACGCGCTCGCTCACTGGATGCGCAGCCTAAAGCCGGGCCGTCCACGGCCACGCGGCCAGGGTGCTTTGGGCCCCCGTCCGACCGTCCGCTGCCGCTTGCCCGCGCCGCCCGCGACCACCCGCGGCAACCGTCGCCGGCCGCGGATTCCCAAACAACCGGGCGAGGGCGCCACAAACGGCGCCCTCGCCTCTAAAATCTCAGTCGTCAAGACTAAGATTTTCACCAACGGGAGGGCGGCCGGTGAGGCCGCCGCCCGCTGAATCCAGATCAGAGAAGGACTCAAAAAAACCGTGGAACTTGAATCTCAGAGTACCCAGAGCCAGCGGCTGTGCGACGCCTGCGGCGAGCGCCCGGCCACCGTCGCCGTGATGTTCGTCGGAATCGGCGGCGAGCGCCATGAGGGCCACCTGTGCGAGCGCTGCGCGCGGCAGGCGATGGCCCAGCAGGCGGGGCTGCCGGACGGCTCGCTGGGCGGCGGGTTGACCGGTCGCGGCCCGCTGGGCGGCGGATTTGACGAGGGCCTGCTCGGGGCGCTGATGGGCCAGGGCTTCCCGGCCGCGCCGGGCGGGGCGGCGGCCGTGCGCCAGCGCACCCAGCCGCGCCGGCGCTCCCAGACGCCTGCCCTTGACCGCTTCGGCCGCGACCTCACCGCCGAGGCGCGCGCCGGCCGGATCGACCCGGTGATCGGCCGGGAGAAGGAGATCGAGCAGGTGGTGGAGGCGCTGAGCCGGCGGCGCAAGAACAACGCGGCCCTGATCGGCGAGGCCGGGGTGGGCAAGACGGCGATCGCCGAGGGCCTGGCGCTGCGCATCGCCCGGGGCGAGGTGCCCGAGCCGCTGCGCGGCGTGCGGGTGGTGGCGCTCGACCTGGCCGGGATGGTCGCCGGCACCCAGTTTCGGGGCGCCTTCGAGCAGCGGCTCAAGGCGCTGCTCGATGAGGTGGCGGCCGCCAAGGGGCAGGTGATCCTGTTCGTCGACGAGCTGCACACCGTGCTCGGGGCGGGCAACGCCGAGGGCGCGATGGACGCGGCCAACATGCTCAAGCCGATGCTGGCCCGCGGGGAGCTGCGGATGATCGGCGCCACCACCCTGGCCGAGTACCGCAAGATCGAGCGCGACGCGGCGCTGGCGCGGCGCTTCTCGCCGGTGATGGTGGAGGAGCCCTCGGTGGCGGACACGATCGCGATCCTGCACGGCCTGCGCCCGCAGTACGAGGAGCACCACGGCGTGCGGATCGAGGACGCCGCGCTCGAGGCGGCCGCCCGTCTGTCGGATCGCTACATCAGCGAGTACCGGCTGCCGGACAAGGCGATCGACCTGGTCGACCAGGCGGCGGCCCGGGTGCGCCTGCGTGAGGCGGGCAGCGACCCCAGCCGGGTGGCCCGGGAGCTCGAGCACCTCCGGGCCGAGAAGCAGGCGGCCGTCGACGCCGAGGAGTACGAGGAGGCGAGCCGCATCAAGCAGCGGATCGACGAGCTGGAGCGCAGGCTGGCGGAGCTGACCGCCGCCCAGCCGCAGACGGCTCGCCTGGTCGGCGAGCGGGAGATCGCCGCCGTGGTCGCGGCGCGCACCGGGATTCCGGTCGGCGAGCTGGTGGCCGCCGAGCTGGAGCGCCTGGAGACGCTCGAGGAGGACCTGCACCGTCGGGTGATCGGCCAGGATGCCGCGGTGGCGGCGGTGGCGGAGACGATCCGTCACGCGCGCGCGGGCCTGGCCGAGCCGGGTCGGCCGCTGGGCAGCTTCCTGTTCATGGGTCCCACCGGCGTGGGCAAGACCGAACTGGTGAAGGCCCTGGCCGAGCGGCTGTTCGCGACCGAGAAGGCGCTGGTGCGGATCGACATGTCCGAGTACCGCGAGCCGCACACGGTGGCGCGGCTGATCGGCTCGCCCCCCGGCTACGTCGGCTACGGCGAGGGCGGTCAGCTGACCGAGCCGGTGCGGCGGCGGCCCTACTCGGTGGTGCTGCTGGACGAGATCGAGAAGGCGCACCCCGAGGTGTGGAACGTGCTCCTGCAGGTGCTCGATGACGGGCGGCTGACCGACGGCGAGGGCCGCACCGTCGACTTCACCAACACGGTGGTGGTGATGACCTCCAACCTCGGCGCCGGCCAGGCCAAGCGCTCGCTCGGCTTCACCGGCGGGGAGGCGGCGCCCGCCGCCGAACGGATGCTGGAGGCGGCCAGGCGCGCGTTCCTGCCCGAGTTCCTCAACCGGATCGACGAGATCGTGGTGTTCGAGCCGCTGAGCGAGGAGCAGGTGCGGCGGATCTGCGAGCTGATCTGCGCCCGGGTCGCGGAGCGCCTGCGCGAGCAGCGGGGGATCGAGCTGACCGTCGAGCCGGAGCTGGTCGCGCGGCTGGCGCGCGAGGGCTTCGACCCCGAGTACGGCGCGCGGCCGCTCAAGCGCCACATCCGCCGGACGCTCGAGCGGGAGCTCACGCGGGCGATCCTCGACGGGCGGATCGCCGACGGCGGCCACGTCGTGGCTCGGGACCGGGCCGGGCAGGTCGAGCTCGAGGTGGCCGCGTCGGCGGCCTGAGGGTCTCAGGACTGAGGCCGGTCCCCCACCCGCGGCCGCGGCCATGGCCGCCGTCCAATCCGCGCTCTAGGATGAAGCAGGCAGCAGTGGCTGGCACGGCGGGCGGACAGAGGCAGATTCTGGCGCGTGAGGTGTTGGCGGCCATCCGGGGCCGGTTGGCCGAGCTGGCCCGCGCGGAGCGCACCGCCCACGCCAGCGGCCAGCGGGCCGCGCTGTGGCGGGCCCAGCAGGAGGCGGCCCGTCGCGGTCGCACGCTGCAGCAGCTGCGCGCCTACTGCCTGGACGCGCTCAAGCATCCTCGCGGGCTCAAGCCCGAGCACGAGAACGACTACCTGCGCGGCTACCGCGAGGGGCTCCAGCACGTGCTGCGGGAGATCCGTCGGATCGAGGTCCGCCGCCGCTAGCGGCGGCCCCCGCGCCTAGTCGCGCCTCTCGGCTCCGTGTCTGGCAAGCCTCTCGGCTCCGTGCCTGGCCGCGCCTCTCGGCTCCGTGCCTGGTCGTGCCTCCGGCCAGGCGCGCGTGTCGTGCCCCGGCACCGGGCTGTGTTGCGCCCCGGCCATCCCGACTGGATATTCTCGGCGCTCCGTGCCGGGCACCGACTGGCGATGAGCGAACGAGGCGAACTTCGGCTCTACGTGACGGGTTCGACCCTCCTGTCGGCCCGCGCGATCGAGAACGTGCAATGGATGATGCGTGAGGAGCTCGCCGACAGCTACCACTACGAGATCGTCGATGTGCTCGAGCGGCCCGACCTGGCCGAGGAGGATCGGGTGTTCGCCACCCCGGCGCTGGTGCGGCGCTCGCCCGGCCCGGTCCGCAAATTGATCGGCGATCTCAGCGACCGCGAGCTCGTGCTCTCCAGCCTGCGGCTGAGGCGCTCGGCCCAGAGCGGCGGGGTGTCACAGAGCGGCGGGGGAGCGGTGTCACAGAGCGGCGGGGTGTCACGGAGCGGCGGGGGAGCGGTGTCACAGAGCGGCGAGGAGGCCCGATGAGCTTCAACACCACCACCGGCAGCATCGCGCGCCTTGAGGTGGGGATTCCGGGATTTGACCTGGTGGCGGGGGGCGGGCTGCCCGCCGCGCGCAGCACGCTGATCGCCGGCACGGCGGGAAGCGGCAAGACGCTGTTCGGCGTCCAGTACCTGGTGTCGGGCATCGAGCGCTTCGACCAGGGCGGGGTGCTGGTGAGCCTGGACGAGCCCGCGGATGAGATCGCCCGCAACGTGCTCAGCCTGGGCTGGGATCTGGAGCGTCATTGCCAGGCGGGGAAGCTGGCGATGGTCGACCTCTCCTCGGTGGCGGGGGAGGAGGTGCTGGAGGCGGGCCAGTTCGACTTCCAGGGGCTGGTGGCGCGGCTCGAGCGCGCGATCGAGCGCACGGGCGCACTCAGGGTGGTGTTCGACTCGCTCACGGGGCTGTTTCCCCAGTTCGCCGATCGCAACGTGGTGCGGCGCGAGCTGCACCGTGTGACCGCGCGGCTGCGCGAGCTGGGGGTGACCACCCTGATGACCGCCGAGCGGGGGGAGGAGTACGGCCCGGTGGCGCGCTACGGCGTGGAGGAGTTCGTCACCGACAACGTGGTCATCCTGCGCCACCCGCTGCAGCGCGAGCGCCGGCGCCGCACGATCGAGATCCTGAAGTTCCGCGGCGCGCCCCATCACAAGGGCGAGTATCCGTTCAGCATCGACGAGCGCAGCGGGATCACCGTGATCCCGCTGGCCGAGACGGGGCTGAAGACGCGCGCGCTGACCGAGCGCACCTCGATCGGCAAGCCGCAGGTGGACGACATGTGCGGGGGCGGGATCTTCCGCGACTCGATCGTGCTGGTGTCCGGCGCCACCGGAACCGGCAAGACGATGATGGCCACCGAGTTCCTGTCCGCCGGGCTGCGGGAGGGCCAGCGGGGCCTGCTGTACTCCTTCGAGGAGAGCCGGCCGCAGATCCTGCGCAACGCCGCCTCCTGGGGGGTGGACTTCGGCGACGCCGAGCGGGAGGGAATGCTGCTGATCGACTCCCGCTACCCCGAGCGGATGGGGCTCGAGGACCTGCTGGTCGACATGCGCCACCAGATCGAGGAGTTCCAGCCGGTTCGGCTGGCGATCGACTCGCTGTCGGTGCTGGATCGGGTCTCCTCCGGGGCGTCGTTTCGCGAGTTCGTGATCGGGCTGACCAGCCTGATCAAGGAGTTCGAGCTGGTCGCGCTGTGCACCAACACGACCGGCGTGGGCGGGGGGACGCACAGCCCCGGGCTGACACAGGTCTCGACGATCACCGACACGATCATCCTGTTGCGCTACGTCGAGCTCGACTCCAGCGTCCGGCGCTGCCTGACCATCCTCAAGATGCGGGGCTCCGCGCACGACAAGACGATTCGCGAGTACACGATCGGCGACCAGGGGATGGAGATGCTCGGCCCGCTGGCCGCGACCAGCGGCATCCTGGCCGGCTCGCCGTTCGCAGACGGGGCAGCCGGCGCTGACTGATCCGCCCGCCACCGCGCCCGGCTGCCGCGGCGAGGAGCTTTCGGCGACGGGCGTGGACGCCCAGGCGATCGTCGAGCACCAGCCGGTGGGCACGCTGATCGTCGACGAGCGCACCGCCGTCGTGTTCGCCAACCCGGCCGCGGTCGAGCTTCTGGGCGTCCCCCACGAGCAGCTGGTGGGGGAGGCGTTCGGGCTGCCGCTGGTCCCCGGCGAGGTGACCGACGTCAACGTGGCGGGCAGGGATCGGACGGTGCACACGCTGGCCCTGCGCACCACTCCTCTGCCGGGGGCGGACGGCGCGCGGCTGGTGACGCTGTTTGATGTCAGCGGCCGAGCCCGTCTCTACGAGCACGAGCACCGGCTGGTCGAGTCGCTGCAGCGGAGCCTGCTGATCGAGCGCATGCCCGAGGTCCCCGGGGTGTCGCTGGCCGCCCGCTACCTCCCCGGAGAGGGCGAGATTCGGGTCGGCGGGGACTGGTATGACGCCATCCCGCTGCCGGACGGCCGGCTGGGACTGGCGATCGGGGACGTGACCGGCCACGGCGTCGCCTCCGCCGCGCTCATGAGCCAGCTCAGAAACACGCTGCGCGCCTACGCCCTCGAGCACCCGTCTCCCGCCACCGTGCTCGACCGTCTGGACCGCCTCCTGGAGCACCTGGAGCCGGAGGGAATGGCCACCGCGGTCTATCTCACCTACACGCCCGGCACGGGCGAGCTGGCGTTCGCGGCCGCCGGCCACCCCTACCCGCTGCTGGTCCGAGCCGACGGCACCCCGGAGTTCCTGACCGGCGCCCGCTCGCTTCCGCTCGGCACCGGGATCATCCGCCCGCGGGCCGAGGCCCGCCTGACGGTGGCAGCGGGCTCGACCCTGATCCTCTACACCGACGGGCTGGTCGAGCGGCGCAGCCAGCGCCCGCTGGAGGAGGGTATGCGCCGCCTGGCCGGCTGCGTGGCCGGCCAGCGCTCGGAGCCCGACGCGCTCTGCCAGCTGATCCTGTCCGAGCTGCTCGACGACGAGCCACCGACCGACGACGTGGCTCTGCTCGTGATGCGCGCCGGGGGCTGACCCGGCCTCCGCTTCCCGCCGGCGGCGTTCCCTCGCTCCCCGCGGTCTCGATCGCGGCCGGCGCAAGCTCCGTGATCAATCCGCGCAGCCGGCGGGTGAGCGTGGGGGTCGCACTACCATCCGGGCCGTGGCGGACGGTCCGATCAGCGGCACCCTGGCGGCGGCGGTCACGCCGCTGTGCGCAGGCGGCGAGCGGATCGACGAGTCCGCTCTTCAGCCGCTGCTTGACCTGTACCTCGCCAGCGGGCTCGACGGTGTGCTGATCCTGGGCACGACCGGCGAGGGGATCCTGATGCAGGCGGACGAACGCCGACGTCTGGCCGAGCTGACGGTGGCGGGTGCGCGGTCGCTGAAGGTGATCGTGCACTGCGGCGCGCAGACCACCGCCGCCACCTGTGCGCTCGCCGAGCACGCCGCCGCGACGGGGGCCGACGGGGTGGCGGTGATCGGGCCGCCGTACTTCCCGCTGGCCGCCGAGGAGCTGGTCGAGCACTTCGCCGCGGCGGCCGCGGCCTGCGCGCCGCTGCCGTTCTACGTCTATGAGTACGCCGAGCGCAGCGGCTACGTCGTGCCGGTGGAGGTCGTTGCGGCGGTGCGCGAGCGCGCGGAGAGCCTGGTGGGGATGAAGGTCTCCGACGCCCCGTTTGACCGGGTCAAGCCGTACCTGCAAACCGGGCTGGACGTGTTCATCGGCGCCGAGGCGGTGCTGCCCGAGGGGCTCGCGCACGGTGCCGCGGGCGCTGTCTCGGGCGTGGCGGCGGCGTTTCCCGAGGCGGTGGTCGAACTCGTGCGCGATCCCACCCCGGAGCGCGCCCGGCGGGTGGAGGCGCTGCGCGCGGCGCTCTCGCGGCATCCCTTCCAGGCCTCGGTCAAGGCGGCGCTCGGGCTGCGCGGGCTGCCCGTGCGCGGGGACGTGCGGGCACCGCTGCGGCCGCTCTCCCCGCCCGCCGTGGCCGACCTGCGGGAGCGGCTGGCGTCCCTGGTCGACGGGCTGGCGCCGGCGCCGGTGCCCTCGTAGAGCTGTCGCCGGGCCCGCCCGGTCTGGGGCCGGCCCCCGTCCGGTCTGGGGCCGGCCCGTTTCCGCGCTAGCCGCCGTTGCCCAGCTGGTGGGTGACCCCGCAGCCCAGCCCGCCGGCGCGCAGCTGGGCCAGCGTGGGCGGGTCCTCGGCCACCAGCTGGGGCACGGTGACCGCCTGCAGGTGGCGCCGGGCGAGCGCGGCGAAGATCACCGGCAGCGCCCGGATCGTCTGCCCGTGGTTCTCGTGCATGAGGATGATCGAGCCGGGCTGCAGTCCGGCGATCACGTTGCGCTCGATCCCGGCGTAGTTGGCCCCCAGCGAGTCCTGGCTGTCGACGTTCCACAGCACCTCGAGCATCCCGTGCGACCTCACCACCTGCTGGATCGCCGCCGAGCGGGCCTCGTAGGGAGGACGGAACAGCACCACCGGCTCTCCCACCGTCCGCTCGATCAGCGTCTGCGCGCCGACGATCTCCTGCACCATCTCCGCGTAGGGGAGCCCGGGGAGGAACGGGTGGGTCATCGTATGGTCGCCGAAGGCGGCGTAGGGCTTCTCGCGCTGCGCCCATCCCGGCCAGGCCCGGATCTCCTTGCCGACCAGGAAGAACGTCGCGTGCAGGTGGTACTCGCGCAGCTTCCTGAGGGCCAGGTGCGTGTACACCCCGGGGCCATCGTCAAACGTCAGCGCCACCATCGGCCGGCTCCTGCCGCCGCAGAACAGCGGTAGCCCGTAGGCGGCCAGGCGGCGCACGGCGGCCACCTGGGCGGCCGTCTCAAGCCCCCAGGCCACGGGCGCGGCGGGGGCCGCGCGCCTGGTCGCCGCCGGCGGCACCGGCCGTCCGGCGGCCTGCAGGCTGCGGCCCTCGCGCCGGGCGACGCTCCGGCCATGACCCGCCCGCCCGCCGCTCAGGGCGACGACGGCGGCGATCACCGCGCACACGCACACGGCCGCCGCCCCCCACGCCATCCGGCGAACACGAGCCCGTCTCGCAAACCGCCGCACCCGCGCATGATGGCACCGGACCCCCAACGCAGGCTTAAGCTGCTCGTCCGCGGGATCGGCTGGTGGCGGTGGGGCTGGGGTGGCGCGGCTGGGGTGGCGCGGCTGGGTGGCGCGGCGGTGAGAGGTGGCTGTGGGTGGGGCGTGTGGGGTGGCGATTTGTGGGTAGCCCACAGCTAGATGTGGAGACGGCGGTCTTGGCGCCACCGGCGGCGGAGTGAAGGCACCCGACGGCGGGCCCAGATCCCGCTCCGCAGCAAGGCGGTCGCCCACCGGCAGGGCCGGGCGACCGGAAGCACGAGCAGAGGGAGGTAGTTGCCATGGCCACGACCCGAGCCAGCGCGACCGACATCGAGCGCGAGCTGGAGCGGCTTGCCGAGCGGGAGCGCTTTGAGCCCCCGGAGGAGTTCCGCTCGCAGGCGCTGCTGCGCGACCCGGCCGTGTACGAGGAGGCCCGGCGCGACCCCAACGCCTGGTGGGAGCGCCAGGCCGACGCGCTGCACTGGTTCAGGCGCTTCGAGCAGACGCTCGATGACTCAAACCCCCCCTTCTACAAGTGGTTTGTGGGCGGCAGGATCAACGCCTGCCACAACTGCCTGGACCGCCACGTGGAGGCCGGCGCCGGAGACCGGGTGGCCTTCCACTGGCGCGGCGAGGAGGGCGAGGAGCGCGACGTCACCTACCAGGAGCTGCATCGCGACGTGCAGCGGTTTGCCAACGCGCTGAAGGAGCGGGGGATCAGCGCCGGGGATGTGGTCGGCATCTTCCTGCCGATGATCCCCGAGGTGGTGGTGGCGATGCTCGCCTGCGCGCGCATCGGCGCCATCCACAACGTGGTCTTCGGCGGCTTCTCGCCCGGCTCGGTGCGCGAGCGGATGGAGATCTCCAAGGCCAGGGCGCTGGTCACCGTCGACGGCGCTCGGCGCAAGGGCAGGACGGCGCCGATCAAGGCGCAGGTCGACGAGGAGTTCGCCGACCTGGACACGCTCGAGACGATCTTCGTGGTCAGGCACACGGGCTCCGACTGCGAGTTGCGCGAGGGCCGTGACCTCTGGTACCACGAGGCGCTCGAGGCGGCCGAGCCCGAGTGCCCCTGCGAGGAGCTCGATGCCGAGCACCCGCTCTACATCCTCTACTCGTCGGGCTCGACGGCTGCGCCGAAGGGGATCCTCCACACCACCGGCGGGTACCTGACCGCGGTCGCCAGCACCCACCGCTACGTGTTCGACCTCAAGCCGGAGTCCGACGTGTACTGGTGCACGGCCGACGTCGGCTGGGTGACCGGCCACTCCTACATCGTCTACGGGCCACTGGCCAACGGCGCCACCAGCGTGATGTTCGAGGGCGCCCCGGACTACCCGGACAAGGACATCTTCTGGGAGATCGTGGAGCGCTACCGGGTGACGCTGTTCTACACCGCGCCGACCGCGATCAGGACGTTCATGAAGTGGGGTGCCGAGTACCCGCAGCGCCACGACCTCTCATCTCTGCGGCTGCTGGGCACGGTGGGCGAGCCGATCAACCCGAAGGCCTGGCTGTGGTACCACCTGGTGATCGGCGGCGAGCGCTGCCCGATCGTCGACACCTGGTGGCAGACGGAGACGGGCGCGATCATGATCTCCCCGCTGCCGGGGATCACCGCCACCAAGCCCGGGTCGGCCACGCTGCCGTTCCCGGGCATCGACGCCTCGATCTACGACGAGGACGGCAACGAGGTCTCCGACGGGCAGGGGTATCTCGTGCTCAGGCGACCGTGGCCGTCGATGCTGCGCACCCTCTACGGCGACGAGGAGCGCTACGTGGAGACCTACTTCTCCAAGTACGGCGAGGACACCTACCTGGTCGGCGACGCCGCCCGCCGCGACGAGGACGGCTACTTCTGGATCATCGGGCGGATCGACGATGTCGTCAACGTTTCCGGGCACCGGCTGTCCACCGCCGAGGTCGAGTCGGCGATCGTCGCCCACCCAAAGGTGGCCGAGGCGGCGGTGATCGGCCAGGCGGACGAGGACACCGGCCAGGCGATCTGCGCGTACGTCACCCTCGAGGGCGAGAGCCAGGGCAGCGATGAGCTGCTGGAGGAGATCCGCGAGCTGGTGGCCAAGCGGATCGGCAAGCTCGCCCGCCCCAAGCGGGTGATCTGGAGCGCGGATCTGCCCAAGACGCGTTCTGGCAAGATCATGCGGCGGCTGTTGCGTGACATCGCCGAGGGCCGCGAGCTCGGCGACGTGACCACGCTGGCCGACCCCAACGTCGTCAAGGAGCTCGAGAACAAGGAGCAGGCCAAGGAGGACGAGGCGGCCGGATAGCCGGCCGCCCGCCCGGTGGGGCGCGGCGGCTGCTCCGGTCGCGCCCCACCCCCACCGCCGCCCGCGCACATGCACCCGCTGATCCGCGATGTCCTGCTGCGCGATGGAACCACCCTCCGGTTGCGTCAGGCCACCCCGGAGGACTACGAGGAGATCAAGCTCTTCTATGACCGCCTCTCCCCCGAGAGCCGGTATCTGAGGTTTCACGGCGCGGGCCGCACGGACGCCGCCGCCCGCCGACACGCGGAGGCCGACGGCGTCGACCGGGTGTCGCTGATCGCCCGCCACGGCGGGCGGGTGGTGGCGGTGGCCGGATACGAGCGCCTGCGCGAGCCGCACGCCGCCGAGGTCGCCTTCGCGGTGGCCGAGGACTTCCGCGCCCGCGGCACCGCCACGCGCATGCTCGAGCAGCTGGCGCAGATCGCCGCCGAGCGGGGAATCCGCCGCTTCGACGCCTACGTGCTGGCCTCCAACCGGCCGATGCTGGGCGTCTTCGCCCAGGCGGGGTTCGCCGTGCGCCGGCGCAGCGCCGAGGGCGAGGTCACGGTGTCGCTGGACATCACGCCGAGCGAGGCGGTGCTCGAGCGGATCGATGAGCGCACCCACGCCGCCGCGATCGCCTCGCTGCGGCCGCTGCTGCACCCCGCCTCGGTGGCGGTGGTGGGGGAGCAGGGAAGGATCGGCGCCGGGGTGGTGGAGCAGATCGTGCGGGGCGGCTACACCGGGACGCTCACCGTCGTCGGCCCGGCGGGCGAGCACCGGGCGGGCGTCGCCACCGCCGTCTCGCTGGCCGAGCTGCAGCCCGCGCCCGAGCTGGTGGTCACGGCCGTGCCGGCCTGCCGGCTGCCGGAGGTGGCCGCCGAGGCGGCGCGGGTGGGGGTGAGAGCGCTGCTGGCGCTGACGGCGGACACGGTCGAGGCCGATCGCGACGTTGACCGCGAGCGCCTGCTGGAGTCCGTCCGCGCCGCCGGCATGCGGCTGATCGGGCCCAGCTCGCTGGGGATCGTCAACACCGACCCCGGCGTGTCGCTGCGGGCGACGTTCGCCTCCGCCCCGGCGGCCGCCGGCGGACTGGCGGTCTGCTCGCAGTCGGGAGCGATCGGCATCAGCCTGCTCGGCCACGCCGCCGCCCGCGGCTTTGGGATCTCGACCTTCGTCTCGCTGGGCGAGCGCTACGACGTGTCCACCAACGACCTGCTCGAGTTCTGGCAGGAGGACGGTCGCACGGCGGCGGTGCTGCTGTACCTGGAGACGTTCGGCAACCCGGAGCGGTTCGCGCGGCTGGCCAGGCGGGTGTCGCGCGCCAAGCCGGTGCTGGCGATCAAGGGCAACCGCCCGCCGGCGCGGCGCCCGGCGGACGCCCAGTCGCACACCGCGGCGGCGCTGCGCGGCGACGCCGCCGTGGACGCGATGCTCCACCACGCCGGGGTGATGCGCTTCGCCGCCGGCGACGCGCTGTTCAACGCGGCCGAGTTCTTCGTCAGCCAGCCCCTGCCCGGCGGCCCGCGCGTGGGGATCGTCTCCAACTCATCGGGGGTGGCCACGTTGACCGCCGACGCGTGCGCCACGCGGGGGCTGGTGGTCGAGCCGCCGGCGGGGCCCGAGGCCACGGCGAATCCCTGGACGGTGCCGATCAACGCCTCGGCCGAGCGCTACCAGCAGGCGGTGGCCACGCTGCTGGCGGATCCGGCGATCGACGCGGTGATCGCGTGCTTTGTCGAGCTGACGGCGGGCGCTCCGGAGGCGGTGCTGGCGGCCGTCGGCCGGGCGGCGGGCGCGACCGCCAAGCCGGCGGTGGCGTCGGTGGTCGGCTCCGACGGTCAGCTTCCGGTCGCTGCGGGTTCGGAGCGCTCCGACGGGAGAGCGGCACGCGGTGTGCCGAACTTCCGGCTGCCGGAGTCCTGCGCGGATGTCCTGGCCCGGGGGGTCCAGCGGCGCAGGTGGCTCTCACGTCCGCTGGGACAGCGGCCGCGCCAGCCGGCGCCGGACAGCGGCTCGGCCCGGGAGCTGGTGCGCTCGGCGCTGAGCCGGGCCCCGGGAGAGCCCTCCCGCTGGCTCACCACCGCCGAGGCGGAACCGCTGCTGGGCACCTACGGGGTGCGGGTGAGCCCCACCCGCGCCTGCGCCGACCCCGAGGAGGCGGTGGCGGCCGCCCGCGCGCTGGAGGGCGCCGCGGTCCTCAAGGCGGCCTTCCCGCCGCCCGCCCACGCCAGCGACATCGACGCGGTGCTGATCGGCCTGGAGGGGGATGAGGCGATCAGCGCCGGCTGGCGCGAGCTTCAGCGCCGGGTGCAGGCGGCCGGCTGGAGGTGGCAGGGCGCACTCGTGCAACCGCTGGAGGGACCGGGCGCCGACCTGCTGGTGGGCGCGGTGCGCGATCCCGACTACGGCCCGGTGGTCGCGCTCGGGCTGGGAGGTCGCCAGGCCGGGCTGGGCGGCGGTGTGGCGGCGCGCCTGCCGCCGGTCACCGACGTCGATGCCGAGGAGCTGATCGACGCCGCCCTCGGGGTGCGGGATCTGCTGGAGGCGTTTCGTGACCAGCCGCCGCTTGACCGCGGCGCGCTGCGCGACCTGGTGCTGAGCTTCGCCGCCCTGGTCCGCGAGGTGCCCGCGATCCTCGAGGTGGATCTCAACCCCACCCGCTGCATGCGGGAGGGGTGCGTGGTGCTCGATGCCCGCGTGCGGGTGGGCGAGTTTCGGGCCGCCGAGCGGATCAAGACCTGGTAGCTGGGTGCGCGGGCGGCGCGGCCGCGGGTGTCCCATCGCGCCCGCCTCTCAGCCCACCCCCCACAGGTGTCCCGTCGGCCCGCCTCTCAGTTGAGCGCGCGCGTCCTCTCGAAGCCCCGCGTATCCTCGGGGCGTGCCCAGGACAGCGTCACCGCTCGGGGAGTTCATCCGGCGTCAGCGCGAGCTGTCGGAGATGTCGATGCGCGAGTTCGCGCGGGCCGCGGGCATCTCCAACCCGTACCTGTCGCAGATCGAGCGCGGGATGCGCGCCCCCTCCGAGCGGGTGATGCAGGCGATCGCCGACGTGCTGCAGGTGTCGGCCGACACCCTCTATGAGCAGGCCGGCGTGGCCGATGAGCCGGAGGCCGAGCCCAAGGTGGTGCAGGCGATCCGTGAGGACCGCGCGCTGAGCGCCCGCCAGCGCCAGGCGCTGATCGATATCTACGAGGCGTTCGTCGCCGTCAGGCAGCGCCCGCGGCGGGGGACGTAGGGCGCGCCTGCGCCGAGGGGCGATTGGCTCGCCCCTCGGCGGGTGGTAGGTGCGCCGCTCGCGCGTGGACGGTGGTCCGGCCGCCCTACTGGGCGATCAGCTCGCGCGTGGCGCGCAGACCCGCCTTGGTCAGGTCCTCGGTCATCTGCGCGTGCGCGCTCAGCAGGTCGTTGACCACGTCGATGCGCGACTGCTCGCCGAGCTTGCGCTCGAACTGGGCGAGCCCGCTCACGTACTTCTCAACGCCGTCGAGGTAGGCGCCGGTGAACTTGCGGCTCGCCTCCACGAACCGCTCGTTGGCCTCGAGCGCGCGCTCGGTCGCGGCCTCGAGATCGGGGATGAAGGTGCTCTTCTTGGAGGTGCTGGTTGCCATGGTTGCGCTCCTGGGTAGTGGTGGTCGTGACAGCCTGTGCTTGCAAGATTAGCATATTTTCCCGCAAACTTGCAAACGCCCCCGGTGGGCACCCCCGGTGGACCGCCCGAGGCGGCCGCGAGGTGGGGGAGTGGCTCCGGCGGCCGAGCGCGCTGGTAGCCTCCGGCGTCTGCTCGAGCCGGTTCGCGGCGCGGGCGGATCGATGGCCACACCAGCGAGGAGGTGATGGTGAGCACCGGCTGCCCCCCGGTGTCCTTTGAGGAGATCGCGCTGACCGACTCGATCACCGCCTGGGCGGCGGCGCTCGAGGGCACCGCTGCCTGGTGGGCCGGCGCGCTGCGTCGGCGCGCCACCCCGCTCGAGCTGTTCGGCGACTACCTGCGCTGGATGGGCACGGTGGCCAGCCGGCGCCGGCCGGAGTGGAGCGCGCCGCACCGGGTGGTGTTCGAGGCGCCGGTGGCACGGCTGCGCGACTTCTCGACCACGCCGGATGACGCGTCGGTGGTGCCGACGCTCGTGCTGCCGCCCCAGGCCGGCCATGACTCCTGCATCGTCGACTTCTCCCCCCGGCAGAGCCAGATGCGCACGATCGTCGAGGCTGGGCTCACGCGCGCCTTCTCGCTGGACTGGATCGGCGCCACCCCGAGCACCCGCAACGCCGGCATCGAGGACTACCTCGCGGTCATCGACCGGGCCGTGGCCCACCTCGGCGGCCGGGTCAACCTGATCGGCGACTGCCAGGGTGGCTGGCTGGCCACGATCTATGCCGCCCTGCACCCCGAGCGGATCAACACCCTGACCGTGGCCGGGGCCCCGATCGACTTCCACTGCGGTGAGCCGGTGATCCACGCTGCGCTGCGCTCGCTGGCACCCGGCGGCAACCTCGCCTTCTACCGCGCCCTGGTGGCGGCGGGCGGCGGCGTGCTGCGGGGCGAGCACATGCTGGCCGGGTTCATCGCGATCAAGCCGGACAACGAGGTCAGCCGCCAGCTCCAGCTGCTGGCGCACATCAACGACGACGCCCATGTGGAGCGCTACCGCGAGTTCGAGGACTGGTTCAAGCACACCCAGCCGATCCCGGGCGCGTTCTACCTGTGGATCGTCGAGCACCTGTTCCGCGACAACGAGCTGATCGCCGGCAGGCTCGAGATCGGCGGGCGTCGTGTGCAGCTGTCGGCGATCGACTGCCCGCTCAACCTGCTGGCCGGCGCCAGCGACCACATCACCCCACCCTCGCAGGTGTTCGCGCTCGCCCAGTACGCCTCCACGCCGGCGACGGCGGTGGTGCAGCGCACCGCCCCCGGCGGCCACCTGGGGCTGTTCATGGGCCGTGAGGCGCTGAGCGAACACTGGCCGCCGCTGCTGGCCGAGGTCAGGCAGCGGTCGGTGTAGGTGGGGCGCGGGGGCCGTCGACGGGCGGCCCGTCGGACGGTTGGCCCGCTGCGGCCGGGCACCCCGCGCCGGTGTGGGCACGCGGGCGCGGCGCCGGCTGTGGGCTCGCGGCCATGGCACCGGTGGGGCTCGCGGGCGCGGCGCCGGCGTGGGCACGCGGCCACGGCGCCGGCCACCGCCGGCTCAGCGCGCGCTCCAGCCCTGATCCATGATCACCGGGGCGCCGGTGAACGCCCGTCCGGCGTCTGAGAGCAGGAAGGCGACCGTGGCCGCCACCTCCTCGGGCTCGATCAGCCGCTTGACCGCCTGGGGAGCCAGGATCACCTCCTCGAGCACCCGCTCCTCGCTCATCCCGTGGGCACGGGCCTGATCGGGAATCTGCCCCTCAACCAGCGGCGTGCGGACGTACGCCGGGCACACGGCGGTGACGCTGATCCCATCCTCGGCGCCCTCAAGCGCCAGCGTTCTGACCAGCCCCAGCACCCCGTGCTTGGCGGCCACGTAGGCCACCTTGAACGGCGAGGCGACCAGCGCGTGCACCGAGGCGATGACCACGAAGCGGCCATCCCCGGAGTTGCGCAAATGCGGCCAGGCGTAGCGCGCGAGCAGGAAGGGGCTGGTCAACAGCAGCGCGAGGATGGCGTCCCAGCGGTCCTCGTCGAACTGCTCGATCGGCGCCACGTGCTGAAAGCCGGCGTTCGGCACCACCGCGTCGAGCCGCCCGAAGCGTTCGAGCGCCTCGGCCACCGCGGCCCGATTCGCCTCGCGCGTGGTGAGGTCGCCGTGGAGGTCGACGTCGCCGCGCAGATCGACGGTCAGCACGTCCCAGCCGTCGCGGCGCAACCTTGCCGCGACGGCGGCTCCGATCCCGCTGGCGGCGCCCGTGACGAGCGCCGCGCTCACATGTCCATCCCGCCGTTGACGTGCCAGATGGCGCCGGTGATGTACGAGGACTGGTCGGCGGCCAGGAAGTGCACCACGCGGGCGATCTCATCCGGTCGGCCCAGCCGCCCGAGCGGGATCTGCTCCTTGATGCGCTCAAGCACCTTGTCGGGAATGTGATCGAGCATCTCGGTGGCGATGAACCCGGGAGCGACCGCGTTGACGGTGATCCCGATCGAGTCCTCGCCCAGCTTGCCCGCCTTCTTCAGCTGCATCGCCGCCTCGCGGGCCAGCGTCTTCGTGAGCCCGAACAGCCCGGACTTGGAGGCGGCGTAGTTGGCCTGCCCAATGTTGCCCATCTCGCCGACGATCGAGGAGATGTTGATGATCCGCCCCGAGCCGCGCTCGATCATGTGCGGGAGCACGGCCTGGCTCATGAAGAACGCGCCGGACAGATTGACCGCCAGCACCTTGTACCAGTCCTCGTCGGTCATCTTCAGGATGCCCTTGTCGCTGGTGATCCCGGCGTTGTTGACGAGGATGTCCAGCCGTCCGTGCTGCTCGATCACCTCGCGCACGGTGCGCCGGCAGTCCTCCGCCGAGGCGACGTTGCCCTGGTGCAGGGAGACCTGCAATCCCTCCTCGGAGATCTGCTCGCAGAAGCGCTCCGCCGCCTCGCGGTTGCGTCCGTAGCCGGCGGCGACGACAGCTCCCTGCTCGGCCAGGCTGTGGGTGATCGCGGCGCCGATGCCGCGGGTGCCGCCGGTCACGAACGCGACCCGCCCGTGCATCCGCGGGCGCCTTACGTCGGTCTGGTGGGGGGTGGTGGCTGTGGCCATGATCGCTCTCCTCTCGACTCAGCGGTCCGAGCGCTCAGCCAGCCAGCGGCTGAGCTCGGGCCAGATCTCGTGCTTGGCGCCCGAGCCGGCCATCAGCCCGATGTGGCCTCCCGGGCGGTCAAGGTGGGTGACGTCGCCGCTGGAGACCAGCTCCAGCAGGGGGACGGTGGTGGGCGGTGGCGCGATGTGGTCGGCTCCCGCGGTGACCACCAGCAGGTTCTGGTCGATCCGGCGCAAATCAACCCGCTGGCCGCGCAGTCGCAGCCGACCTGAGACCAGCCGGTTCTCCCTGTACATCCAGGTGATCCACTCGCGGTAGGCGCGCGACGGGAACGGCGGGTTGTCGGCGACCCACTTGGCCATCGCCTGGTAGCTGCGGCGCGGATCCCTGCCCTCGAGCAGGGACTGGAACAGACGCCGGTAGGTGGTGAAGAAGTTGGTCACCGGCTTCATCAGCTTGTTGGCGAAGTCGATCCCGGCCCCGGGGATGGCCGGGTAGCTGTCGGCGATCAGATCGACATCGAAGTCCTCGCCCCCCACCCAGGTGGTGTACAGCGAGTTGCGCGGGTCGATCGGCGTGGTCAGCAGCACCGCGTTGCGGACCGGGCCCTCCGGGTGCAGCGCGCAGTACATCGCGCACAGCGTCCCGCCGATGCACCACCCGATCAGCGACAGCTCCTCGCTGCCCGCGCTGCGCAGCGTCTCCCGCACCGCCCAGTGAAGCTCGTCGCAGACAAACTCCGCCAGCCCCATGTCGGCGTCCTCCTCGTCGGGCACCCCCCAGTCCACAAGGAACACGTCGAAGCCCTCCTCGAGCAGGAACTCGACGAACGAGTTGCCCGGCCGCAGGTCGAAGATCGCCGGCCGGTTGATCAGCGCGAACACCAGCAGCACCGGGAGCGCGTGCTCGCGCTGGCTGGAGCGATACCGGTAGAGGGTGGTCTTGCGGTGCGTCCAGACCACGTCCCGGGGGGTCTGGGCGATCGGCGCGTCGGGCGTGGTCAGCACCACGTTGGTGAACTCGAGCGTCGCCCGGGGCAGGCGCACCAGCGTCTCGACGGGGTTCACCGTGAACTCCGCTGCCGCCTCGCCGGCGAATCCTGTCGGCGACTGTCGGCTCCGTCGCGGGTGGCTGCGGCGCGCGTCTGGCTGGTGGCGCGCCGGGCGCCGGTGGTGGCGCGCCGGCTGCCCGTGGTGGTGCGCGGGGCGCCGTCGGTGCTGGCGCGCGGGGCGGCGCCGCTGGTGGCGCGCCGGGCGGCGCCGGTGCTGGTGCGCCGGCTGCGGGTGTTCGCCTGGCCCCCGTCGAAATCGGCCTGGCGAAGCTGATCGTGCACCTCCTCGAGCTCCTGCAGCACCCGCTCGAGCTTGTCCTCGGTGCGTGCCAGCTGCCGCGCCAGGCGGACCACGTCGCGTCGGCTGGCCAGCCTCAGGTTGCGCAGAAGCAGATCCATCGCATCGGCGGAGAGCCTGGTCAGCGCCGCCGCGTTCTCCGCCATCTGCCCCAGCACGGCGGCGAACCCGCCGGTCCCGACCAGCCGCTCGCCGGCCCTGGCCGCCTGGGACTCAAACTCCTCATACAGGCGCGCGACCTGCGCTTCTGGCGTTGCCCTCTCCTGCTCGGCCATCGACTCTCAGCTTCCCGTGGGCAGTGGATGCGTAACCTGAACGTTACGCCGGTCAGTGCAGGAGCGCGAGGGGGATGAGCCGGCGGGCCGATCCAGCGAGCGCTGCTCGCCACGCACTCGCTCGGGAGGCTGTGCGGGGCGAGTTGAGGTCGGTATTCGAGCGCTGCTCGCCACGCACCCGCGCGGGAGGCTGTGCGGGGCGAGTTGAGGTCGGTATCCGAGCGCTGCTCGCCACGCACTCGCTCGGGAGGCTGTGCGGGGCGAGTTGAGGTCGCTTCTCGTCGGCCTGCCGGGCGAGTTCTGTGGGGGCGGGGCGGGGGGGTCGGGGCACTGAGGGCGACCACCCCGCGGGCCCCTCACAGACGCGGCGCGACCACCCCCGAGCTGGTCGGAACACCCGCGGGCGCGCTCACCCGCTAAGCGCTGGGCTCCTCACCCGGTAGCGCCGGGCCTATCACCCGGTGAACGCCGGGCTCCTGTGGCGGCCGGTCGAGCGGCGCGAGGTGCGCCGGGACCCCCGGCGAGCCGAGGCCACACCGGAGGTCAGCTCCGACGCCGGGGCGCTCAGCAGCTCGATGAACGAGGCCGCCGCGCGGTTGCGCTGGACGGCGTAGACGCCGCCGACCAGGTTCGCCTGGTCCTGGACGGTGGGGATCAGCGTGGGGAGATCCGAGGTGGTCAGCGTCAGGCGCAGGCGGTGGCCGGCGTCGAGCTGCGCGAAGGTGGGGCGGATCTCGATATCGAAACGGGTGATCCTCCCGACCGGGACGGCCCGCGCCGACGCGAGCGTGTAGGGGTGGTAGGGCAGCAGCGGCCGCCCGTCGACGGCAAACCAGCTATCGGCCGGATTCACCGCCCGCAGCGAGCCCAGCAGCGCGCCCGTGGTGATCGGCGTGGCGGTGCCGTTGGGCGCCACATCCTCCAGCGTCGCCACCAGCTCGGTGTCCGGGCGGGTCGAGGTCGCGTAGATGGTGGCATCGATCGGTCCCCCGATCACGGTGCTCCTGGTGAACGGAGGGGTGGTGTAGGTGAGCGAGCCAGGGCCGGCCTCGGTCAGCGCGTCGTTGTTGGCGCAGGGGTTGCCATTGGGGTTGGACGGGTTGGTGATGGCCTCGAAGGCGCCCATGCTCCACTGGTCGAGCTCGCGCGAACAGTTCGCATCGGCGGGAAGCCAGGCGATGCGGTCGGCTCCGGCGGCCGACGTGGGCCTGGTCCGGGTCAGCCGCCCGTCGTTCTGCGAGATCGGCGCTGTGCCGGTTCGGCCGCCACCGAGATACCAGGTGGTGGGGCGAAGCGAGGCCGGCGGCCACTGGGTCTGGTTGACGTAGCGGTCGGCTCCCAGCAGATACAGGTGAGCGGGTGTCCGGGTGCGGTCGATGCCGGTCTGCTCGCCCTTCAGCCAGCGATCAAACCACGCCAGCTCGAGCGCCTCCAGGTTGACCCCGGTGCCGGTCGTCAGGTGATACCAGGGACCCATCAGCAGCTGGTAGCGGGGGCTTGGCGGGTGCGAGGTGGACATCGGGGCGTAGATCGAGCGGCCCACCAGCGCGTTCTGAAGCCCGGAGAAGTTGAGCGGCTCGCCGCGCTGGAAGATGTCGTACCAGCCTCCCACCAGGTAGGCGGGAACGTGGTCGCGCACCACCTGGCGCAGGGCCGAGATGGGGCTGCGGTCAAGCCAATAGGAGCCGTCGTAGGCCTGGTCTCCCCCGAAGGTGCTGTTGATCAGCAGCGGCGCGTCGAAGCTGGCCAGGTCCGCGGTGTGCTGCAGCTCCACCTGGAGGGTGTCAAGTGGGTCGGAGGGGTTCTCGCTCACCGGATTGACCTCGTTGAGCGAGCCGGTCAGCCCCACATACAGGGCCCCGAACTCCAGGTCGATCAGCCCTCCGTCGGTGGCGGTGTCGCGGTAGAGGTCGTTGCCGGCGATCACCGGAAAGATCGCCTTGACCGGCGAGCCGGGCCCGAGTTTGCCCACCGTCAGCAGCTGGTTGATCCCCATGTATGACTCGCCGTACAACCCCACCCGGCCGTCGGAGTGCGGCAGCCGGGCCGCCCAATTCACCAACGTGGCTCCGTCCGTCTGCTGGGCCGGATCAAAGAACCCGAACTGCCCGCCGGAGTCGCCCGTGCCGCGCACGTCGGCCACCACCTCGATGTAGCCGCGCTGGACGAAGTACGGGTCGGGGCCCAGGTTGTCCTTGCCGTATGGCGTCTGGGTGAGGAGGACCGGAAACGGCCCCGCGGCCGGCTGGCCGCCCGCGGCCGGGTAGTAGACGTCGACCCGGAGGATCGTGCCGTCGCTCATCGTGACCGGCACGTTGCTCTGCTTGATCACGCCGTAGGTGGCCGGCTCGGGCGACCAGGCCAGGGCGCTGGCCGAGCAGGCGCACAGGACCAGCACCGTCGCCAGCATCGTCTGCAGCAGCCGAGCGCCTCGCACGCCCGGCGAACCTAACAGGATCCGGCGCGCCTTGTGCCGGTTCAACCCCAGCCGTCAGCTCAAACGTCCGCCGCCTCGCACGGTGCGCCGCCGCGGCGCGCGAGCGAGAGGCGATGGTGGGTGAACCCCTGCCGCCAGCTGAAGATTCCCCTTGATCTCGAACATTCGCCGAGCCCTCTAAAGGAGGTGATCGAACATGCGTTGAGCCACCCTCACCTGATCAGGATCGGCCCATCTGAGGCCGAAATCGGAGGTGTGCGGTGCAAGGCGAACGACCGACCGCTGGGAGCCCGGTAGGCGTGCCGGGCGTGATCATGCCGATGCCCGCGCTTGCGGTGGTCGGAGCCGACCACAGGATCATTCGGAGCACCGAGAGCTTCCGGCGCAAGTACGCCCGAGCCGCGGATGTATGCGAGCGTTCCCCTGAGCTCGAACTCGTGCTGAGGGGAGAGGTCAACACCGCCGTGATCGACCTTGGCGAGTTCAGCGTGGCAATCGAGGCGGTCATCGACGCCGCGGGCCAGCGCCAGGCGGTGCTGACGCTCCCGGTCGAGGAGTCAGGGGAAGGCGAATCTGCCCTGCGCACGCTTCGCGACGCTGCGGCCGACAGCCCAGCGATCGTGTGGGTGAAGGATCTGGATGGCCGCTACCAGTTCGTCAACAGCCGCTATGAGGACATGCTGGGCACCACCGCTGAGACGCTGGTGGGCAGGACCGATGCCGAGCTTCCCCGCACCCAGACGGTCGACGGTCCCCGGCTCAACTTCGCTCGAGACGGACTTCAGGAGCCGCTCCAGCTCGAGTACACGGTTCCGGCGTACGAGGGCCGCCCGTCGATGACCGCGTTCCGCTTCCCGCTGCGCGACGCCGATGGCCGTCCGATCGGCACCTGTGGCGTGGCGGCGCCGAGCACGGAGGCCCAGGTGGCCGACGAGGAGGCATCGCGGTTGATGGAGCTCGAGCGCTGGTCGCGTCTGGATCCGCTTGACCTGCGGGCGGAGCTGCTCGAGCAGTGGCGCGTGCGCACGCCCGTCCCGGACGGAGGGGGGCCGCTTCTTCCCGCCTTCGACGTCAGGCGCAAGCGTCGGGTCGAGCGGGTGCCGGCGCCGACGGTGGACGCCGCCGCGGGGGTGAGGGGCGCCGAGTCGGCGGGCGCGGCGCAGGGGGAGCCGAGCCCGTCGGCGGATTCGCCCGTCGCCTCGCCGCCCGAGGCGCCCGTCGCCTCGGCCGAGCCGTCCGTTGTCCCGGCGGAGCAGCCCGCTGCCTCGCGGGAGGCGCCCGTCCCCTCGCCGGAGCCGCCGGCTGACTCGCCGGAGCCGCCGGCTGACTCGCCGGAGCCGCTGGCCGACTCGCCGGAGCCGGCGGCTGACTCGCCGCAGTCGTCGGCCGACTCACCGCAGTCGCCAGACGGACTGGCTCCGGCCGCCGAGCAGGACCGGGAGCGGGAGAGTGCCGAGCAGGCCGACCGGAAGCGAGCCGAGGACGAGGCTCAAGCCGCCGATTCGAGCCTCCACGCGCGCGAGGAAGAGTGGGTGCGACAGCTGCGCCAGGCGGCGCGGATCGCCGGGCCCGACCTGGCCACGGCCACCGCTGATGCCCTGCACAGCGACCTGCGGCTGGCGCACAAGTGGGCGGAGCGGGCGGCGGGGCTACAGGACGAGCTTCGCGAGGCGCATGCGCAGCTGCAGCACGCGCAGGCAGACGCTCAGGCTGCTCGCGCCGAACTCGAGCAACTCCGTCGCCAGCACCAGGAGACCACTCACCAGCTCGAGCAGACCCAACGGCGACTCGAGCAGGCCGAGGTCGACCGCCAGCAGGCCCTGGCCGACGCGAGCGCGGCGCGTCTGGAGGCCGAGGCGGCGCAGCGGGAGCTCGAGGACGGGCGGGTGCAGCTGGCTGGCCTCAGGGACCGGGCCGAGGCGACGATCCGTCTCTCGGATGAGCTGGAGCAGCGGCTCGCCGCCGAGCGCGAGCGGGAGGACGCGCTGGCCGAGAGCCTCGCCCGCCTGCGGCTGAGGCTCGGCGAGCTGGATGGCGGGTCCGGCCACGCACAGGCGGATGGGCGCGCCACGGTGGCCAGGCAGCGAGCCACCGCCTCATCCGCCTGAGCGCCTGCCGCTCCGCGCCGCCGGCACCGCCGCGTCCCCGCCCGCCGGCACCGCGCGCCCACGCCCGCCCGTGCCAGCGCGCCCACGCCCGCCCGTGTCAGCGCGCCCGCGTCCGCGCCGCCGGCACCGCCGCGTCCCGGCCGCCACTGCCGCACGAGCCCTCCCTGACGTGCTTTAGTTACTCGACATGGCCGAGCGCGAAGATCGCCAGGCGCGCGAGAGGGAGGGCGCCACCCGGTTCCTGCCCCCGGTGCAGGCGATCGGCTGGACGTTCGTGCTGCTCATCCTGGCCGGATACTTCGCCTGGCTGATCGTCGAGATGGGAAGCCACGCCGTGACCGGGGCGTGGCCGATGGTGGGGGTGATCGTGGCGGCCGTCGCCGGCGCCATCGCCGCCACGCTCGGCCTGCTCGTGGGCCGGCGCAGCGGGGACTGAGGAGGCGGGCGGCTCATCCGCCCGCGGACGCGGAGCCTCCCGCGCCTCATACGCACGCGGCCGGCAGCCTCCCGCGACCCATCCGCCCGTGGCCACAGAGCCTCCGCCGCCGACTGTGCCGGGGACTCTCAGGTCTGAACGCGCCGGCAGGGCCGGCGGGCGACGCCACCCTATCTCGCCGCTGCGGCCTCCCGCAGCCGGCGCAGCTCCTGGCGTGCGATCGAGCGCTTGTGCACCTCGTCGGGCCCGTCGGCCAGGCGCAGCGTCCGCAGGTGGGCGTACATGCTGGCCAGCGGGAAGTCGTTTGAGACGCCTCCTCCACCATGGACCTGAATCGCGCGGTCGATCACCTTGAGCGCGACGTTGGGGGCGGCCACCTTGATGGCGGCGATCTCGGTGCGGGCGGCCTTGTTGCCCACCGTGTCCATCAGCCAGGCGGCGTTGAGCGTGAGCAGGCGCGCCATGTTGATCTCGATGCGTGACTCGGCGATCCAGTCCTGGATGTTGGCCCGCTCGGCCAGCGGCTGACCGAAGGTGGTCCGGGCCGCCGCCCGGGCACACATCAGCTCAAGCGCACGCTCGGCCGCCCCGATCGTTCGCATGCAGTGGTGGATGCGCCCCGGGCCCAGCCGGGCCTGGGCGATGAAGAACCCGTCGCCCTCGCCGGCGATCAGGTTGGAGGCGGGCACCCGCGCGTTCTCGAAGACGATCTCGGCGTGACCCTCCTGGTCGACGTAGCCGAACACCGGCAGGTTGCGAACGATGCGCACCCCGGGGGTGCTCGGCTCGACCAGGATCATCGACTGCTGGCGGAACGGGGGGCCGTCGGGGTCGGTCTTGCCCATCACGATCATGATCCGGCAGCGTTCGCGCATGGCCCCCGACGCCCACCACTTGTGTCCGTTGAGCACGTACTCGTCGCCGTCGCGCTCGATCCGCAGCTCGATGTTGGTGGCGTCGGAGCTGGCCACCTCCGGCTCGGTCATCACGAACGCCGAGCGGATCTCGCCCTCGAGCAGGGGGATCAGCCAGCGGCGCTTCTGCTCCTCGGAACCGAACAGCGTGAGCACCTCCATGTTCCCGGTGTCCGGAGCCGCGCAGTTGCAGGCCTCGGGGGCGATGTGGCTACGGCCCATGATCTCGGCAAGCGGCGCGTAGTCGAGGTTGCTCAGGCCGGGAGCCAGGCCATCGGGGGCCTCGTGGGGCAGGAACAGATTCCACAGCCCGGCCTCCCGCGCCCGCTGCTTGAGCTCCTCCATCACCGGGGGATGGAAGTGGGGCTGACCGGATTCGCGCAGCTGCTCCTCGTAGACCGGCTCGTTGGGGTAGATGTGCTCGTCCATGAACGCGAGCAGCCGCTCGCGCAGCTCCTTGGCCCGGTCTGAAAGCTCAAAATCCATCGTTCGTCTCCTCGCGGT
>Ga0209061_1001774_pt1 | contig 32295 bp, 32 predicted proteins | sample Coa_R1_10_FD_187157 | JGI IMG/M metagenome (GOLD analysis project Ga0209061, IMG submission 187157) | Surface soil microbial communities from Centralia Pennsylvania, which are recovering from an underground coalmine fire - Coalmine... | ecosystem: Environmental > Terrestrial > Soil >... | reverse complement strand
AAAAGCCAAGGCCATAGAAGATAAAACTGCTCCTCGATGGCGAGAGACCAAAGGTGGCCGAGGGGCGAGGGCGGCCCGAAGCGGGCAAAGTACGACACGTGCTGGAAAACTGACCACCAGTTGCTCACGTACAAAGTGGCAGCGAGCACTTGGCCCCGCAGCGACGGCAGGGCCGAAGGCCGGGCTACCGCTGCCCAGGTGCTCACCACGGCGAGCATCACGAACAGTGCGGGCAGCAGCCGTCGAGCTCGCCTCGCCCAAAACTGGCGCAACCCGAGCGAACCCGTCGCTTCCCAGCTGGAGAGGAGCAAATCGGTGATCAAGTACCCCGAAAGGGTGAAGAAAATGCCCACCCCGAGCAGGCCGCCGGGCAGCCACGGCAGCCCGAGGTGGTAGCCGATGACCGCAGCGACCGCGAAGGCGCGCAAGCCGTCCAGGCCCGGCATGTAGCGCTGGGAGCGCCCGAGCGGCTCAGGCATCAGGTCCCATCAAACGAGCTGTGACGTATAGCCCCTCGCTGCCACGCTCGGTAAAACTTCCTGAGCCTGCCTGCGGTTCCGCGGCAGCGAGGGGCCGCCCTCTCACGCGGCTGAGGACGCAGTGTGCTGGACTACGGCATCAGGGCCAGGGAAAAAGAGGCCTTCGTGGCCGTCGGACCACCGCACCATGTACGGCGGCGCGCCGTCAGCGCCCCTAACTTCCACGATCTCCCCGTGCCGGCTCCCTTCGCCGACCTTCTGGCCGCGCACTTCGATGTGGTCACCTTTCGATGCCTTCACCTCAGTGCCTCCCTTGGCCACTAGTTGCAACGTTCATTTCGCTCACCCACCCTACAACATGAACAGCTGGTAAAACTGGGTTGTCGCTCGAGGAGGACAGAGGCTTGGGCAACGAGCAAAGCGGGGCCAGCGCCGGCCGGGGCATCGACGACCGGTTCGCGCTCGCGGCCGTGTGCGCGGTGCTGTTCCTCACGTTTTTGGACACGACCATCGTCTCGGTGGCGCTCGCCGACGTGCAGAGCCGCCTGCACGCCGGCGTCACCCAGCTCCAGTGGGTGGTGAACGGCTACGCGCTCACTTTCGCCGCCCTCATGATGATGGCAGGCACGCTTTCGGACCGCTTTGGGCGCAAGCGTTTGATGCTCGGGGGGCTGCTCGTCTTCGCCGCCGGCTCGTTGCTAGGCGCTCTTGCACCTTCCCCCGACGTGCTGATCGCCGCCCGAGTGGTGATGGGCGTGGGCGCGGCCGCTTCGGAACCTGGGACGCTCTCGGTGATCCGCCACCTCTACCCCGACCCAGAGGACAGGGCGCGGGCTTTGGGGGCTTGGACCGCTGTGTCGGGCCTTTCGCTCGCGCTGGGCCCGGTGATCGGCGGCTCTCTTGTCGGGCTCGGGACTTGGAGGGCGGTTTTCTGGTTCAACGTAGGGGCGGCAGCCATGATCGTGGCGCTCGCGGCCGTCGCGGTGCCAGAGAGCGCCGACCCCCAACTGGCCCGGCTCGACTTCGGCGGCTTCCTCACCGGCGCGGCGGGCATCGGCGCGCTCACCTTCGCCGTCATCTTGGGCGAGACCGCCGGCTACCGCTCTCCAGTGGTGATAGTGCTGTTCGCTGTCGGCGTGCTCGGCCTCTTCGCCTTCACAAGCGTGGAGCGCTCGAGCAAGGCGCCGGTGCTCGACCTCGTCTACTTCCGCGACGAAGCCTTCTCGGGCGCTATCGCAGTCGTGTTCGTGCTGTTCTTCGGCATCTTTTCGATCTTTTTCTTCACCGCGTTGTACCTGGCTGCCGTGGTGGGGTTTTCCGCGTACCGCATCGCCGTCGAGTTCCTGCCGATGATGGCGGCGATGATCCTCGCCGCCGGTCTCGCTGGCAGGCGAGTCGCGCTGCGCGGCCCGCGCCTGTCAATGGCGGGCGGGTGCGTGCTCGCCGGCGCCGGCATCTTGCTCTCCGAGGTGCTGCTCTCCTCGGGCGGCACGCCTTCGAACTGGCTGATGGCCACGCTCGCGCTCGCCGGCTTCGGTTTCGGCACCAGCGTGGTCCCGGTGACCACCGTCGCCCTCGGCACCGTGCCGCCGGAGCGTTCGGGCATGGCTGCTTCTGCTACCAACACGAGCCGGGAGCTCGGCGCCGTGTTCGGCACCGCCGTGCTCGGCGCGCTGGTGAACGCCCACCTCACCAGCGACCTCACCCACCGGCTCCGGGCCCTGAAAATCCCTGGGAACTTCATCGGCGTCGTGGTACACGCCATCGAGACCGGGGTCGTCCCTGCCGGTGTAAAGGGCGGGGGCTCCATCGAAGACAAGGTCATCCGAGCCGCCTACGGTGCCTTCCGCGACGGCTTGGAGGTGGCCCTCCTCGCCTCAGGTGCCGCCCTCCTCGCTGTGTCGGTGGTAGCGGCGGCGGCGCTGCGCAGCGGCGGCAACGAGGTCACGGGGCCGCCGCCCTCCCCAACGACGCGCGAGGCCCCAGCCCCCCGCCGGCGCCTCCGCTCGCGCCGGCCCGGCAGGCGCGAAACGGTGTAGTATGTGACCGATAGGTCAGCAAGTTGCACTGCGCGGCGCGGCGGGACCGACGCCGCGTGGCGCCTAAGAGCTCCAGAGGGGTGAACATACTGATGAGCCAGGAACGAAACCCCGTCCGGCGGATAGGGCGCTCAGCTTTTGCCTTGCTCATGGCGGGCAGCCTCTGGCTGGCTACGGCGGGGCCGGCGTCAGCAACAGCCAGGCACGTGGTCCACGCGCCCACTGCGGCGCACTCGGTCAAGCACGCTCCCAACGCCAGGGCTGAGATCATCGCCAACTGGGAGGCCTTCTTCTCCGGCAAGACGCCCGCCAAGAAGAAGATCGCCCTGGTCCAAGACGGGGCCGAGTTCGCCAAGGTGATCACCGCGCAGGCGAAGAACAACCCCATGGCTGCTTCGACGACCGCGAAGGTGCTAAAGGTCACCGTTACGCGCTCCAAGGCCACCGTGGTCTACACGATCTACCTAGCAGGCAAGCCCGCTCTTTCCAACCAAAAGGGCTTCGCCGTGCTAGTGGGCAAGACGTGGAAGGTGGGCGCGCCCAGCTTTTGCGGTCTGCTCAGCTTGGAGGGCAGCGCCAAGGGCATACCTGCCTGCGCCGCGCCAGCAAAGAAGAAGTAACGCTTAGACGAGCTGGTTGGCGCTCCGCAGCACCGGGGGCGCCTTCAGCGTTTCGGGGTCGAAGGGCTCCGGCGAGCTGACGTGGAAACGGTGCGTCTCGCCTGCCAGCAAGGTGACGAGCATGTCGTCCACCTCGGCTCCCGGGCCCGCCCGGTCGACGAGCAGCGCCACGTCTCGCTGGAGCGTGCTGGCGCTCAGTACGACGTCATAACCGTCACCAGCTGCTTCGACCTCTACTTGAAGTTGAGGGTCGGGCAAAGCTAGGTCCTTGTCCTCGGCCCACCACCAAAGCGCGCGGTGCCCGCCCGCCGCGACCACGAGTACTTCCTGGGCGGGGTTGGCCGGCACGGCGAGCTCGGGCCCTAGGGCAACTCGGGCGCGTTGACCGGGAACGGCGCTCATCGTGGCAGTGGACTTGGCCAGGACTGCCCCGTCGAAGCCCTCCCTCGTGACCGACAGCTCCACCCGCCAAGGCTCGAGCGAATCGTTTACCGCGACGACCTCCAAGGCGCCCGGCTGGCCGCCCGGCTGGACGGTGAGGAGCCTGTCCGCGTACACCCGCCGCAGGGCGTACCAAAGGGGTTTCTTGCGCCCGTCCCCGTCCACCGCTGCCCAGGAAAGCACCGGCCAACAGTCGTTCAGTTGCCAGACGACCGTCCCCCGGCACGGCGGGTCGAGAGAACGCCAGTACTCGACGGCCAGCGCTACGGCCCGGGCCTGGTTGAGCGAGGCCGCCCAGTGCCAGTCCGCGAAGTTCGCCGGCTCGGGGAAGTGGAGCGCTAGCCAGCGGTCGAGCTTGGCGATGCCGTCGGCCGCCTTTTCGTGCGCAGCCAGCACCGGGCTGCCCTTTCTCATTTCCCCCTGGCCTAGCGCCCTCTCCAAGCTGCTCCACGCAGGCGGGCCTTGGAAACCGAACTCCGAGACGAACTGCGGCTGCCAGTCCCGGTACGCGGCGTAGTCTCTTTGGTTCCACACGTCCCAGACATGGCAGCTGCCGTAACGGGGGTCGTTCGGGTGAGCGTTGTGGCCGAAGGACCAGGGGGTCCCGGCCATGTAAGGGCGCGTGGGGTCCAGTTCTCTTACGAGCGCCGGCAACAGCTCGTAGTAGTAGCCGGCACCCCAGGTCCTCCCGCTGAGCTTGTCCTTCCAGCCCCAGTCCTCGTAGCCCCAGAGGTTCTCGTTGCCTCCGCACCAAACGGCCAGGCTCGGGTGCACGGCTAGACGGGTGAGCGCCTCGCGGGCTTCGGCTTCGACTTCGGCGCGCAGAGGCTCCTCTTCGGCGTAGGCCGCGCACGCGAAGCAAAAGTCCTGCCAGACGAGCAGCCCCAGCTCGTCGGCGGCGCGGTAAAACGCCTCTGCCTCGTAGATGCCCCCGCCCCAGACCCGGAGCAGGTTCATGTTGGCGGCGCGGGCCTCCTCGAGGCGCCGGCGGTAGCGCTCGGGCCCGACGCGCGCCGGGAAGCAGTCGTCGGGGATCCAGTTGGCGCCGCGGACCTGCACAGCCCGGCCGTTGACGACGAAGCCAACGCGGCAACCCCTCTCGTCGTCGGCGGTGTCCAGCTCGACGGAGCGGAACCCGATCTCCTTGCACCAAGAGCCGAGGCTGTCGCCGGTGCCGCTTTCGAGGACCACTTCGGCGGCGTAGAGCGGCTGGGGGCCGTAGCCTGCCGGCCACCAAAGCTCCACCTCGGGGACCTCCAAGCGCACAACCGCTGTGGTCTCCCCTGCCGCCACCGAGGCCGTGGCCTCCCAGTCCCCTACCCTAACCTTCAACTCAAGCGTTACTTCCAGCTCCGCTCGCTCCAGCTGCACGTGAAAGTCAACCGACCCGGGCGCCCGGCGGGGAGCGGAGGCATCTGCCCAAGGGGCGCCGGCGGAGGAAGCAGGGGTGCCGGCTGGGGCGGCGGGGGAGACCACCGGGCGGCCGGCGAGACGTCCCCCCGTCAGTCCCCGACCGTTAGCGGGAAGGCCGACGCTTACCAAAGGCCTCACGCTGGCGATGCGCGCCACCCTCCAGCGCTCCAACCTGACAGGCCGCCAGATGCCCACGGTGGGCAGGTCCGGGCCCCAGTCCCAGCCGAAGTTGCAAGCCATCTTGCGGATGGCGTTGTAAGGGTGCTCCTGCACGTGGGGCCGGGGCCCGAGCCGGTCGCTCATCGCCTCGGCATAGCTCAATGGGGCCTCGAAGTCCACCGAGACGACGTTGCTCCCCGCCACCATCGCCCCGGTGGCGTCGAAGCGGTAGCTGCGGTGCATGTTCGCCGCTTGGCCTACAACCGTACCGTTGAGCTTCACGGTTGCTACGGTGTCCAGGCCCTCGAACACGAGGTCCACCCGCTCGCCCGGCGCCGGCGCCTTGGCCTCGAAGGTCGCTTCGTAGCGCCAGCTGGTCCTGCCCACCCACGCGTGGCGCTCCTCGTTGGCCCCGATGTAGGGGTCAGGTAGGAAGCCCGCCGCCATGAGGTCCGTCGACACGCACCCTGGCACCTTCGCTGGCACCCGCCGGCCGAGGACTTCCGCCGGCGCCGGCCCGCCGGTGGCGGTCACCGTCCAGCCCTCATGCAGCTGTTGTGCTTGCACGCCTCTCTCCTCTTCTCCCAGCACCTGAAGTTCTTCCCGGCACCTGGATCCGGCCTCTGTCGGCTGTCCTGGTGGGCCCTTCGCTTATCACGCCGGGCTCAATGTCTAACCGGCCCGACCGCCGGGGCGTCTTCTAGCACAGCTCCTAGCCCGAAGCGAAGTTACCACCCCTGCCTTGCCAAACCCTGCCTCGCCGGCGCATTGGGCCTGCCTCGCCGGCGCTGCCTTGCCCGGGCGCCCGTGAGCTTCGGTGCTCCCACTGCCAGTCGCCGCTTGGGGCCTGGTGCACCTCCGCCGGGGCGGCGGCCTCCCACCTGGCCAGCACCTCGGCGGCCGGCGAGGCGCCGGTGCGCCTCCGCTAGAGCGGCGGCCTCCTCCCCTTCCACGGGAGCGCCTCCTCGAGCTGCGCTGCCACCTGCAGCAACCGCGCCTCGCCCCAGGGCTCCCCCACCAGCTGCACCCCGATCGGCACGCCCCGGAGCGTCAGGTGGGTGGGCAGGGACACAGCCGGCTGGCCGGTGACGTTGAAGCCGGCAGTGAAGGCGGTCATCTGGAACACTTCGAGCACGCCGGCGCCCGTCGCAGCAGATGCGTGGGCCGCTTCGAGCACAGCGCCGGCAGGGGGCGGCTCGATCGTCATGGTGGGCGTGACCAAGATGTCGAAGTCCCTTCCCCAGCGGGCCACTATCTGGCGGGACAAACGCTGGAGCACGTGGACGCAACGTGCGTAGGTAAGGCTGTCAACGCTGTGAGCCGCGGCGCGAAACGCCCTTATGTGAGGCTCTACCCTTTCCCAGTCCACCACCGCCTCGAAGTCCCCCAGATCCGCGTTCGCCACGTTCAAAAAGGCGTTCACGAACTCCTCGCTCACTTCCAACCTGACCGTCTCGACCCAGTGGCCCAGGCTCTCCAGTGCCCGGGCGGCCTCAGTCGCGGCCTCGACGCACGCCGGGCTCACCGGCAAGCCGAGCGGCCCCTCGACCCAAAGCCCGACCCGGAGCCTCCCCGGGTCGGCGCCGACTTCGGCCAAGAAGGGCCGTGCCGGCGCCGGCGCGTTGTACCACTGTCCAGTGTCAGGCCCTGAGATCGCGTCCAGCACGGCTGCCGCGTCAGCCACGTCGCGAGTGACTGCCCCGTGGACGACTGCCCCTTCCCACGAAAGCTGCCTCGCCGGCACACGCCCCCGGCTTGCCTTCAGGCCGACCAGGCCGCAGCATGACGCCGGGATGCGCGTGGAGCCGCCCCCGTCGTTGGCGTGGGCGAGCGGGAACATCCCCGCCGCCACCGCTGCCGCTGCCCCCCCGCTCGACCCGCCAGCGGAAAGCGAGGGGTCCCAGGGGTTGCGGGTGATGCCGTAGCGGACGTTCTCAGCCACCGGGAGGGGCCCGAGCTCGGGGACGTTGGTGCGGGCCGTCAAGATGAACCCCGCACGCCGGAGCGCCTCCACCACCAGCTCGCTCTCCGCCGCCGGCACATCGGGGGCTGCAAAAGAGCCGTAAGTGACAGGCCAGCCCGCGACGGCCGTCAAGTCCTTCACGGGCATGGGCACGCCCGCGAACGGCGGCCGGCCCCCAGCGCCGTCAGCTAAGCGGGCCGCCGCCCGCGCCTCCTCCCGAGCCTCCTCGTCGTTGCGCCAGACCAGCGCGTTCAGCTTCGGGTTGACAGCGTCCGCCCTGGCCAGGCAAGCCTCGAGCACCTCGATGGGAGAAAGCTCCTTGGCCTTGACGGCGGCAGCCAGGGAAAGGGCGCTGCTGTAGCCGAGCGGCTCAGCAAGTTCGTAGCTCATGGGGCCCGACGCTAGCTTGGGCGGCAAAAGCAAACAGAAAGGAACATAGGTGAACCCAGAGACGATAGACAGCGAGTACCAAAAGCTCCAGCAGGAGGCTGCCGAAGTCGGGCAGGCGATCACCAACCTGTCGCAGAAGCTGCAGGCAGCGGCCGCCGCTGGGGACGCCAATGCAAAAGACTGGCTGCTCGACCTAAAGTCGCTTGCGCTCCAAGTACAGCAAGAGCAGCTCCAGGTGCAATCGCTCCTCCAAGCCATGCACGACTTCACAGTGAGCAACCTCTCCGGCCCCCAGTACGCCGGCCAGCCTGCATACGCGCCCCAGCCCGCCTACGCGCTCCAGCAGCCCGGCGCGGGCGGAGTGCTCGGGCGGTTCCTAAGCGGCGGCTTCGGCCGGGCCATCGCCATGGGTGCCGGCTTCGGCCTCGGCGACGACATCATCAACAAGATCCTCTAGGCCGCTCGGGAGCAGTACGAACATGCTTGCCACAGGCGTAGCCATTTTCCCTACCCACGACAGCGCCAGCCCCGGGGCAGTGGCCAAGTTGGTGGAGCAACGAGGCCACGCTTCGCTGTTCTTCCCCGAGCACACCCATATCCCGGCCTCTCGGCAGAGCCCCTGGCCAGGCGGAGCGGAGCTCCCCCGCCGTTACGTGCACACCTACGACCTCTTCGTGGCCATGACCGCAGCCGCCGCGGCGACCACCAAGCTCCGCATCGGCAGCGGCATCTGCCTCGTGGTCGAGCGGGACCCGATAACCACGGCAAAAGAAGTGGCCAGCGTGGACGTCTTGTCGGGAGGCAGGGTGTACTTCGGGGTAGGCGCCGGCTGGAACCGAGAGGAGATGGCGAACCACGGGACCGACCCCCGCACCCGCATGGCGCTGCTCGTCGAGAGGGCCCAAGCCATGAAGGCCATCTGGACCGAAGAAGAAGCGAGCTTCCACGGCAAGTTCGTGAACTTCGAGCGGATCTGGTCCTGGCCCAAGCCCGCCCAACGCCCCCACCCTCCCGTGCTGGTCGGCGGCAACGGCCCGAAAGTGCTCGAGAGGGTCTTGGCCGTCGGGGACGCGTGGTTCCCCAACTACGGGCGCGGCGGCGTGCTCGAGCGCGCCAGCGAGCTACGGGCTCGTGCCACCCGGCCGATCGAGCTCATGGTCATGGGGGTACCTGCCGACCCCCGGGTGCTCGAAGAGTACGAAAACGCTGGCTTCAGCCTCGCGGTCCATTGGCTACCTTCCGCTCCGCTAGGCCCGATAGAGCGCGCGCTCGACCGCTTCGAGTCAGCCGTGGCCGACCTGCACGGCGAATAGCCCGGGCGCAGCTTTGGACGAGCGAGAGGCCCGTCGGCGCTTTAGGGAGCTCAAGGTCGCCCGCATGGCGACCGTCGGGCCCGGTCCTCGCCCGCACGTAGTCCCGGTCACCTTCGCTGTCGTAGGGGAAAGGATCTTTAGCGCGGTCGACGACGTCAAGCCGAAGACCACAAAGCGCTTGGCGCGCTTGGCCAATGTCGCTTCCAACCCAGCTGTGTCTTTGCTCGCCGACCACTACGAAGACGACTGGTCCAGGCTTTGGTGGGTGAGGGCGGACGGCCAAGGCGAGGTCCTGGCCACGTTGCCAGCCCTCGCGCTCGACGCGCTGTGCCAGAAGTACCCTCAGTACGCGGCGCGCCCGCCAGCGGGGCCAGCTGTCGCGGTAGTCGTGCAGCGGTGGTCGTGGTGGCCTAAGAACTGAAAAGTGACCGGGCTATCACCGCTTTTTGTATTTCGTTGGTGCCCTCTTCAAAACGTTGGGCCCGAGCGTCGCGATAGACGCGCTCGATCGGGTTGGGCTCCCAGTACCCGGTCCCCCCGTGCACCCCGAGCGCCTTGTCGGTGACCCTCGTCAGCATGTCAACGGCGTTCAGCTTGGCCATCGACGACAACACAGGGGCGCGAGGGTCGCCCTCTTCCCAACGCTCGGCAGCATGCAGGACGAGCTGGCGGGCTGCTTCGATGTCGGTGGCGTTCTCGGCGAGGGCGAACGCGACGGCCTGGCGGGCAGCCAAGGGCTTGCCGAACGTTTGCCTGGTCTGTGCATAGGAGACGGCCAGCTCCTGGGCACGCCTCGCCAGGCCGGCACAGGTCATTGCTACGGCGATCCGGCTCGGGGTGAGGAACCCGTCAAAGGCCACGTCGAGCCCCTGTCCCTCTTCGCCGAGGCGGTTGGCCACCGGCACCGGCGCCCGGTCAAAGGTCATGTGGGCGTGGTCGGTGCCGCGCACTCCCATGGTCCCCGGCATCACTTCGACTGTCGCCCCGGGGATGTGGCGGTCGACCATCAGAGCGACCGTGCCCTCCTTGCCCCGGGTCCCGGCCACCCGCGCGAACAGCAGCCAGTAATCACAGCTCACGCCGAAGGTTATGAGGTGCTTTTCGCCGGACAGGTAATAAGTGTCGCCTGAGCGTTCCACGTAGCAGCGGATGTCGGCCCCGGTGCCGGCGCCGGGCTCGGTGAGCGCGAACGCGACCCGGATGTCGCCGGCAACCTGGGGCAGCACGAACGCCTCGCGTTGGGCGGGGGTCGCAAAGCGCTCGATAGCACGCCAGATCCCATTACAGACGTGCACGATCATGCGGAGCGACGCGTGCGACATCGAGAACAGCTCGAGCAGCTCCAAGTACCGGGGGAAAGGCAGGCCAAGCCCCCCGAGCTCGGCTGGGGCCGCCAGGCGCAAGTAACCGCGGTCGCGCAAGTCCTTCCACAGGCCTGCCGGCACGGCGCGCTCGCGTTCGATCTGTAATGCGTAAGCCTCCCCCGGGCCGCGCACGAAAGCCTCGACTTCTCCTGCCAGCCGCTTGAACTGTTCCGTACCGGCCTGCGCGCTCATTGCGCTTGGCCCCGCAGAGCGAGCTGAGAGGCTCTTTCCCTAAGGAGGTACTTTTGGACCTTGCCGACCGCGTTGCGGGGCAACCTCTCGGTGACCTCGAGCCGCTCGGGCCAATAGTGCTTGGCGACCCGGTGCTCGTCGAGAAAGCGGCACATGTCCTCGAAGGTAAACGGCGCGCGGGCGACGACGAACGCGCACGCCCGTTCACCGAGGCGCTCGTCAGGCATGGCAACGATCGCGACGTCAGTGACGGCGGGGTGGGTGTGCAACAACTGCTCGATCTCGGCAACGGGCACCTTTTCCCCACCCCGGTTGACGACGTCTTTCACTCGCCCGCTGATGCGCACGTAGCCGGACTCGTCGATGACGGCTAGGTCACCGCTACGGTACCAGCCGTCCGCAGTGAACGCCTCCGCGGTCCACTCGGGGTGGTCCAGGTAGCCCTCGAACATGGTCTTGCTCGACACTTCGAAGTTCCCCTCTTGGCCTGGCGCCAGCACGTTGCCCTGGTCGTCGGTGACCCGCAGGCGCACCCCCTCGAGGGCGCGGCCGTCGGTGCCCCACATCTTGGCAGGCTCGTCGCCGGGGGCAGACAACGAGCCGAGGCAGGTCTCAGTCGTGCCCCAAGCCCCGCAGACGCAAGCGTCAAGGGCCCGCGTGGCCCGCTCGGCCAACCCGCGGGGCACAGCCGCCCCGGTGGCCACGAAGATCCGGAGGCTCCGGGGCGGCTCCTCCCCCTCGTCGACGGCAGAGACGAGGTCGCTCAAAAACGGCGTGGCCGCTTGGACAAAAGTGCCGCCCCAGCGCCTTAGCAAGCGGAGCGCCTCTGCAGGCTCCCATGTCGCTTGGAGCACCTGGGGCGCCCCAAGGGCCCAAGCCAGCCACATGCCGTAAAGAAAGCCCGTCTGGTGGGCGAGCGGCGAGGGCACGAACACCTTGTCCTCGCTCGAGAGGCCCAGGTGAGCGGCTTCCATGAGCACAGCGCGGGTGAGCGTAGACATCCGGTGCAGGACGCCTTTTGGCTCCCCGGAGGTCCCCGAAGTGAAAAGCAGCTGGGCGAGGGCGGAGGCAGGGCGCGAGGCGGCGCCCATGTCGGCTCCCTCGTCCCGGCCCGCCGCCTCGACGAGGCGGTCGTAGAGGTGCCACGTAGGCCCTTGGCGGCCCTGGTAGAGGTCGCCCGCCCCTCCGCCCACGACTACGACGTGTGCCAAAGGCGGAGCACCCTGGCTGGCCAAGAGGCGGGCCACCTCTCCCGGGTAGTCGCGCTGGCGGTAGCTGGCCGGTACGAACAGCACGCGCGCCCGGGAGCGGCCGAGCATGAACGCCATCTCACGCTCGCGGTAGATGGGCATGAGGGGGCAGCAGATCCCGCCCGCGCGCAGCACGCCGAGGGAGATGACCACGAACTCGCCCACGTTCGGTAGCTGGTACGCGACCGGTTCGCCGGCTCGGGCACCGAGGCGGCCAAGCGCTAGCGCGACAGCGTCAGCTTGGCGGTCGAGCTCTGCCCAGGTCCAAACCCGCTCGGGGCCACCGGCGGCGCCTGCGTCGACGAGCGCGACCTCGTTCGGGCGCTCCTTTGCCAAGCGCCGGACATGCTGGCCGATAGGCACAGCGGCCAAGCGCGCAAGAGAGCGCTCGGGCCCGGGCCGGCGCCGGACGGGCGCACCTCTTTGTGCCCGTTGTGCCCGGCTTGGTGCCGTAGTCTCCTCGACCGCCATCGAGGCACCTATCGAGTTCATCTCCTCTAGGAACCTCGGGTAGGAGATCCGGTAGGAGGTCGGGTAGGTGAGCCGGCTCTCACCTTCGGCGCGGGTGGCTGCGACCGCCAAGCTCATGAGGACCCGGTGGTCGTTGAAAGAAGCTAGGTCGGTACCCCGCAGCCGGTCCACGCCCTTCACGACGAGCCGGTCACCGGCTAAGTCCAGCTTCCCTCCCATGCGGTTGAGCTGGAGCATCGCCGAGACCCGGTCGGACTCTTTCAAGCGCACGTGCGCCACGTTGGAAAGCACGCTCGTCCCGGCGGCAAAAGTGCCGAAGACAGAAAGGACCGGGAGGGCGTCAGGCAGGTCCCTGCAGTCCACCGTAAACGGCTCTAGCTCGAGCCCTTCGTGGCTCACGCGCACTTCGCCGCTATTTGGCTCGCGCCTCATCGGGAGCCCCATCTCCCTCACGATGTCGAGCAACAAAGCCTCAGGGTGGTCCGTTTCGCCCGCAGAGCTGGCGGTCAGCCCCCGGAACACGACGTCGCAGGGGTGCAGCGCCGCGACCGCCAAGCCGAAGGCGGCGCTGCCGATATCGGGGGGCAGTCTTAGCGTTGCCGGGCGCGGCGTTTGGCCCCCCTCCACTTCGTAGCGCCGCCCGCCCTCCAAGACCTCGACGTGGAGGCCGAACTCAGCCATCATGCGCACTGTAAGGTCGATGTACGAACGTTCGTTCAGTGGCCCTTCGACCGAGATCACGCTCGGGCCGCTCGCGAACGGAGCAAGCAGCAATAGGCCCGAGATCCACTGCGAAAGCGTCCCCGAGATCGTCACCCGGCCCCCCGTGGGCCGGCGAGGCGCCACGTGGACCGGCGGGCACCCCGCCGTCGAGGACAGCTCGACCCCTAGCCCCGCAAGCGCCTCGAGCAGCGGGAGCACAGGCCGGCGGCGGAAGTACTTTTGGCCCACTATCGTCACCGGCGCGTCCGCGAGAGAAGCGAGGCCGGTCAGGAAGTAAAGGGTCGAACCCGAGCTCCCCACAGGCACCAGAGGGCCTTGCGGGTGGTACGGGCCGCCCTCCACCACGAAGGTGTCGCCGCTCACGCGGATCTTGGTCCCGAGACGGCGCAGCGCGCCAACCGTGTAACGAACGTGACCGGCGTCCGAGAGCCCATGGACGTAGCTCGTGCCAGGGGCTAGGGACGCCAGGATCAAGGCGCGATGAGCGTGGTACTTGGAGCTTGGGACGACTAGGTCGCCGGCCAGCGGCTCGACGGTCTGCTTTACAAGTAGGCGAAGGGCTCTTCCGGCCAAATGGCTCACCCCTTTTCTCCCGGCTCGCCCGCCCTAGGCCCTAGGGCCTGCCAGGGCCACGCCCCGACCGGCCGGGCCGGCCGGCCCGGCGGCGGGAAAGCCGGCACGCTAGCCCCAGGCTGCCGCGACGAGCGAAGCAATATCCGTTCACCCGGTTTTCAATCTTGACGGCCTCGCGCTGGCGAGGGCAAGCTACGGCCGTGACAGGTGAGGTCTCCTGGTGCGCTGGGCGGTAATCGCGCCCACCTTCGACCCTTACGGCTTGGGCAAGCCTCCTCCGCTCGTGCCGAGCGCCAAACGGGCCGAAGAGCTGGGCTTTGACGCTGTGTGGGTCGGGGACCACCTAGTGTGCGCCGCCCCCGTCCTCGATTCTCTCTGCGCTCTCGCCGCCGCTGCTGCGGTGACCAGCAGGGTGGACCTAGGCGTCTCGGTGCTCCAGCTGGGCCTACGCCACGTCGTGTGGACCGCCAAGCAGCTGGCTACGATCGACGCCTTAGCGCCAGGGCGGCTCCGCTTAGGCGTAGGCGTGGGAGGAGAGTTCGAAGACGAGTTCGAAGCGGCCGGGGTAGCGCTCGCCAACCGTGGCGCCCGCCTCGAAGAGGCCCTCGACGTGCTCCCTGCTCTGCTCAGCGGCCAACGAGTCGACTACGAGGGCGCCCACCTCTCGGTGCACTCACCTCCCCTTCTGCCCGCCCCAGCCTCGCCGCCTCCTCTCTCGGTCGGGGGCCGGAGCGACCGCGCCCTGGACCGGGCAGCGCGTCGGGCGGAGCAGTGGATCGGGATATGGCACGGCGCGGGCACCGTCCTGTCCCGGCGCCGGCACCTCGCGGAGCTGGCCGCCAAGTACGGGCGACCGACGCCGAGCGTGGCCATGGTCGTCCTCGTGAACGTGAACGACGACCGCGACGTCGCCCGCGAGGAGACCGCCGCCGCCCTCTACGGCCAGTACAGGATGCCGCTAGAGAAGGTGGAGCGCTGGGCCGCCCTGGGGCCAGCGGGAGAGGTCGCCCAGATGCTTGCCGCCTATATGGAGGCCGGGGTGAACGAGCTTCTCCTCCTCCCGACCTCACCTGACGCCCTCGGCCAGTACGAACGCTTCGTAGAAGTGCGCCGGCTCGTCGAGGACGCTTGAGAGGCCCATCACAGGTATGGAACTCGAGCTCATGGTGGGGCCGCTCACCTGGCAGCGAGCCGCCTCCTTGGCCCGCTCGGTGGAGGAGGCTGGCTTGTCGGGGATGGTGTTCACAGAGACAGCCCAGGCCCCCTGGATGTCCCTGGCAGCCGCGGGAGCGGCTACCCGTAGGCTCAAGCTCTCGACCGGGATAGCGGTCGCTTTCGCCAGGAGCCCCATGGTCACGGCACAGCTGGCGTGGGAGCTGGCCGAGAACACGCAGGGACGGTTCCGTTTGGGCCTCGGCAGCCAGGTGCGAGCGCACATAAAGCGTCGTTACGGCATGCCCTTCGACCCGCCGGGGCCACGCTTGCGCGACTACGTGCAAGCGGTGAAAGCCTGTTTTTCCGCTTTCAGGGGGGAGGGGCCCTTGCAGCACCGCGGGCCGTACTACGACCTCAGCTTGCTGCCTGCGCAATGGGCACCGCGTCGCCACCGCTACGAGGACGTCAAAGTCGACGTCGCGGCCGTGAACGGCTGGATGTGCCAAATGGCGGGGGCCGTAGCCGACGGGGTGCACGTCCACCCGCTTCACTCGGTCGCTTACCTGCACAACCGGCTCCTGCCAGCCGTCTACCAAGGTGCAAGGGCGGCGGGCCGGGACCCCAAGGAGCTCGAGCTAACCGTCGCGGTGTTCGCCGTCCCCGGCGACACCGAGGGCCAACGGGCGCCTTGGCTCGAACGGGCCCGACGCCAGGTCGCCTTTTACGGTTCCACCCGTAACTACGCCTTCCAGTTCGACGACCTGGGCTACGAGGGGACCTCGGCACTGCTCAACCAGCGGCTGAAGGCAGGCGACCTTGCGGGCATGGCCGCTGTGGTCACCGACGAGATGCTCAGCCACTTCGTGGTGGCAGAACCGTGGGACCGGATGGCCGAAGCGCTGGCCGAGCGCTACCAAGGTGTAGCCAAACGCCTTGCCTTGTACCTCGCCGAAGAGGCGATAGAAACTGACCCGGACGTGCTCCGGCGCTGGGGCCAGGTGGCCAGGGCTCTCGCAGAAGACCCTCGGGCTAGCCGGCCTTAGCCGGCCGGGCGGCCCTGGCCCGGCGTGCGTCTGGGCCAGCTAGCGCTCTGCGGAAGATGAGCGAAGCGTTATGGCCGCCAAAGCCGAAACTGTTGGTCATCACGCAGTTCAGTTCGACTGGCCTCGCCTCGTTGGCCACGTAGTCGAGGTCGCACTCTGGGTCAGGGTGCTCGAGGTTGATCGTCGGAGGGATGACCGATTGCTGCAGGGCCAGGATGGAGAACACCGACTCGAGGGCACCCGCAGCTCCAAGGGTATGGCCGGTCATCGACTTGGTCGAAGAGGTCGGCGGTACCCGGTCGCCGAACACCCGCTTGAGCGCCAACGTCTCGATCCGGTCGTTGGGGGGCGTCGAGGTGCCGTGGGCGTTCACGTAGCCGATGTCCGAAGGTTGGAGGCCGGCGTCGGCGATGGCCGCTTGCATAGCCCTCACCGCACCGTCGCCGCTCGGATGGGGTTGGGTTATGTGGTACGCGTCGGCGGTAGCGCCGTAGCCGACCAGTTCGGCGAGCACGGGGGCACCCCTTCTCAGGGCAAACTCGCGTTCCTCGAGGACCAGGGTGGCGGCGGCTTCGCCGAGCACGAAGCCGTCGCGCTCGGCGTCGAAGGGCCGAGAAGCCCGCTCAGGCTCGTCGTTGCGGGTAGAGAGGGCTTTCATCGCCGCGAAGCCGGCGACTCCCAGCGGGGTGATGACAGCCTCGCTCCCCCCGCAGACAATGACATCTGCCCTGCCGATGCGGATGGCGTCAAAGGCAGTGCCGATGGCGTGGGCAGAGGCTGAGCATGCCGTGACAGTGCAGCAGTTGTAGCCGAGCAGCCCCCACTCGTTGGCTATCGCCCCCGCGCCCATATTGGGGATAGTCATCGGTACGACATAGGGCTTGAACCACTCGGGGCCCCGGCTCGAAAGCCTCTGCATGCCGTCCTCCCAGGTCTTTAGGCCACCTATCCCAGAGGCGTACACCACGCCGGCGCGCTCTGCCACCGAGGCCACGTCAAGTTTGGAGGCCTCCAGCGCCTCCTTGGTGGCAACGAGCGCGAGCTGCACGAAGCGGTCGAAGCGCCTCGCCCTCTTGGGGCCCAGCAACGCGGTCGCGTCGAAGCCTTTCACCTCGGCGGCGATCTTGCTCGGCCACCGCTCAGCGTCGAAGGCAGTTATCCGGCCGACCCCGCTGCGCCCCGCTACGAGCGCCTGCCAGGTCTGCTCAACGTCCAAACCCAACGGGCTCACCACTCCCATGCCCGTCACTACGACACGCCGCCTACCAATCGCGCTCAAAGCTTTGGCCCTTCCTCCTCAATGGCTCGGCCCAGCCCGAAAAGGCGTCCACGCGAACGGGCACCGGGCTAGTTCCCAGCTTATGGTACCTGTTGGCCTCCCCTGGAAGGGGAAAGGACTTGGGCCCCGAGCCCGGGCCCGACCGGTCCCGCCGTTGACCGCCCCTGGAAGGCAAAGGACCGCTAGCCAGCCAACGGCACGCCCCGCGGCCGCTCAAGCCGGGCCGCGAGGTTGGGGCCTCAGGCAGAGGCGAGGGCGGGAGGCTCAAGGCGGGCAGCGAGGGCGGGCGGCTCAGGCGGGGCCGGTGGTGCCCCAACGCCACACCACTGAAGCCCAAGTCATCCCGACGCCGAAGCCTGCGAAGAGCACGAGGTCGCCTGGAGAGAGCCTCCCGCTGCTGAGCGCCTCGCAAAGCGCTATTGGCACCGAAGCCGAAGAAGTGTTGCCGATCCTGTCCACAACCGAGACCATCCGTTCGGCTGGTATGTCGAGGCGCTCGGCGATCGCGTCCATGATCCGCAGGTTGGCCTGGTGCGGCACGAACAAAGCGATGTCGGAGGCGCTCACCTTGGCCCGTTCCAGGCTCCGGAGCGCCGATTCGACCGTCATACGGACCGCTCTACGAAAAACCTCCTGGCCTCGCATGACCACGCCCGGGCCGCCGTGGTCCGCGTAGCAGAGCTCTTGCAACGAACCGTCGACGCCGACGTCCCAGCCGAGCAGCGCGCTCTCGCCTGGGACCGCTTCGAGCACGACGGCGCCAGCGCCGTCGCCGAACAAGAAGGCGTTGGTACGGTCAGACCAGTTGGTCAGCCGGGTCACGGTCTCGGCGCCTATCAGCAGGACCCGTTCGGCGCCCGCCGTGATGGACGCCGCCGCCGCCACGAGCCCGTAGGTGAACCCAGCACAGGCAGCGTTCAGGTCCATAGCGCCGCCCTTTATGGAAAGGGCGTGGGCTACGGCCGAAGAGGTAGGGGGGGTCAACTGGTCGGCGCTCGTCGTGGAGACCATGAGCAGGTCGATGTCGGTGCCCACGAGGCCGGCTCTTTCGAGAGCCCCCTGTCCGGCGCGCGCCGCGAGCTGAGCCGTCGTACCCATCCCCCCAGGGGGGGAGGTGGGGGGCTTGGGGTCGACAAACGGCCCGTCGGCAGCTCTCCGCTCCCTTATGCCCGTACGCTCGACGATCCACTCATCGCTCGTGTCGAACAGCGTCATGATGTCCTGGTTGGTGACCACCCGCTCGGGCAGGGCGCTCGCCCAACCGGTTATCGCGCAGCCGCTCATGCCGCCGGTTGGTGCTGCCGGAGAGCGCCCTGCCTGCACCTTCCAGCCTGGGCCAGAGCCCAGGGCGGCTCGACGTGCTCGCCTTCACCTGCCCTCTCGGCGCCTTGACCCCCGAAGACGAACGCGCGAACTGACAGCCTGCTTAGGCGTGGCAAAACCGACCTCCTCAGCTTCACGAGCTAACTGCGACCTCTAGCGTTCATGGTAGGCGAGCGGACCTGCTTCACTGCTGAGCTCTCTCGTGGGGACCGGCCGCGCCCCGATGGGCCAGCTACGATGGCTGAGTGCGTGGGCAGGTGGGCGACTTTTCCCAGCCGTCGTGAATGCCGGCCCCGTCAGCCACCCCTGCCGGACAGCCAGACAACGCGCTGAGCAACTGGCCCCAGCGCCGGGCTGGCCCAGCTGCTACGGGGACTGGCCCGGCTCCTGTAGGGCCTAGCCCGGGGCTTCTACGGCCGGCTCTTGCCAAGTTGGCGCGTGCTGCCGCGCCGGTTCGCCTAACGGGTACGGAGGCGGCTCCCCTGCTCAGGGGCTGGCTCCAGCTCGGCGGCCTCTGCGGCTCCCTGCCGGCGGCGCTGGCGATCGCTCAGCGCTCTCGCTACGCGTGGGACTTCGTGCTCTATGGCATCGCCTTGGTCGGGCTCTATGCGGTGAGCTCCGCCTACCATCTCTTGCCCATTGGCGCCTTGGCGCGCCACTGGCTGCGGCGAGCCGACCACGCTTGCATTTACGCGTACATGGCTTGTGCCTTCACCCCTTTCAGCCTCTCGCTGGCGCCAGGGCCCTTTGGCTTGGCCCTGGTAGCGACAGCGTGGGCCTGCGCTGTCGTTGGCGTGCTGGCCAAGCTCGTTCACTTCGAGCGCACGCGGCGACTTGGCGGTGCGCTCTACATGGTGGTCGGCTGGGTGCCTGCCGCCACCCTGCCTTACGCTTTCCGGCACCTCGGCGCGGGACAGGTCATGCTCTTGCTCCTCATGGGTGCCCTCTACATGGCTGGTGCAGGGGTGCTCTTCCTGCGCCGTCCCGACCCTCGCCCCAAGGTGTTCGGCTACCACGAAGTCTGGCACTCGCTCGTGCTATTGGCAATGACCTGCTACTACTTCGTGCTGCTGGCACTGGCGGGCACCTAAGGCACCCTGTTGCCGTCTCGGTGGCCGCTCGCCGTCCGCTTGGTCACGCCCGGCGCTGGCGGGCGCCAAAGCTCCCCTTCGTCAGGCCACAACAACAAAGGGGCCTTTGGTCCGCCGGCGCCTTCACCCAGCCGACCGCGCTGACCCGCCCGGTGGCCGGCAGCCGGTGCCAAGGGTGCCAAAATAGCTCCATGGCCACTGGCGCGAGCGCCTCCCTCCCCTTATCAGAAGAACAAGCTGAGCTCCGGGCCGCAGTCGAACGCTTCGCCCGGAAGGAGGTGGCGCCGGTAATAAGCGGGTACTACCAACGCGAGGAGTTCCCCTACGAGATCGTCGCCAAGATGGCCGAGATGGGGCTTTTCGGGCTTCCTTTCCCCGAGTCCTACGGCGGCATGGGCGGAGACTACATCGCTTTCTGCCTTGCCGTCGAAGAGCTCGCCCGCGTGGACTCGTCTGTGGCGATCACCCTAGAAGCGGCCGTCGGCCTCGGCGCTATGCCCATTTACCGCTTCGGGACAGACCAACAAAAACAGCGCTGGCTCCCCCCGCTGTGCCGCGGGGAACAACTGGGCGCCTTCGCCTTGACCGAGCCCGGAGGTGGCTCGGACGCCGGCGCCGCGCGCACCAGGGCGCGCCGGGACGGCGAAGAGTGGGTGATCGACGGCACGAAGGCTTTCATCACCAACGCCGGCACCGACATCACCGCCTTCGTAACCGTGGCTGCGGTCACCGGGACCACCGAGGTCGGCCGGCCCGAGATCTCGGCGTTCATAGTGCCCGCCGGCACGCCTGGGCTCTCGGTGTCGAAGAAGTACTCAAAGGTGGGCTGGTCGGCGTCCGACACCAGAGAGCTGGCCTTCAGCGGCTGCCGGGTGCCCGCCGAGAACCTCCTCGGCGCCGAAGGCCGAGGCTATGCCCAGTTCCTTCAGACTCTGGACGAGGGCAGGGTCGCCGTCGCTGCGCTCTCGGTCGGCCTCGCTCAAGGCTGCATCGACGAATGCCTCTCTTACATGCCCCAACGTGAGGCCTTCGGCAAGAAGTTGGCCGAGTACGAGGTCCTTCAGTTCAAGCTGGCAGACATGGAGGCACGGGCCCACGCGGCGCGCCTCGCGTGGTACGACGCCGCCTGCCGGCTCGTCGCCGGCAAGCCCTTCAAAAAGCAAGCGGCCATAGCCAAGCTGCTCGCGTCCGACGCCGCCATGCTGAACGCTCGCGAAGCCGCCCAGATTTTCGGGGGGTACGGCTTCATGAACGACACGCCTGTCGGCCGTTTCTACCGTGACGCCAAGATCCTAGAGGTGGGCGAGGGCACCTCCGAGGTCCTCCGGATAATCATCGCTCGCGAGCTCGGCCTCCCCGCCGGCGGCTTTCGGGACCGCTGGTCCTCCTCTTTGGGCGTTTAGCGCGCTTTACCCAAAGCAGCCGCCCCTCGGTTGGCACGCCACTTTTGCCTTGGTCGGGCCAGTAGCCTCGGCACCATCAGCCCCACCCAACACTTGCACGAGGCCAGCCAAAGCGTGCGGCTCTGCAAAGTCAAGCAGGCCAGAGCCGCGCTCGGGCAACCTGGTTCGTCACGTGGCCTGACTAGCGGTCACCGGCCTCATGTCAACCCGGCCATTTTGGGCCATCGCGGTCGAATAGGGCCGCTGCGCCTGGCAACGGCGTTCGGGCGTCAGTACTGAGAGGGGAGGTGCTCAAGTGACTGGTAACGGAGTGCCACAGGCACCGAGAGCCGTCGTGGTCGGCGCCGGTTTCGCCGGGCTGGCGGCGGCGCCCCGCTTGGCGCGAGGACCGGTCGAGGTCACTTTGGTCGACAAGCACAACTTCCACACCTTCCAGCCTCTTTTGTACCAGGTGGCGACCGCCGGGCTCGGCCCGGGGGATGTCGCTTACCCCGTGCGCACTATCTTTAGGCGCCGGCCCCGGGTGCGCTTCGTCCATGCCTTGGCGACCGGCGTCAACCTAAACGCTCGCCAAGTCGAAGCCGACGGTACCGGCCCCCTTCCCTACGACTACTTGGTAGTGGCTACTGGCGCCACGGCGGCGCACTTCGGGGTACCCGGGGTCACTGAGCACGCCTTTAGGCTCTATAGCTTGGAAGACGCTCGTCGGCTCCGCAACCAGCTGTTGTCTGTACTAGAGAAAATGGACGCTTCCGGCGGCGGCCGCGCTCCGGTGTTCGTAATCGTGGGCGGGGGCCCGACCGGAGTGGAGACGGCGGGAGCGCTGGTGGAGCTGCTCGACACGACCGTTCGCCACGACCGGCTCCAAATAGACCGTGGGCGGGCGCGGGTCGTGCTGTTCGACGCCCTAGACGAGCTCCTCATGGGGTTCCCGGCCCGGGCGCGCCGCTACGCCCGCCGCGTGCTCGAAAGCCGGGGTGTCGAGGTCAGGCTCTCCACGCGCGTGAGCGAGGTCCGCCCCGGCGGGGTACGGCTGAGCACTGGCGAAGAAGTCGCCGCGGACACCGTGGTGTGGGTTGCCGGCGTGACGGTGGAGGGGACACTAGCCGCTACCGCCCTAGGGAGCCGAAGCGACGGCCACGCCCCTGGCGGACGGGTGGAGGTGCGCCCGGACCTCTCCTTGGAGGGGCACCCCGAAGTCTTCGTGGTAGGGGACGCGGCAGCAGTCCCTGCCCCCAAGGGACAAGGGTGGTCTCCCCAAGTGGCCCAAGTAGCCATCCAAACGGGCGACCACGCGGCCAAACAGATCCTGCTCAGGACGAGGGGTGAACCGAGCCAAGAGTTCTGCTACCGCGACAGGGGCATGATGGCAACCGTCGGCCGGCGGGCCGCTGTGGCCTGGCTGCGGGGGGGGGTTGGTGCTCAAAGGCACTCCCGGCTGGCTAGCGTGGCTCGGCCTCCACCTCGTCTACCTGATCGGGTTCCGCAACCGGGCGGTCGTGCTGGTCAACTGGGCGTGGCGGTACTTCAGGTGGCCCTCGGGGCCGCGCCTGATTTTCGGCGAGACAGAGCCGGCGCCACGGGCCGGCAACTGAGCCCCGGGCTCCTCGGCCGCGTTAGCGGCGTGACAACTTGCAAGCGATCGAACTGAACCTCACTCACCACGTCAGTGCTCGCCGAGCTGCAGCCTGCCCTGCGCTTCTCGGCCATCACGAGCCTGCCCTGCACGAGGGTCTTCACGCAAGGCTGGACCGGGCCGGAGAAACAGTTGGCCTGGGATAGGCCGTTGGAGCGCAGAGTACACGCTGCTTCGTGGCCTGGGCCGCTGGCACGTGCTGCCCGGTGACGACGTAGGCGCCCGCAACAACTTGCGCCGGCGCTTCGGCTTGCCCGAAGACGGAGGTTACGAAGCGGTGAACCGATTGGCCAAGCAATGGTGGCCCTACGCCGGCCTGGTCTACTTCCACCTATTGCTCGACGGGCTAGCTCGCGCTGGCCAACTAGCCGGCGTTGGCCCGCCAACGGTGCCCAACAACCTTGCCGAGACCGAGTATTATATTTAGTAATCACTAGAACAAGGAGACAAATGGCTGAAGACCAAGTTGTTTACCCAACCGCTACCGCCGAGACCGGCCGGCGCAGGAGAGAGCTGGCCCCCGAGTCAACGACGCATTTGAGAACTTTAGCAGGACGGTGTTCAAGGCCGGTGCCCTGCCCGAAAAGACCAAGCAGCTGATCGCGGTGGCGGTGGCCCACACGACCCAGTGCCCCTACTGCATCGCAGGCCACGCTCGCCTGGCCCGCCAAAAGGGGGCCACTGACCAAGAGATCATGGAGGCCATTTGGGTGGCGGCCGAGATGCGGGCTGGCGGTGCTTACGCCCACTCCACCGTTGCGCTCCACGCTCTCGAGCGCGCGCCCGAGCCAGTGCTGTAGGCACAGCCTGCCTGAGGCAGGAGCTCTGTAGCCGCACTTGTAGTCATGCTTGGGCCGCCAGACGCGACTTCAGCTCCTAGGGTGCTCGGTGGTGGGCTAGCACGAGGTGATTGTGCGGAGGACTTTGGCCAACGTAAGGCTCCCCAGGCAGCCATGGACATGGCCCTCTTGGGTACGGGGCGCGCTGGCGGGGAGCACAAAGAGGTCCTTCCTTCATGCTAAAGCTAAAGGAGCTCGCCGGTGCCTGAGCTGCTCGAAGTGGAGGCCTACCGCCGCCTCGCCGAGCGCTTGGCCCTGCACAGGCCAATAGCCGCTGTCCAAGCCTCCGATGCCTGGTACCTGAAGCGGGGGCTCACAGCAGGGGACCTCGAAGTGCTGGTGGGAGGCTGGTTCGTGGCCGCGCGGCGCCGGGGCAAGCTCCTCTTGCTCGACACCGAGCTGCCCCGCGGCCGCACCGGGCCGGTGCTCGGCTTGCGCTTCGGGATGACCGGCCGGCTGGTAGTGGACGGGGCCGCCGGGGTAGACGAACTGCGCTACTCTTCCAACCGCTTGCTCGCCAAGTACGAGCGTTTCGGGGTCACCTTTGCCGACGGGGGGCGCCTCGCCGTCTTCGACCCTCGCCGGCTGGGCGGGGTGGAGGTCAACCCCGACGAGGGGAGGCTCGGCTACGACGCCGCCACCGTCACCGAGGCGCAACTGGCCCATGCCTTGGACCGCAGCCGCTCAGCGCTAAAGGCCAGGATCACGGACCAAGGCCACCTGGCCGGGCTCGGGAACCTCTCGGCTGACGAGGTGCTCTGGCGGGCCGGGCTCTCCCCTTTCCGCCCGGCAGGCAGCCTCTCGCCCGCCGAGATCACCCGCCTCCACCGCCAGTTGCGAGCCGCCCTCGCCGACATGGCCAAACGCGGGGGCTCCCACACCGGCGACTTGATGCCAGCCAGGGCGGCAGGTGGAAAATGCCCCAGAGACGACCACGTTCTCCGCCACGACAGGCTCGGGGGCCGCTCCACCTGGTGGTGCCCCGCTCACCAGCATTGAGGCTCGAGCGTCGACCTGACAGCTTTATCTAGTTTCGACTAGAGTTACAATGCCAGTGGCCCACCTGCCCATCTACCAAGGAGGTACCATGACTGTCACCGAGACCGATGCGTTCGAGGCCCTGCTGGCCCACCACCGCAGCTTGACCGAGGGCGCCCGACAAAGGGTCAGCGCGCTGAGCAAAGCGGTGGAGGGTGCTGGGCGCTATGAACCAGCAGCAGCTGATTTGCTCGCGTTTTTGGCCGAGGAGGTCCTCCCGCATGCCACAGCCGAGGAAAGCACCATCTACCGGGCTGCTTCCGCAACCGGCACCCTGGCGGCCGTGGTAGAGGAGATGACGGCTGAGCACCGTCGCCTAGAGGCGCTGGCCGAGGAGCTCGCCGGCTCCACAGAAGGCCCTGCCGCCTTGAACGTGGCGCGCACATTGGGCACGCTCTTTGCCGCCCACGTCGAGTTCGAGAACGAAGTGATCTTGCCTGGCCTGCGGGCCTCAGGAGCCGACCTGGCCGAGCTCGTTCGCCACATGCACGAGCTAGTGGAGCGCGCCAAACCAGCCGGCGAGGCTAGCCCGCCCAGCGCCCAGCCGACGGGCACCGAAGAAGCCCTGGTAGCTTTGCTCTTGGAGGGCGCAGAAGTCCTTGCTGCCGGCGGGGAAGGCGACCGGGCGTGCCGGCTCGTGGCTGCAGCCTGGGCGGTGCTCCACGGCCCCCGGCCGGACTTGGCCGTTCGCCTCACAGCTGCCTTGCACAAGTTGGCCCGCCGCGCCAGCGCCGAGCCAGTCAGTTTCACCGCCAGCCGAGGCGAAGGGCCGCAGGCTGACGAGGTGCTCGACGTCCGAGACATGGCCCCAGCCCGCCGCCACGAAGTGATCTTTGCCACCTATCGCCGGCTTCGCCCGGGCTCGGGCTTCGTACTGGTGAACGACCACGACCCCAAGCCGCTTTACTACCAGTTCGAGGCCGAGCACGCCGGCCAGTTCACCTGGGAGTACCAAGAGGCGGGGCCCAGTACCTGGCAGGTGCGGATCGGCCGGGCGCTCGAGCCAGGCCTCGGCACTGCCCCCGACCAGTAACCCAGGCTCCGAGCGAGAGGCCCCAAAGGGGGCGGTCAACCTGGGCCGGCGCAAACTAGGCCCAGGTAAAGAAATTGAGCCCATGTAACGAAATTAAGCCGAAAAGGCCGAGCCCGTACGCACAAAGTAGGCCCACGGGAACTGAGAGGAGAGAAAGATGGCGACCGTAGACGCCCGTCCCATCATTGCCGCCGGTGGTGAACCCTTCGACACGATCATGGAGGCGGCGAGCTCGCTGGCCGAAGGAGAAGAGCTCGTGGTGCTGGCGCCCTTCGAGCCGGTCCCCTTGGAGGGAGCCCTGTCCTCGCAGGGCTTTTCTTACCAAGCAGAGGACTTGGGCGCAGGCGATTGGAAGGTCACCTTCCGCCGGCCGTCATGAGCGCCGCAACCGGCCCCCTGCAGGGCCCGCGCTCTTCGGCCGTCCCCGAGTGGCTGAAGCTGCAACCTGGAGAGGCAGTCCGGGTTGCCTGGGAGGCGCTAAGGGACGTCTACGACCCCGAACTGTACCTAGACGTGGTTTCTTTAGGGCTCGTCTACGACATCCGAGAGGAGGACGGGTCGGTCGTAGTTGAGATGACGATGACGACGCCCGGCTGCCCGGCATCGGAGAGCCTGCCCGAGATAGCCCGGGAAACGGTGGCGGACGCTCTCGGCGGGCTCCTAGCAGTAGATGTCCGAGTGGTTTGGGACCCGCCCTGGAGCCCGGCCATGATGGACGACCAAGCCGCTCAGGCGCTTGGTTCCCGCCGCCGCTGACGCAGCAGCCCTATGCCCGCTCCCCCGCCCAGGAGCCTCCTTAGCACGCCCCGGTGCCCCCTAGGCAGGTTAGGCGCGGCCAAGGTTAGGCGGCACCTGTCGGGGCGCTTAGCGCTCCCGCCAGGACTCGATCGCCTGGGCGAGCACCGTGGCGCCCGAGTGCTCCACGTCCTTGGTCGCGGTGAGCAAGGTGAGCGGCCCCCGTCCGGATATGTCTACCAAGTGCTGCACGGCCGCCTTGGCCGGTGGGTGGGCAAGCTCGGCTCGGTAGCGCTTCGCGAACTCGGCGAACTTAGCCGGGTCGTGCCCGTACCACCGCCTCAGGTCCGCGCTGGGAGCAGCGTCCTTCACCCACTCGTCGAACAGGTCGGGAGAAGCCTTCACGCCTCGTGGCCAAAGCCGGTCGACGAGCGCCCGGTACCCCTCTTCGCCCGTCGGAGGGTCATAGACCCGCCGGACTTTCACCGCCCGGGCCCTCTTGGTCACCGTTCCCTCACGCGTCCTCTGGCCATGGCTGTCGCTAGAGCTTTGCTTGTCTCTAACACTTTGCTCGTGTACATGCTCCACTCGAGGCTGCTGGGTAGGCTACTCCTTCAGGGAGCCACGCGGGTCGCCCTCCCTACCGTGGAAGCGCACCGAGCGCATTCGTACAAAAGCTCGGCTTGCACTAGGGCCGAGATAATACGGTTTGTCAACGAGCAACAACGCCAAAACGCAAACCTCGAGGGCGCCTCCGGCTAGGCCGTCCGCGCCCGTCCTACTAACCGGCGGCGTCCGGCCCAGCGCGCTCTAGCTCCAGGCGGATCAAGACCCGCCGTTCGGCCACCATCGCCTCCCGGTAACGCTCCCAGTCGGTCTCGCCAGCAGCTCGCCGATAGTAGTCGACCAGCGGCTCCATCGCCTCGGGCAGCGAGAGGACCTCTGCCCGCCCCTCAACCTGGACCCAGGGGCCGAAGAAACCCGGTGCCCACACACAAAGCGCGGCATAGGGGCGCCGGCGGACGTTCCGCGTCTTGTACGCCGTCTCCCGGGAGCTCACGACTACCCTGCCTTCTGCGTCCGTGACCGCCAGCACTGGTGACATCTGGGGCTTGCCGTCCGCCCGCCAGGTCATGAGCACGCCTTGGTGGTTGTCCGCGATGAACCGACGCGCTTTATCAAGTTCCATTACCTTTAGCGTAGCGGGCTGCCGCCTGCGCCGCGTCCGGTGCGCCGGTGCTGGCCGGCCCGAGGTCGCCAAGGGCCTCAACCTCGCCTTACGCGACGTCGGACTGCTCGCAGAGGCCCTCGTGGACTTCTTTACGACGGGCTCCACAACCCTGCTCGCTTCCTACTCCGAGCGCAGCCTGCGCCGGGTATGGCGTTGCGAGCACTTCTCCTGGTGGATGACATCGATGCTGCACACTGCCGAAGATGCCAGCCCGTTCGAGAGGAAGCTCCAGGTCGCGCAGCTACGCTACACGGTCGGTTCGACCGCAGCCGCCACCAGCTTTGCGGAGAACTACGTCGGCCTCGCGCCGGCGTGAGGCATCGGGCCCCAGCTCCGGCTCTTTGCTCGGTTTGCTATAGGCACAATCCCGGTAGGGACCGCCCTTGCGGGCGGGCCACTCGACAGGAACCGTCTAAGCAATGCTCAACCTACGAGTAAGCTCTGGCTTTGGTGGCGCTAGGTGCTCTAAGTGCCGGCCTCGACCAGGGTGACCGGGCGCTCCGAGAGGCGTTCGGCAGGCACGGCCTCGAGTTCGGCACCCCGCTCCGGCCTCGGCACCTTCGACGTCCTCGCGCTGCCAGCTGTCCGGTAGCAGTAGAGCGTGGTGTTGTCGACTACGGCGTACGTACCCGGTGCGCCGTTCCCCGTGCCCGCGCAGTACAGCAGCGGGCACTCCAGGCGCGTTGCTACTTGCATCAAGCCGGCGAAAGACGCCATCTCGACTAAGGCCACCGACGGGTAGTCCGGCAAGCTTTTAACCTCTATGAGAGAGGAGCCGTGCCTAGTGGCGATACGGACCGCCTCGTCTTCTGAGTTGGCGTCTCGGAGCACACGGCCGCCAGAGACGGCGCCGGCCACGAGGGCGAACGCCAAGAGGACCAGAGAGCCCGTCCGGGCAAAGGCGACCTTCAAGGCCCTAAACCAAAGCGTAGCTGCTTTCGCGCTAGGCACCGTCACTGAGCCCGATGAGCTCGTGGCCCATGAGAGGCTAGTGCCTTGCCCCGTTGCCGCTGCGTTACCGGCCCCGGTCCCGCCGCTTGGCCCGCCCGCGCCGGCCGTCGCACCGGCGGCGCTGCCCCCTGGGCCGCTTGCGGGTACGAGCGCGCCGCTGCTATAAGTAAAGCTCCATTGCGGGTCGAACGAGGCGGCAACCTGTGAGCCACCGACGGAGCCCTTTACCGCGACAGACGGCGAGACGGTCACCGCGTAGCTCCCCAACGCGGACCCTCCCGCCGCCTGCGCAAAGGAAGCGGCCACTGCCTCCAGCGCCCGCAGGTTGAGGGCCGCAGTCGCGTCGAAGTGCGTGCCATGGAACGTCGTCTCCGGGCCGAGCACGAATTGCCTCGTTATACCTTGGCCGTTGCCTATAGTGGCCACGACTTTCTCTGTCCCCCGGAGGTCTGTGGCCGCCGACGCGTCGAACTTGTAGGCAACGCCAAGCTGCAGCTCTTTCACGAGGCTCGTGTAGACAGGCTCACCGGTCGTTAGCCCGGCGGGCCCGTACACCGACCCAGCTGGGACATGCGCCCAGTAGCTGAGCTCGACAGACTGTGTGTAGCCTACTACCGACGAAGTCATCGTGGGCCGGCTCCAAGCGAAGCCGGCGACTACCGCCCCCACGAGAGCCAGCGCCCCGAAGGCGACGGACAAGCCCAGGCTGGCTTGGCCAGGCGAGCGTGCTGGTGCGTGGCGTTTGTAGTTGGGTCGTTCAGTGGGCATGATTGCGCCTCCTTCTTTGTCTTCTGCTGGCTCGCCGCGGTGCGAACGAAGCCAGCCAGAGGATCCCCAGTGCGACAGCAGCCACCACTGGGTCCCTCAGCTTTTGCACGTACTTGCCGACCTCGCCGATATTTGCCCACTCGGCGCCGACTATCTCGGCCTTGGTGGGCTCGAACTGGTCAACGAAGTTGTTGTTGTCCCCCTTGAACTCGTAATGGCCGTCGCGTACCGCGACGATCCTGTGCATTACTACGACACCGAGCTGAAGATTGTGGTAAGCAGCGACCTCTCCGACGTGGTAGGACTGCTCTTTGCGCAATATGACCAGGTCACCGGCACGGAACCGAGGGAGCATGCTCACCCCGTCAGTGACCACGTACGAGGTGCGCCCCCCAAGCGCCGGCGGGGCGAGGAACACCCACCACGCGACAAGCGCCAACGCCGTGACAAGGGCAGCCCGGGCCCGTCTGTAGGCCAGCGGCCGCCGGCCGGCCTTTGTGGCTCGGCCAGCGGCCCATGTGGACACAGATGCCCCGATGCTCACGTTGCGGTCCTTGCGTCCAGCTGGCGCGTCGTTCCTACTGGGCTGCCGAGACTACGAGGTACCCGGGGTCCAAGAAGCTGGCGTAGGGACCTGACGTCGGGTTCAGGCAGTCCCACTGCTCGGCGCCGGTCGAGGTGTTCAGTGTGCTGGGGTCAGGCTGGCAGGCGTAATAGCCGCTTACCATGTCCCCGCCGCCGGCCTCCACGCCGGGGCTCTTGTCGAACCAGGCAAGCACGTTACCCAAGCTGGCGGGGTTGTTGGAGTTCTCGGGCGTAAGCGTGAAGGTCACCTCCGATATGAACGGCCCTTGGTCGTCGGTAGCAGGGTTAAGGCCGTGGTAGTGGCCCCAGATCGTGCAGCCATAGGGGCTCAGGTTGTTGTCACACGGAAAAGCGTAAGGGTCGGTACGGTTCGAGAGGTTGTAGGTAACATTTGACACCGTGTAACCGGAGATCTGGCCTTGGCCGACACCGGCATTGGTCTGGGCGACGGTATTGCTCGCCATGTAGGCGAAGCCACCGGCTGCGATGGCCGCTGCTCCTCCTAGGAAGAGAAGACGACGAGATAGTAGCCTCATTACCTTGTGGTTCCTTTCTGGGACTTGCGCGCCGGCTTGCCTGGGACGGCTGGGCCAGCGGCGGGCCTTATAGTTAGCGCTCCCCTTGTACACCCAGGTCCCCGCGCCCGCGCAACGAAGAAATCACTAAGAAGTTGTTGCTCAACACGACAGGGAGGGGGTGCTACGCCGAGCGCGCAGGGCTTTCGTGTTTTTCACTTGTCCTTGTGCCCCGGGGCCTGCCCTCGCTTCTTGGCCGCTAGGAGCCCCTGGGACCTGGTACCAAGAAAGGGTGACAGACAAAAGTGCCTTCCTGCCCGGACCTAGTCATACCCTCACAGTGAAGACCGCCCCATGACCAAAAGGCTGCGACGGCTACTGTTAGCGACCGCGGCTGTCGTCACGGCTTGTGCCGGCGCCGCTTACACGGCCTCCAACACGGTGGAGCCGACCAACGCCGGCATAACCGCCCTCGGGGCCGTGAAGCCGGCGCTGGCCTTGGGGAAGAACCTCTGCACCAATGAGGGACCTAGTAGCGAGGCCCAGTCGCCTACTGCGGTACTTACCCCGACCTCCTCGACCATAAGCCCAAAGCTGTTGAAACTCCTTGGGGCCTGCTGGCCAGCCGTGCCATCGTCACCAGGACGGGGGTGAAGGGTGCCACGGCCTGACGGCACAGTTTATTGACAGCGACCGCGCTGACGGGGCACGGAGAGCGTCGAGCAGCTAAAGCTAAAACGGCGCGACCGTGTCGCCCAGGGCCACTCGCCCGGGCTGGACGACTGCGCCCCAGACGCCGAAGGGGAACTTTTCGGCCCCCTCCGGCCCGCGCCGGTACGAACGTAATGCTCCCAAGGTGTCCAGGTCCGGTTCCCCTGTGCCCGGGTCTTGGCTCGTGACCAAACAGCGCCCGGCCAAGCCCCCGATCGCCACCACCGCCTCACCAAAGCGTGCCCGCCGGCCGACCCACGTGTCCTCGGCGTGAGCAGCCACGCCGCTCACCCCGAACAACATGCGGAACCGCCGAGGGTCGAGGCCCTCTCTGGCGCCGAGAGCCTCCGCAAGGCGAGCCAAAGAGGCAGTAGACAAGACCGACACGGTCGCCTTCGCCCCCCGGTCGACCCCCTCTCCTTCATGCGCGACCTTCACGAGGGAGAGGCGGCGCCCGAAGTAGCTGCTGAGAGCTTCGCTCCACGGCCCCTCGACGGCGTGGCCCAAGACCGGTCGCCCGAAAAACGACGTGGTCACTTCTTGCCCCCGCACAACCTCCCCAGCCACCTCGGAACCGTCGGGGAACCTGAGGCTAAGGGTCATAAGCGCCGGGTCGTAGGCAGGAACGACCGTGGCCAAGGCACCGAGCCGCTTGCCGTTGACCATCCGCCCGTCTTGGTCCACGAGGTAAAAAACACGGTTGGCGGCCGCTCCGCTCCAGCCGAGCTCCACCGCGCTGAGCTGGACCAAACCCAAGCCTTTCACCGGCGCGACCGAGATCCACTCCACTCTTGCGCTCATAGGGCCCTTCTAGGCTCACCGCGCCCTAGCGCCTATTTTGCCTGCATCGCCAAGCCGGCCTCTGCCCGCACGCGCCTCGCAGCCTCGACAAGGTGGCCAAGGGCGGGCACAACCTCTTTGTAGCTGCGGGTCTTTAGGCCGCAGTCGGGGTTGGCCCACACCCGGCTCACCCCGAGGGCTTGGACCGCCTTGGACAGCAGTGCGTACAGTTCGTCGACGCTCGGGACGCGGGGGGAATGGACGTCGTAGACGCCCGGGCCCAGGCCGCCGCTGTAGCCGTCAGAGGCAAACCTGGACCACCCCTCGAGCTGCGACCGGGCCGCTTCCAAGGAGACCACGTCCACGTCCATGTCGGCCAGGGAGCCCATGACGTCGGAAAAATCGGCGTAGCACATGTGGGTGTGAACCTGGGCGGCGGCGCCGGCAGGGGCGACCGCCAAGCGAAAGGCCCTGGTGGCCCACGCCAAGTACTCCGGGCGCTCCCGCTGTCGGAGAGGCAGGCCTTCAGGCAAGCCGGGCTCGTCCACTTGGACTACTTTCGCTCCCGCCGCCACTAGGTCAGCGACCTCGTCGGAAATGGCGAGAGCAAGCTGCGCGGCGGTCTGCTCGAGGGGCTGGTCGTCGCGCACGAACGACCAACGCAGCATGGTGAGGGGGCCGGTCAGCACAGCCTTCATCGGCTTGTCGGTCTTGGAAGCGGCATAGGACCACCACTCGACGCTCATCGGCTCGGGCCGCGACACGTCGCCGTAGAGCACAGGGGGGCGC
>Ga0209061_1001773_pt1 | contig 32313 bp, 24 predicted proteins | sample Coa_R1_10_FD_187157 | JGI IMG/M metagenome (GOLD analysis project Ga0209061, IMG submission 187157) | Surface soil microbial communities from Centralia Pennsylvania, which are recovering from an underground coalmine fire - Coalmine... | ecosystem: Environmental > Terrestrial > Soil >... | reverse complement strand
TTCCGGCCACGGCGGGCCAGGCTAGCGCAGCGCCAGCCCCGCAGGCAAGCACCGAAGAATCCCCCAATGAGCTGTTTGTGACGGTCGGCAAGTCAGTCATTGTCAATAGCGCCCTTCCGATTGAACGTGTGTCTGTAGGGCTGGGCGACTACGCCACTGCGAATGCCGTCAGTCCTACTGAAGTTCTTGTCAATGGGAAAACAGCGGGACAAACAAGCCTGATCATTTGGCAACAGGGGGGCGGCAAACTCTTTTTCGATGTGACTGTGCAGCCGAGCCCGTACGGAAACAGCATGAAGAGCCTGCTTTTGCGGCGAGAACTGAACAGAGAACTGCCGGGACAGGAGATTTCCGTCGATGTGCAGGACAACCTGGTTTTTCTGCGTGGAACCGCTAAAGATTTGACCAGCGCCGATCGCGCGGTGGCGATTGCAAGCGGATTCGGCAAGGCTGTAAACCTGCTTTATGTCGCGGTACCGCCTCCTGAAGCGCAGATACTACTAAAAGTCAAGTTTGCCAGCGTGGACCGCAGTTTGAGCAGGCAGCTTGGCATGAATCTGTTCAGCACAGGCGCAACCAATACGATCGGCTCCGTCACGACACAACAATTTAGCCCGCCGACCATCAGCAGCAACACTGGGAGTTCCACGGGTGGAGGGGTTAGTCACAACGGAGTTACGGTCACTCTTTCGAATGCTCTCAATCTTTTGATTTTCCGTCCGGATCTCAATCTCGGTGCAACCATTGAAGCTCTGGAAGCGAGAAATTTGCTGCAGGTTCTGGCAGAGCCGAACGTTTTAGCGGAAAACGGCAAGCAGGCGAGCTTCCTGGCGGGCGGCCAGTTCCCCTATCCCGTAGTGCAGGGGGGAACGATTGGCGGAACCACTGCGGTTACGATCCAGTTTGCACAATTTGGCGTACTCTTGAATTTCATCCCTACCATTACCCCGCGGGGAACGATACGTTTGCAGGTGGCGCCGGAAGTTAGTTCGCTCGATTACGCCAATGGCGTCACCATATCCGGCTTTACCGTTCCCGGAATTTCCGTGCGCAATGTCAACACAGAAGTGGAACTGGCCGAGGGCCAGAGTTTTGCGATTGGTGGTCTTTTGGATAATCGTGACACGGAAAATTTTGAGAAAATTCCGTTCCTTGGTGACATCCCAATCATCGGAAAATTTTTCCAATCCAAAGTGACGACCAAGTCCAACACAGAACTGATTGTGATCGTGACACCTGAAATCGTGCGCCCCATTCCCGCAGGACAACCGCTTCCTTTGCCGAAATATCCGTCCCCCTTCTTGCCGCCGAATAGCCCCACTTCTCTGGTGCAACCAGGCCAAAACATAACCGGCCCTGTTCCGGTTACGCCGCCTGCTCCTTCCGTGCCGGTAGAGACACTGATCAAGAGTCTTCAAGAGAAGCCGCTAGTGGTGAGAAGCGTCTCCGGTGGGATGGCGGGAGCCCCGGCAGGTGGAGGCATGTCGATGGGAGCGAGTGCGCCTGCAGGAGCAGCTCCTTATCCCGCGACGGCGCCGGCGCCAACGCCGCCCCAATGATGAGACGAGCGGGTCGAGCGCTCAAAGCGCGCTACCCGTATAGCTAAAGATCACCGGCACGCTCACTCAACTATAGCGAGGTGAGGCCTTGCAGTTCGTCTGAATATTGCTCTAATGCAATTCGAACTAGCTGGCTTCGGGTGCGCACTCCATGTTTTTCAAAGAGCTGCTGCAACGTCGCCTTTACGAGTGCTTCGGAGATATGGACGCGTGTCGCGATTTCCTTATTGGCTAAACCTTCGCAGACGCCGCTCAATACTGCACGCTCGCGATCGCTCAAGGCAGCGCGCGAAGGGGTTATCTGCACACTGGCGCACAAATGATCTCGTAAGGCCGGATCGATGTAAATGTTGCCGAGCATCACGGAACGAATGGCATCGACCAAAAGACTCACCGTATTTTGTTTCAGGAAAACTCCGGCCGCTCCGGATTGGATGAGCCGACGCAGCTCAAACGGGCTGACTATCGCAGCCACGACTAAAATTTTCCCCAGAAATCCGTTCTCGCGCGCTGGTTTAAAGAAGCCGAAGCACCGTTCTTTCCCCAGGTCAACATCCAATAAGACTACATCGACCTTGGTGGCGGACAGAAAGGCCAATGCTTCTTCGATGGAACCGCAGCAGGCCGCTACCTGAAAATCTGGCTCGCCGTTCAGCAACCGCGCCGCGCCCTCACGGAATAATGCGTGGTCATCAAGGAGAAGAATTCTGGTGGGTGACATTGGACTTGCCATATTCGGTTTCTACTCTTTCCCACTCATGCAGTGGAAGCAGCTCCAGAACAAAGCAGGAGCCAGACGGGGCCGGCTCATATCTGAGTTCACCAGACATGGAATGAGCAATCGCTCTCGAAAGATAGAGTCCGAGGCGCCTCATTCCGCTTCCTGTTTGGAATGGCTGAAACAACTCTTCCGGAACGGCGACCCCAGGGCCAGTGTCTTGAAACCGCACAATTACGCTATCGCCTTTCGCATTTGCTGAGATTATGAGTTGTTTTGCTTCCGATGCACTCATGGCTTTATTGGCGTTCTGCGCCAGGTTCATGAAAATCTGCATCAAGCTTGATTCCTCTCCCCACACGTCTGGCAGATTGGAGGCAATCTCCCATTTGAGGCTGATGCCGGACTCGCCGAACCAGGGCTCGATGATGATACGCAGTTGATCGAAAAGAGCAAGCAGATTCACGCTTGCATTGCGCGTCTCGCTGGCTCGCAGCTCGGCTGATGCGATTCTGGTGAGGGTTTTCACGATGTTGCCGATGGCCTGGAAGTCGGCATTCTCCCGAAGATGGGGAAGACTTTCCATGTTGGTATGCATCAATGCGGCAGCGGCACTGAGGTTGCGGATCTCGTGCAGCACTGCACCTAATGCAATCTCCGAGCTTGCCAAGGAAGAGCGCATGGCCCGTCCCTCACGCTCCTGCAGCCTCTCTGTGGCATCTACCAGCACGGCGCCTAAACGGGTCCCCAAGGGAGTCTGGGAGATTGAAAACCAGGCATCGGCCATGAACATGGCACAATTGGGTCGCCAGCCTTTACATTCCGTGGTGGTGTGCACGAGCTGGTTTTCGCGCCGGATTCTCAATGCATTCACCAAGACAGGCACATACGACTCGAGGCACTCCCCCTCGAGACCCCGCTCTTCGAATCCGAGAAGTTTATGTGCGGCCGGGTTGGCCAGGATAACCCGCCCGCGTTCGTCCGTAGTGAGGATGGCCGCAGGACTGTTATCAAAAAACGCATGCCATTCCGCCTGAGCTGATCTTTCCGCTTCAAGAGCGGCATTTTTAATGGCTAAATTGCGGCGGCGCTGCTTCAATTCGATCAGGGAGACGACTGAGATCAAGAGCAGAATGATTTCCGGTTTAGGAACCCAGGGGACAGATGCGAACAGTTTTGAGAGGAGTAGAGCAATTGCCCCTGCTCCCACCACAAACCACAGATCCAGAACACAGACCGGAACCAGCGGGAGCAGACACAGCGCAGACTTCCATCCATCCGGCCTAATCAGAACCGCTACCCCCAGGAGCAGAACGGTAGCTGCGCTAAACGCGGCCAAATGGTCACGCCGAAACTGGCCGCACCGGTACATCCAACCCTTTGGACGCAGTATATCGAGTAAATTTAGCCGAAAGATAGTAGTGACCGCGTTTCTTTCCAAGCGACAATAGAGCTAAGTGCTCGGAGGCGAATATGGCTGTTGTGAAACGTCCGGCGCGCGCATTGACGAAGGCAATTGAGGAGCAGATCGAAAGAGTGCTCGATTCGCCCGTTTTTACGGGGTCGAGAACGCTCAGGCGTTTGCTGATCTACCTGGCGGAGCAAACGCTCGCCGGGCATCCCTTCAACGAATATTCCCTAGCGATGGATGTCTTTCAAAAAGACGAAGACTTTGACCCACGGATCGATCCCTCAGTACGGGTCCATATGTGCCGGCTGCGCCAAAAACTCAATGAATATCGCACGAGAGTGGGCCCGCTGGACCCGATCGAAATCATACTGCCGCCCAGAACCTACACACTGGTGTTCCGACCGCGACCGGACCATTTCCCCGCCTCCAACCTATCCAATCCACAGCGACCAATCGCCGTGCGCTCCTTTCGTTGCCTTAGCTCCGACGAGCGTGATGAATATTTTTGTGACGGCCTGCTTGCAGAACTGATCTGTGCCCTGGCCAAGCTGCCGTACTTGCGCATCATTCCGATTCCAATGCCATCGGATGGCCAGCCGGCGACTCCGAGCCCCCGCGAACTACGAGAACAATTCCATGTGGAAGCCATATTGGACGGAGAAGTGCGGAAAAGAGAACACGTGGTGCGTGTAGCGGCACACCTTGCGGATACGGCCGATGGGAGCATTCTGTGGGCAGAGATGTACGAACGCGACGTGGATGATATCTGTGCCGCGCAGGAAAAAATCGCAGATGCAATTGTCTCGGCATTGTTCGTCTCGAAAGCCCAGGTTCCGGAAGCCACATCGCTCATTAACCTGGAGCGCCGGGGAAAGAGCGCAGCGACAACCGTGCAGACGTGCGTAGCCTGAAACCGTCCGGCGACTACAAAGGAGCGGGGTTACTTCGTGAACGACGAATCGATCAGCCATTCTCGGGAAGATCATCATAGCGGCCATTCAGCCGAGGAGATTCTACAGCAGATCTGCCGCGAGCCTGTGAAGGAAGCGGTTGTTCGCGCGAGTTTGACACTGCGAACGAACTGGAGCGGTCTTACACACCTGCTGACTGAGGGAGCTGGTAAAAGTGCCAGTCAACACCATACTGGGAATGCAACGAGAAGCATCCCTACTGAAGGCTCACTCGCATCCGCTGTTTTGCCCTCCGCCGTCGTTTCTCAAACAACATTGGCGAAGTGGGGAGGCGAATCTCGCGCCACAACACGTGCGAATGTCCTTCTTCGGTGGCTTCGCTGGAGCTCCTTAGTTTTGCTGACAGTGGTTTGCGGCGGATATGCGGGATACCGACTTGCTCATGCGAACTCTTCTTGGATTGGCACGGACGGCAATCTGGACCTCTCCGTCCAATATAAGGCTGATCAGCTCGCTGTGCATTGGAATCCAAATGCGAACGCCATGGCGACCGCGAGCAGCGGCAGCATGAGCATTCGGGACGGCAAGCATGCCAAAACGCTGCATATGACGCTGGAGCAGCTCCTTTCAGGAAAGCTCCTCTACTCACCATCGAGTGATGATGTGAGCCTCCGTCTGGATGTGCTGGACGCTAAGGGCGTTCGTACTGGCAGCGAGTCCGTTCGTGCAGTGGGTCTGGTACCGCACCCTCGCCACACCTCGCCTAGCAACACTTCCGGCGGAATGCCAAAATCCCCAGCAGCAGAGAAGCCACTGGCAGTGGAATCACCGGATTCCAAAGCGCATCCCCAGTGGAGCGTCTTCCCGCCCCAAGCTCTCAATCCCGCACCGGAGTAGAACAAGCTGCGCTAGCATAGGGGCGGCCCAGAAGCGCACACGCGCGGTTTGGAAAGAGCGGAAAAGAAGGAACGGAGAACCGGGACGCCGGTTCGCAAATGTCTGACACGATGGAGTTGACTCGGCGGGCCTCATTGTCACGCTTATTCACGTTGCTGCAAACAAAGGGTGTACACTCCAGCTTTCGCCGGCCAGCGCGAGTTGCCTTTAACTACGCTGCTCGATCGAGCCTCACCGACTTAGATTATTTTTCAGCTTTCGATGTGCTGGTAACTGGAGGCATTCTCTCTCCAGATCAAATTCGCATTGTCCGGCAACATGGCACACACTTGGTCCTCTATGTGTGGTCATCTGCCTTCTATCCGAACGAAGGCATAGACGTCGCGGGCGCCTGGCAAGCGGATGTTGGCAGAAACGCCGGAGAATGGCTTCTTTCCACCGATCCGGTTGCCGGGGGCGCCGCGGACTCGGGCAAATCCGCCTTTTGGTACGATTTCGGCCATGCTGGTTTCCGGCAGGCGCTCGCCGATTATCTCTGCGCCTTGCTCCGCCGTCACGGCTATCGCGGTGTCTTCCTCGATACCCTCGGATGGGATGCGCTCCCGGCGGATCTAAGACGAGAATTCCAGCAGCGCCACCGAGGCAAGAACTACGATTCAGAGCAAGCGCAGCTTCTGGCGCTTCTTCGCCGCAGGCTCGGAGCCAGAGGAATCATCTTCACCAATCAGGCGTATCGGAAGCCTGATCTCTTCCTTCGATTTTCCGATTTCGATCTAACCGAGAACAGCTTCACCTCTGTCACGCCGCTTGGCGAGACCAGATTTCGTCCTTGGTATACCGCTACCAACGAGTGGGATTCGATTGCAGTTCCGATGACCAATCTGGTCATGCGGGCCTCCCGATCCTATCCTTGGGTCCAGTTTGTACATCTGAATTACGCGACGGGCAACGCCGAGGCGTTGCAGCGAGCCGTTGAATACAGCTTTGCTTGCGCCCGCCTTTGGAACCACAGCTCGTTTGTCGCGTTCCCGGGGATCCAACAGGCGATTCGCAGCAGGATTTACTTCACACGCCTCGGCGATCCGTTGACCAGGACGTACCAGGAGGACCGCCGACACGGAGTCGCCTGGAGGGCCTTTCAGAATGGCCTAGTTGCTGTAAACAGCTCTGATCAGCCTTATCATATTGAAAACATGGGAATTACCCTCTCAGACCCGCCACGGGGGTATGTGATCGCAAAGTTCAAGCAATAATTTTTATAGATGCATAAGTGAGAGCCGTATACTGCTGCTGTATACTATCTCTCCATGAGCAAAACTAAAGTTCGATGGCTCGTGGGTTCGGCGTTTGCCGCTTCGATCGCGACGTGGATCGCGTTCGGACAACCCACACCATCTCCAACGCCGATTTGGCATCCGAGCGGGCGGATGTACTGGCAATGGCAGCTCACCACGCCCGTAGATTTAACAGTAGACGGCTCGATGTACGACATCGACATGTTTGACAACGATGCTTCCGTCGTGACGGCGCTTCACAATGCGGGTCGCATCGCTGTTTGTTATATCGATGTGGGAACGTGGGAAAACTGGCGGCCGGATGCAAACGAGTTCCCTGCCTCTGTTAAGGGGAAGAGGAACGGCTGGCCTGGCGAGCGCTGGCTAGACATCCGCCAGATCAACATCCTTGGACCGATCATGGCAGCGCGCCTGGATCTGTGCAAGTCAAAGGGCTTTGATGCAGTGGAACCCGATAACATCGATGGCTATGCCAATTCAACCGGGTTTCCGTTGACGTATCAGGACCAGCTTACTTACAACAAATGGATCGCGAATGCGGCGCACGCCCGTGGTCTTTCGGTCGGCATGAAGAATGATGTCGACCAGGTAAAGGACCTCGAGCCCTACTTCGATTGGGCGCTCGATGAGCAGTGCTACCAGTATCACGAGTGCAATGCGCTCACGCCTTTCATTCGGGCAGGTAAGTCCGTGTTTGAAGTCGAATATGAAGGCAGTCCAGGCACCTTCTGTCCGACGATGGACGCACTGGGCTTCAGTTCTATGCTGAAGCACATGGATCTGGACGCCTGGAAACAGGACTGCCAATGATCTAAGGAGGTGCTAACAGCGGTCAGGTGGCGATTGTTCGCAAACATTGGCTCAATCGTTTCCTCCTGGCCGCTGCGGCGCGCGCACGTCCTCCGGAAGGGCTCAGGCGTTTTATTGCGGGGAAGTCACCGTAAACGAGTTGGTATGGGTCATATCGATATGAACAATCGTCTGGCCCCCGTAGGTTTCGCAGGTGGCGCCGCTCGTCGGGCAAACAACTCCCGTCATGTCGATCACAGCCGGATTAGCCGTAAGGATTGTGATCGAGCCGGGAGCACCAGAGGTAGATCCGGGGGTCCAATATGCCACCACGCCGGACGCATTGTACGCCATCCGGGCTTGCAACAGTTTTCCGATTGCGCTTTCGGACTGACTCGTGATCGGCAGGTTGATCAGACTTTCAAAGCCGCTGATAGTTGCGTTCATGAGGTCAATCACCAGCGAGCGACCGGAGCTGTAAATATGCAAATTACTCTGATGGTACATGCTGGGAAAGGCGTAACCTCGCAACATGTTCATGATGAGGTTATTGCTTTCCGTACCGATAATTTGGGAATACGTTTGATTAGTTGTGAACCATGGCTGTCCGTTAGGTTGTTTTGAGATGCCGTTTGGACCGTAGAAGTAGTTATACTCATCCGGTTCTGAGCCTACCACCCCCGTATTGGCATCATCTACGTTATAGAAAATATTCGTGGCAAAGCGCGGAATCTCAAAGAGACTCGGGTTCAAAGCGTTCCAGATGCCGGTATTCGCGCTCGGAGGGCCTTGCCCGGGTTGTGAGGCGTCGGTAACCACATAGCGAAGTCCGTCAACATACGCTTCCGATGTGAAATTGGGGTTTCCGAGACCCGAAACACCCGGCGTGACCATGCTTGCACTGTCGAAATAGGAGCCGAAAAGGTTGTTTCCAACTGTGACATTCTGAAGCACCTCGGCATCCACCTGCGAGGTCGTGGCGGGGGTACAAATGCCGCTGTTTGGAACAGGGTTATAGCAATCGAAGTCTTCATGATCGTATGTATGGCTCATCCAGTAAAAATACGGCGCCAGCGATTGGGCTTTTGGCGTAAGCGTGTCATTGGGAGGCGCCCAACCGTTCACTGGATCAGTTCCTACACCGTTAAATGCCATGCTAAGTTGGAATTTCGCGGTTTGTGGCTTCGCACGCAATTTTGCCTGCCAGTTATAAGTAGCCTGCAGGCCCGATCCGGCAATGCGAATCGTATCGCAATAATCGGACAGATCGCTTGTCGGATCGAGTTGGAAGCCGCTTGGTACACATTGCGGCACCGTGGGATCGAATAAGTCATCATCGATGAAGAAATCATCGATTTCGGGAGACAAGTAATATTTCTTGGCTCCAAGAAATATTCCATGAGTAACCCAATTGAGTAACCCATAGCTCAGTACAAGTGAGTGCTTCAGGTAGGGATTATGGTCCATGGTGAGCGCCAGATACTGCTGTCCGGTCGCGGCTGTGTGGATGGCGCCGACTGTATACGTGGCTCCTCCGTATGCCGCCGTAAGCACAGGGACGGTCGTTTCGCCTGTTGCGGCAGTCGGATTCGCCATATACATGTACGCATTTGCTACAGGGATCGAGGCATTTGCGGTGACATAAGAAAATGTGCTAGCCGCCAAGGCTTGTCCTGAAGCGACCTTCACGTTCACTGGAGATGTCGTCGACGTGCTCACGGCGACTCCGGCGTAAGTTAGGCCATAACGTGGCTCGGGCCAGGTGTATAGGCTGACGGTCCTCACGCCGAAGGTAGCTGTGAACGAATCCATCGCAGCCCAATCGCTTGCGCTAAAGGTGCTCTGGCAGCCATTTGCGTTGCAATATGCCAGATTGCCGATTGTCAGGATAATCCCATAGTAATTTGCATTGTTTGGACTGCTAGCGAAATTGGGTAAGGGATAGGCGCTGGGGTTATTGAGGTGGTTGACAGATAGATACGTGTCATAGGGAATCCCTATCTGATCCAGAAATGCTTGGACGGCAGAATAACTTGGCTCTGTGCCGTCGACGGCAATCACGAGCAGCTTCATCGTCAAGGGGTCATTGATGCGTGATGTTCCGGGAGGGGCTCCTCTCGGTTTTGGAAGAGGGGCCAGAGGGGGAATGGGACGGCTTGGGATTTGCGCGCCCTTCCAATCTTCGCTGACCGTGGGCGGCGGGCCTGGCGGAAGATGCGGCCTTAAAGGCCTGTTCCCTCCTTTTCGAGGGGTGATCTCACTGGCAGGTCCGTTCGGATTATGGCTACTATCGCTGTTGCCATTGGACTGATTGGCGTACGGCAAGGCGGCTGCGAGGACGGTGCTAAGGCCCAGGATTAGGATCACTTGGCTGATCGGCCGCACAGGGGGCGTACTTGTGTAATGCAAACGAAACTTCATGCGTGTTAACTCCTATATCTTTTGAGAACGTGGGGAATCTGAACAATGAGCCACTGCCGGTCGTTTGGCTTGTTTCCTAAGGCCTACTGCGGTCTCCTTGTCCGAAGGATCCGATACACCAGAATGTCCTGGTCTTCATAGAACAGCACTACGTCTCTGTGATACTTGGCATAGGCGTTCATTAACTCTGTCGCGCGATATTGCAAGGACTGACGTCCGATCGGATCCGTGTATAAAAAGGTTGGCCAGTCTGACGCTTCTGCAGGCGAGTAATGCCAAACAGCCGGATGAATTTCGGAAGGAGAAGCAGAACCCGGGATCATTGGCCGGCGCTCCACAAACACAAAAACATCCGGGCAATCGTAAGGAAATCGGAATCCGGGATTACTTACCTGGTTTGGCGTGAAGCTTAAGACGAATTCGCTAAGCTCAACGTGCCAGCCTCTACCATAAATGAAAGCGAGTTCCTGAAAAGGCGAGACCATGATCCACTGCTTTCGCGGGAAGCTACGAGCAACCTGATCGCAGATCCGGGCTGTCGATTCGTATTCGATGGTTTGCACCGCTTTTGCATTTGCACGCGTAAAGAGTCCCATGGCAAGTGCGCAGATCAGCGTGGGCAAACATGCCGCAGCCATTCGAAGAGCGCGATTCGGCAGCAACGTTGTGAGAGCGGTTGCAAGAGCAAGCAGGCAAAACACAGCCCCCCAAATCCATTCGATGGGAGAGATCATGAGGGCTAACAAAATGGCAAGGGCCGAATCCCGTCTAGATACCGGCCACAGCGCGGCTGCAGCAATCCAGTAGATACTGGAAGCCAAGGCTGGGGTAAATTCAACGATTGTAGCCGGCGCAAGCAACAGGACGGCGGAAAAGACAGCAGCACCGACCGCACTCGCCACAATTCCCCACACTCGGAGCAGGCAAAAGCTCAGAATCAAAATGAATATGGCAGTAAAGATCGGCCCGCTGAAACGCAAGATGGAGGCCGCATCCATACCGGAAATGAAACTTATTGGAGCGAGTAAGGCAACCGAGCTATCCACCTGCCACGGTTGTCCCTGGGACAGGACGCCGAGAGAGATCGCACGGTTGTAAGTCTCCGCGTAAGCGAAATGAAAATGCGTCAGGGCATATCTGGCGCACAAAAGGACTAGACCGCTGCACAACGCAATCATCACGTACACTTTAGGCAGGCGCAACAGCGCAAGTCTCCCCTTTAGCGCACTCATCACCTGGCCTTTCGCAGCCTGCCGATCCTCGAGAAACAGCAGCACCAAGGGCCATAAACTGCTCCTGCCGCCGTCAGCATTTCGTCTCAACACTCCCTGCAGGGCCACTGCAACACAGAGGGAAACAACGACCCCAGGGAGGCATAGGCCAAGACGTCCCAGCAGGAGACACGCAACTTCTATTGCCAAAGAGGCATGCACAAAGAGCCGCAATGCTCTTGCACCGCTATTCGAACTGTGTGGACGAAGGGCATTCGCCTCTGCACACGCCGGCAGGAACACGAATACGCAGCAGAACACTAAGGAAATCCGGAATAGCGCGATTACTTGCACGACGGTTTAGGCGGCAGAAGCAAAAAAGTAATAATCAAAGTTGGCAAGCATCCCATGGCAACACCGGGCTGAGATATAGCTCAGGGAACAGGCGCCTACAAGAAAGCCAATAATCGCCAGATCGTAAGCAACTAGGCGTGATAGTAAATAGCCGATCATGACGTTTATAACCAGGCTCCATGCAGTAGCGGAGACGGCGAACATAGGACGAGACAGTGCAAACAGTAAAGCGATATTCCACAGGCCTATCGCAAGAAACGGCATACCCGCCATCGCTAATAGCACTACGCGGGGCAGAATCACTGCGTGCAGAGGAGGTATTTCGTAAATTGCGGCCGCCACGATCGCACTGGAGCCCACAAACAGTAAGCTGAATACCAGTATCTGACGTTTATAGAACGCCATCATGCGCTTTCTGAGCTTGGCTCTGTCGCTGACGCCTAGTTGTTTCTGTTCCTCGCCTACAAAGTGATAAAACTTCACCAAGCCGACATGAATCCATCCTACCTGCACAATGAAGGCAAACAGGCACAGATCGAGTGCAGCCTCGTACGCACCCCGAAACTGAAGCGGCAAGGATGATGACTCTGCTTTTGCGCTCCAGGCGATGATACGGTCTGCGAATAAAAATGCGTAATAGAGAGCGCCATACACGAAATACGGGAACAGAGTGTAGGCTAACCGGCCGATGGGCGGCAGTTTTACATGGGCTAACAGATGGCTTCCCATGCGTCTGAATCGCGCCTCTGCAACAACGAGAAATGTAAATGTGGCGACCGCGATTCCAAAGATCTGGCTAACCATAAGCGGCACATGAAGGCTCAAGAAGAGGTAGCCGACCACACCCATCCCCAGTAACGTTCCGACCGTGATGGTAATCTCCGCCTCGAGGACGTGGAGCACACCGCTCACCAGAATGTAAATACCAATACCGAGATTGAAGACGACACACCAAGCATAGAGATCGGCAGGGAGCCACTGAAAGAAGGCGTTCAAGAGAAATCCCACGCTTGTAACAGCGCACAAAGCTAAAACGCCTAACTTCACTGCGGACCAGGAAGAGCGGGCGCACAGAGCCCATTCTTTGCTCTCTTTGTAGAAATACCCCAGTCTCCCAATAATTTGGAGAAAGCCGCCTGTCACAATGAAGCCCGCGATCGCTGCGACAGCTATCGCCGCTGCCTGATTGCCGCTAATCGGCCCTCCCCACAAGGGCACCTTTACGAAAAGGACAATCAGACAGCATAGGATTGCGGGTGTGGCGAAGGCCATGCCTTTTAAGTAATTTCTCCAGGTACTCTGCTCGACGGCCTGGTGTGGAAGCTGAGGCGGTTGAGCTTGTGCTACTCGCAGATAGACCTCGGCCATGTGCCAAACGTTCCGGAAGCCATATTGTGAGCGCGCTACCTGATCGGTTACACCACTGGCCTCCAGGCGGACTGCCAGGTCCTGTGCGTCCAGGGGAGGCGCCCAGATCGTCTTATCGCTGGGCGGCAGAATACAGGGCGGCAGTGAGTTTTCCATCAGATAGTTCTCGATAAAGCTCTCGGAAGGCGCCGATTGCTTTCTCGGTCGTGTAGAGGGAAAGCGCTCGCTCTTTGGCTGCGCGCGCCATCGTCTCGCGGTACGCCCTCGCGTCTTCGTCACCTTCGAGTAACGTCAGTAACGCTTTCGCCAGGCTAACGGGGTCTGCCGGTGTAACAACTAGACCTGTCGTTGCTAACATCTCACTCACGTTGCCCACATCTGTCGCGACTACCGGGCAGCCACTAAACATCGCTTCCAGAATCGAGTACGGCATACCTTCGGAGATGCTGGGAAGGCAGAATACATCAGCTTCCGCCAGAGCGGAGGGAACATCTTGTTTGCCCACGAATTCGAAATTTCGCTCCAGCTTATTCGCGGCGACCAGTTGCAGACAGTACTGGTAATAAGATTGATCCGCAATTTCTCCGACTACCCGAAACAGGACGGGAGGTATGCGTTCCCGCACCAGGGCGGCAGCACGAACTAAGTATTCGATGCCTTTGAGATGATAAACCCTTGCCACTGTAAGTACAACTAACTGTTCTCGTGGCTCCTTTTGTCCCATTCGGAATTGGCTGGGATCCATTCCGTTCGGGATGACCCGAATTTTTCGTTCAGAGGCACCAAGCCGAATTTGCCATCGCCTATTGAAGCTTCCCAGGGCAGTAACGCAGTCGGCGAAATAGTAGTTCATTTTGACGATCGCGGTCTGAAATGCGAGCAGAAACCGACGGCAAGCCTCTGTATAACCAGAGTGTCGGAGCGAGATATACAACTCGCGCAAATAGATACCGTGTTCCGTTAATAGAAATGGCGTGCCTCGAGTGAGCTTTCCCAAAACTCCGGGAACTCCCGCCAAGCCCGCTACCGAACTGTGTGTTATGTCTGTCGAGGGGATGGGAACAGTCACAATTGCGAGAAAGCGTTGTAGCCAGCGCATGCAAGTAGTGGCGTCTTGGAGCGTGAACGAGGAGTAACCAGGGGAATGTTGCAAGGTATCCAGAAAGAGCTCCCAGGCCTCGGGAGAACTCATCGTCTTCTGGTAGTCGACGCTGCGAAAGTATAGATGCAGCATCAACAAGGAATCCGCCATCTTCTCAGGTTGAGTGCCTTGCAAAAGGGACGTGAGGAACTGTTTGAAAAGATCGAGAAAACTGTTCCGGATAACTTCCCGAGTGGTCCTTGCCTTTCTCCTGTAAATTTCTAAAAAGGATCGAATGACTGGACCCGGCTCGCTGGTGCCCCACAGCGTTAGCTCGTCAATTCCGGTAATGTTGGGAAGCATTTCAAACTGTGCTTTTCTATTGGGCGAGTGTGTAATTGCAAAAACACGGAAATCGACATCTCGGAGTTCGCGAATCAGTTGATCACACCAGACACTGACCCCGCCTTGGTAGAAAGGATAAGTGCCTTCTGAGCAAAGCAAAACAGATAGACGGGACATACTGGTTTTTACTCTGGAAATGCCACTTGGGCGGTAAGGCCCACAAGCAGTGCTGAGGGCGCCGGATTCTTTGCGGTGATACGGACGGTATAAGCCGATTGATCTTGTGAAGGCACCAGGAATATCGCGGCGATTGATGCGGGAATCTGAGTAGCAGGCTCAGTTGGAACACGTACATTTGCCGCTTGCCCAACCTTGAACCGCCGTGCAAGGTAAGCATCTACGGGCACGTCAAAATCCAGCCAATCCAGTTGACCAATCTGGAGCAGCGGAAATCCGGATGGAATTTGATCTCCGGCATTCACCGCGACCTTTAATATGGTTCCCGTTTCGGTTGAGACGATTGTTTGTGAATCAAGGCGGCGCGACGCAATCTGAAACGCTGCTTCTGCCTCCTGGAGCTCCATTCTTAAGTTGAACTGCTCCCCGGCAGAGGACGCCTGCGCTTGTGCACTATGGTGCAAACGGGAAGCCGCGATCTGGACTTCCTCTTTCAGACGAGAGAGATGCTCCCGGCCGTCTTGGAGATCGCGAAGCGCCATCACGGAGGCCCTTCTTGCGGCTTCCACTTCGATATCCGTGGCTAATCCCTGTTGTTCGAGCAATTGTACCTGCCGCAAATGAGCCTCCGCTCTTTCGTAAGCGCTTTGCACGCTGTCGAGTGAGAAGGCCGAGAGCCTTTCCTTTGCTGCGCGAAGGGCATATTCGGCGTCGGGCGCATCCTCGGCGCTCTGCGGTGCAGCCGCGGATGCCAAGCGCTGCCTGACTGTTTCTAAGCGGGTTTTTGCCCGCTCATACTCGAGTTGAAACTCGGGATATGCCAGCGTCATTAAGACGTCGCCCTTTTTGACTGCTTGCCCTATGGAGGCGCGGACATTTGTAACCAAACCGGGAAATTGCGAAGTGATGGCTACGACGTGATGGGCACGGATGGAGGCTGGAAACAGAGTTGTCTTTGAGCCCGGAGCGCGCATGGAAAAAATTTGCGAGCCCGGGCTTGTGAACGATAAGACGAGTGCAAGCACAATCAGCAGAAAAGCGCTGGTTTGCAATCCGTACTTACGGATCAGTTTCAGCCCTTCGAAAAACATCTTGATACTCCTTCGGTGAGGCTGCTCTTAAACGGTTTCGGGGAAATGCGTCAGGATTTTTCTTGGCAAGCTTTACTAGACAGATCGAGGCCGGTAAGTTCCAGGCTGGAATGCGAACGCATCTAGGGCAAGAACTTAAATTCGATCGTGTAGAGAGAAGGGATGGCTTTGCCCTGCATCCGTGCGGGTTCAAACGTCCACTCTCTCGCCGCATCCATGGCGCGGCTGCACAGCACGGGATTCATATCCGAGGAAGGCCTATCACTCTTTAGCACAGTCGCCTCCCGAACGTGCCCGAACTCATCAATCTTTACTTGGACGGCCACGCTCGTTTCGCGCATAACGAGCGAACCCTTTCCGCCTGCTGCTGTGACGAACTTCTGCCGGATGACATGAGGAGGGACGTATTCCGCGGCCGGGGCGGCGGGCGGAGGTGCAGAAGTAAGGGCAATTGGGCTGCTGACAGGATGCGAGTCAGCATTTCCTGGTGTTATCTCCAGGCCAGAAGTTTCATCATCGTCAGCGAGCAGCCGGGTGATCTTCGGCGTTTCAATGATCGCCTCGTCGAGTCTTCCCTGTTGCCCGACGGCCACTTTTTCCGGCTCACATAGGGCGAGAACGGTAAGGGCGCTTTCCTTCCAGGCGTATTCAACACGCTTGGCCTCGGCCGCGGTGTTGGTCCACTCGCGACGCGCCCACAACTCATCAGATTCGCTTTGCAGGCCCTCTTTTTCACGCATTATGGTCAGTGTGTGAAGTTCTTTGGCGAGCGCTGCTTTCTTGCCTGCAATCTTGAGCCGCGCGCTCGCAAGCAAGCTCCTTTGAACATTTGCCTCCACTTCGCGGCGGAGCGAGATTTTTGTGTTCTCCAACTCCTGTTGTATTTCGTTGAAACGCGCCTGAAGGAAAGCGAAGGTGGCGGCATCAACTCCAGTGTTGCGCAAAGGCAGATAGAAACCACCATTGAGATAGCCGGTATTGCCGCCCAGCAGCTCCTTGGCATCGAGTCCGCCCTTTATCGGAGTTTCCATATAACCGTAGCCGGCAGAAACGGAATCAAATTGCGGTCTGAACCTCTTTCGAGAGGCGCTCAATTGCGAGAGATGTTCTGCAACTGCCTTCAAATCCTCTCGGGAATTCAGGGCCAGTCTGACCAGATCGTCCACTGCGGGCAGTTCGGCAGAAGTTGAAACGCGGATGAGATCGTCGGTTGAGACTGCGACTTGGTCTGCAGTCAGATTTGCGCCGGTGATCCGTACCAGGGCCAAGGACGCGGCTTGCGCCTGGCCTTGCGCCTCAAGACAGGCGCTCGCCAGATTGATCGTGTCCTGTTCAAACCGAGCCACATCCAGTTTCGTGATGCGTTTGAAGGCGGCGAGTTGCTTCACTTTTTCGCGACTCGCATTCTGCTCTGACCACGCTGCACAATTCGCCTGTTCGAGCTCCTGCGCCTCGGCCAGTGCGAAGAATTGATGTGTGGCTTCGATCTGCTCGTTAATCCGGTTACCGACGTGGCGCACTTCCGCTTGCACGACGCCCAGTCGCGCAAGAGCCATGTTTACGGGAGAGGGCGCCGTGCGGCGATTGATGGACAAACTGCCTCCCAGACTAGCCGCCAGGAATAAGGGATTCGAAAAACTTAAAATGTTCAGTTGAGGCCGCAGCTCGATTCGTGTCTTGTTGAGCGCTTGCAGCATCTCGAGCTCGAGCCGGGCGCTGGCGACTGAGGTGTCATCCTGATCGATCTTGTTGGTGGCGGCCTTGAGCACGTCGGCGAGATGCCAGACAGTCCGATGCTCGTCGGGCCAAAGACTAGCCGGACGAGCCATCCATATCGCAAGCAGCAGCATTAGCCTAAGCTTTGACATGATTCCTCACTCCCTTCGCTGCTGTTTGGCGCAAGCAGCAGCTTAATCACCGGTGATCGCAGCAGTCGAGTTAGGATGCGTTGCCACGAAATGGCTTCACCCAGTCCCGATAAACCTCGACCGCTACGGAGCGCTGCAGCAGAGTCAAGGACACCACCAGCCGGCACCTGTCCTTGATACTCAAAACATTCCCCCGAGCGCCCGACAGCGGGCCGCTCACCACTTCTACCGGCTCGCCGACTGTCATGAAGGGCCACGGTTCGCTGTAGAGCTTGGAACTGGCGATAAGCCGTATGGAGGCTATTTCGCCCTCATCAAGCGGCGCTGGCTCCTTCCCGATGCTGACGACATACAGTACTCCAGGCAGCATAAGAACCGGAAGCCGGTTCTGTTGATGAAACCGCGCGAACACGTAGCCAGGGAACAGCGGTAATTCCACCGCCTTTGTCTTCAGACGGTTTGGACTGAGCTGGATACGGCGATATGTCGGCAAAAACTCGTCATACCCCCGCCCTTGCAAGGCTAGCGAGGTGATTTTCTCGCAGTTCGACTTCACACGAAGGGCAAACCACGGCAGATCTTTATTGCTTGCGTTTTGCGATGCGGCGGATTCTGTGACGGTGGTCAGCCTTGTCGCATTGGAGGCCATGCTCAACTCCTTTCCACCCGGCAAAGCTGGCAAGCTACCGCCCCTTCGCCCTCAAGCTTGGGGCTGGATACCAAAACCGCACGGATTCTTGGTGCGTCCCGTGCCGGCTCTTACCCGAGGCGAACTACACGAATTCGAAAGTACAGAACAACTGTATGATGAGAGAGATCAGCGCAGCAAGTAGCAAGACGTAGCAACAGGTAAAGGCGAGGTTACAGGCAAGCTGCTCCACTTTCGGTGATGGATCCTCTAGGTCTGCGCCAGCAGCCGCCGGATATACGCCAAATTACGCTTCATTCCGGCCTCCAGTTCTGCCGCAGGAACATCGGTTTCGAGATTGGCATATCCCGAAAACCCAATGTCGTGAATGGCTTCGAGAATCGGACCGAATGCGATGCTCCCTTCACCGAGATAATGAGGATTGTCCTTTAGGTGAAACTGGCAGATGCGATTCTTTCCGAGCCAGCGGATCTCGCGCACCACATCAAAGCCGGCGAGGGTTGAGTTGCCGACATCGTAGTAGACCAGCACGTTTTTGGATCGTGAGCGCTCCATGATGCGGACGTTGTCCTCGGCCGAAATCGTATCTTCCAAGCCGAGAATCACACCGGCGCGTTCTGCTTCCGGTGCAAGATCGCGGAGCACATCGCCGACATAATCCATTTCGGCTTGCGTCTTCAGCGCCCAGCGGCCGAAAAACGGAACCAGAAGCACTCTGGTATGAAGCGCCTTTGTCAGCCGGATGGAATCCAGGACCCATTTCGGCGCGAGCTTGTCGCTTTTCAGCCCGTTGTCATGCAACCGATCGACGCAGGTGCCGTCAATTGGAATTTTGTATTGTTTTGAAAGCTTCAAATACTCGGCAATCACAGCCGGATCGTCCACAGGCATTTTGCCGTCCACAAGCTTGCGCCCTAAGGAAACCTGAACGCCACTAAAGCCGAGCTTGGCAGCAAGCGGCACCGCTTGCGGGTTGGCTCCGAGCCGGAGGTTCCAATCGGTAACGCCAATGCGCAGCCATGGCCGGCTCGCGTGGGTGAGCCGGGCGGTTACGCCCAAAGCCGCCGAGCAAAGGAAAGCGCGACGTGAAAGCCTAAGCATGCGACTGATATTCTACGCCGGCATGCGCACGGAAGAGAATTGAATCGAGCTTCTCTGCTTTCTTTAGGCGGTTTTGGGGAGGACCACTGCCGGAGAGCTCATGACCAGCCGGCCATGTCGAACGCCCTTCATGCCAATTAACCGGTCCGCGAGCTTCTGTACTTGCCGGGCTTGCCCCTTTACGATCAGGACTTCCAGACAGTTGTTATGGTCGAGATGCGCGTGGGTGGTAGCAATGATCACCTCATGATGATCGTGTTGCAAGCTGATCAACTTCTCCGGCAACAGCCTGTAATGGTGATCGTAGATGAGTGTTATCGTCCCGACCACCTGAGTCTCCGGCGCCTCAAGAGCAGCGTTTACCAGCCTGTCGCGGATGAGGTCACGAAATGCCTCAGACCGATTGGTGTAGCCTTGCCTGGCAATGAAACGGTCAAATCGAGCGAGAAGATCGGCGTCTATGGCCACCCCTATCCGAGCGAGCTCTGACATAATAGAGTCGTTTCTTGAGCAAGTGTAACACCTTTTACAAGAGTGGTGTTACTGAGCATCCCTGGGTGGATGCTCGATCGTTTCGCAATGCATATACCAGACGGCTATCTGAGTCCTTCTACCTGCGCCGCCCTGTATGCGGCCGCAACTCCGTTTTGGTATGTGTCGCTAAAGCGCACCAGAAGAATTCTGAACACCCGGACAGTGCCGCTGTTGGGAATCTTTGCGTCTCTCTGCTTTGTCATCATGCTATTCAACTTGCCACTTCCGGGCGGGACAACGGGTCACGCCGTGGGAGTGGGGATCGCTTCCATCGTTCTCGGGCCCTGGGTCTCGATTCTGGCAATATCGATTGCGCTCTTGATCCAGGCTTTATTCTTTGGGGACGGGGGTATCACAACCTTCGGCGCGAATTGTCTCAACATGGCAATCGTTGGATCGCTTGTCGGCTATGCAGTGTACCGGCTCTTTGCTCATGGAGCTAACATTACCTCCGCGCGTCGCGTCATAGCCGCTGCAATCGCCGGCTATAGCGCGATCAATTTTGCAGCTTTTCTGGCCGCGGTTGAGTTCGGTATACAACCGCTGCTCTTTCACACATCAGACGGCACACCTCTTTATGCCCCCTATCCGCTGAACATCTCGATTCCGGCCATGATGATCGGCCATCTGACCTTCGCTGGTCTTGCAGAACTTGCGATCACTGCAGGGGTAGTTCGTTATCTGCAACGTGCCGACCCAGATCTGCTTCGATTGACGGCGCCCGATGCGCCAGCTCGAGAAGAGACCCGAGCGCCGGCTTCCGCCCAGCTAAGGCCCGCACTCCGCAGATTCTGGACCTTGTTAGCCATTGTGCTCATCTTCACGCCGCTTGGGGTTATCGCCGTTGGGAGCGCGTGGGGAGAATGGAGCGCGAACGACTTCTCCAATGCTGCAGTTCGCAGTCAAATCGCCGCTGCATCAGCTAATCACTTTCCGCCAGCTCAGGCCCCAGAGGGGCTCAAACATCTGTCATCGCTTTGGAGACCACCGATTCCCGACTATGCTCCCGCGTTCATCCAGAATCCCTATTTCGGATATTTCGTGTCTGCGAGCATCGGAGTGGGAGTGATTATCCTCTTCACGCTGGTCGTGACCCGCCTGTTTTCAGCCTTTCCATCAAGAGGAAAAACCTCCATCAGGCCTTCCGGGCGCAGACCGCGATCACACAGATATATTGAAAGGACCGCAGAGAGCCTGCTGCGAGTCCTGCAAAGAACGCTATTTGCTGAAGAAACAACCCGCTCGCCTGGGCTTCTGCAATCCTGTGACGCCCGCGTAAAACTGGCGGGGATCGGCGCTCTCATCCTCAGCGCGGTCTTCGTCCACCGCCTCTCGATCCTTGCGGCGATTTTTGGCATCGCGATTCTGCTTGCGGCCTTTTCCCATATCTCCCTGCGGTTGCTTGCGCGGCGGATCTGGATTCCTGTACTTGCATTCACAGGTGTAATTGCTGTACCGGCTCTCTTTCTTGTGCCTGGGAAAATCCTTTATCAAATTCCGTTAGCCGGCTGGTCTGTGACGCTTCCTGGTTTCGAAAGCGCGTGTTTTCTCATCGGACGCGCCGAAACCGCCAGCAGCTTGGGACTGCTTCTGGTCCTGACCACACCGTGGAATCGTTTGCTGCGCGCTTTGCATTTCTTTGGCGTCTCTCCGAGGGTTGTGATGATGCTCGAGATGACCTACCGCTACATATTTCTGCTTCTCAACACAGCTCTGGAAATGATGGAATCACGCCGAGCTCGGCTGGTAGGCGATTTGGAGCCAAGCGCGGAGCGCGATCTGGTGGCCGCCATGATCGGGGTTTTGCTCGACAAAACCCTTCAACTCAGCAACGATGTTCATCTGGCCATGCAAGCCCGTGGTTTTCGAGGTAACATCCGGCTCATGCAAGATCTCCGCATGAGAAAGATTGACTGGTTGCAACTCACTGCTATGCTTACAATCGCCTGGACTGCAACCTGGTGGGGAAGGTAGCAGGCAATGGAATCGAATTCTAAGATCGTCTTCGATCTCCAGAATGTCTGCTACAACTACGAAAACGTTGCTGCTCTGCACCATGTCTGTCTCCAAATCCGGAGAGGTGAACGCGTTGCGCTTTTAGGCGCAAATGGCTCCGGGAAATCGACCCTGATACGGCTGATGGCGGCCTTGAGCTTTCCCACTCAGGGAAAGATCTCTTTCTTTGAAACTGAGATCACACCATCGCAGCTCGAGAACCCTGATTTCTTCTATTCTTTTCGCCGCCGGGTGGGCATCGTTTTCCAGAATCCAGAGATTCAACTGTTTAATCCAAGCGTTTTTGATGAGGTCGCATTTGCACCGCTCCAGCTTGGCTGGCCAAAGAGCCAGATTCGCGATCGTGTGCTCGAAATTTTGAGCGCGATGGGAATTGAATCGTTGCGCGACCGCCCCCCGCACCGGCTCTCGGGCGGCGAGAAGAAGAGGGTCGCGCTTGCCTCGGTTCTCGTGTTCGATCCGGAAGTATTGCTGCTCGATGAACCAACTGCGGGGCTAGATCCGAGCAGCGCCGCTCAGATGGTCGCTCTTCTTTCCTCTTGGAAGGGGAGTTCGAAAACGGTGATCATTGCGACGCATGACCTCGATGTCTTAGAAGAGGTCGCAGACCGCTGTTGCGTGCTCGACTCAGGACGCTTTGTTGCTGACGAAAAGCCCTTATCCCTGCTGCACAACATCGATTTGATGCGACGGACCTCACTTGTCCGCCCCCATCCGCACTGGCACGAAAAAGATTATTTTGTTCCCCATCCCCACATTCATGAACGCGAAATGTAGGTGAAGAATCCTGCTGCCTGAGTCAGGACGCGACCGTTTGTCCCGTTTTCTTCAAGCTTCGCGCGCTTTGATCCTTTGCATCCTCAAGCCATGCAACGTCAGCCTCTGAATCAGTAAAACGGCGCAAACCGGCCTCGCGGATCGCAGAGTCTTTCACTTTGTGCAGTGGTGTATAGCGCGGATGATGTGATTCTTTATACGGATCATTTCGCGCCGCATTGTAGCAGCAAATCATCGCCCAGCGCGGCTTGTCGGAATGGTTCTGATCCGAGCGGTGCAGCAGATTGCAGTGGAAGAAGAGCACATCGCCCGGATCCATTTCGACATAGACGGTTTCTAGACGCCTCTGCGCCTCGCGCACACGCTCCGGATCTGCTCCGGCCTGGTCCCCGGTGAGCACGTGATCGATTCGTCCCATCAGGTGCGAGCCCTTGAGCACCTGCATGCAGCCGTTTTCGCGCGTGGCGGGATCGACCGCGATGAACGCACTCACAAGCAAGGGAAACAGCACGCCATTCTGATACCAGTAGCCGTAATCCTGGTGCCACGTCCAGGCGCCGCCTACTTTGGCATCCTTCATGATCATTTTTGAGTGGTAGTGATAGACCTCGCCACCCAGTATCAATTCAGCCGAGTTCACGATCGTTTCGCAACGCGCGAACATCCCATAGATCGTGTCCCCAGGATGGTTCCATAGCGAAAGCCGCACGGTGCCGCCTTCACCGTCCCCGCGGCCAAAGGCGCGCCGGTCAAGCTCGCGATCCTCCTTTGCGGCACGCCGCAACAAATCGATCTCTTCGGCATCAAACATCTGCCGCGCGAGAACGAAACCGTCTCGTTCATAAGCCTGCAGCACATCTGTTTTCAAGGGACCGGCTGCCATTGTTCCTGCTCCTTTCTAAGGTTTGCTAGCTTACCGGCAAGCACAAACCCGGCGCACAGCTACGGCGATCTTACGTTGCTCAATATAGCGTATATTCGGGTGACTTGAGCAATCTAAGCAACCTCCCCGGCGGGAACCTGAATCCTGTGCAGCATCCGCAAGATCCACACAAGCGTCCGCTCAGCCTGAGATTGCTATTTTGATACGAAGAGAACACCTTTGGTAGGTTCTCTGTTTTGCCCAAATTACTACGTCTTTTAAAGAGCACAATTTCAAAATGCGCTTTGTCCTCTCACTTGCATTGCTGTGTGTCCCCGTTTCTGTCGCCACCGCAAGCTGGCCAACTTTCGGCGCGGACGTTCAGCGCAGCGGATGGGCAAAGGAGGAGACGGACCTTTCTCCCACAACTGTGCGGAATCTCCGCTTGTTATGGAAACTCAAACTAGACAATCAGCCGAAAGGGCTCAATTCGCTAACGCCGCCGATTGTCATCAATCCCGTCTATACCAATCACGGAGCGGAGACCTATGTCGTAGTAGGCGGAAGTTCCGACAACCTCTATGTGATCGATGCAGATACCGGCAAGCTAGTCTGGCAGAAGCATTTCACAAACAGCGCCCCACCGCATCCGCCGCGCGAAGACGCGGGCTCCTATTTTTGCCCGGATGCGCTGAATGATACTCCAGTTATCGGCCACAGCCGGGCCGGGCTGACCGTGTATGTGATCTCAATCGATGGCAAGTTACACGCGTTGAACATCATCAACGGCGAGGACCGTTTCCCTCCTAAGCAGTTCGTTCCTCCTTACTCCAAGAATTGGAGCCTGAACCTCTCCAACAACGTCTTATACACGACGACTTCTCAAGGCTGCGGGCGTGCAAAAAGCGGCGTTTGGGCGCTGGATTTGAACCAGCCGGACGCTCCTGTAGCCTTCTTTCAAACCGATCCTGCGGGGGCGGGCGTCTGGGGACGCGGCGGCGTAGCAGTGGGATTCAACGGAACCGTCTTTGCCGAGACGGGAGATGGCGTTGTCGACCCGAGTTCGGGGAAGTTCGCAGACGCGTTTCTAGTGCTTTCGGCAAAAACACTGAAGCTTCTCGACTACTATATCCCGGAAAACGCCAGTTACTTAACGCGCAAGGACTTAGATATGGGGAACAGCACCCCGGTTGTTTTTGAGTATCGAGGCCGTGAACTGCTGGTAGGCTCGGGCAAGGAGGGAAGACTCTTCCTGCTGGATGCAAAATCACTGGGCGGCGAAACGCACAGAAAACCTCTCTTTGAAACCCCGCTGTACACAAATGAAGATGCGGACATCGCGGGAAAGGGCTTTTGGGGAGCATTTGCCAGTTGGGAAAATGCCAAAGGCGAGCGCTGGGTGTATGCGCCCGCCTGGGGCCCGGTGGCCAAGAACGCACCACAATTTCCGATCACCAATGGACCTGCTCCGGATGGCAGCATTATGGCCTTCAAGGTGGAAGAAAAAGATGGCCAGCCGGTACTCGCGCCCGCCTGGATCTCACATAATATGTCCGTTCCGGAGCCGCCCGCGATCGCCAATGGCGTGGTATTTGCCATTTCTAACGGGGAATTCACGCGCCAAATTAAAGAGGACGGCACTCCCTACACAGCAGAAGAGCGCATCGCAAACAGAAAGGGCAACGCGGTCTTGTATGGTTTTGACGCAGAGACGGGTAAGGAGCTCTTTTCGAGCGGTACGACGATGTCATCCTTTACGCATTTTGGCGGTTTGGCGGTCAGCGACGGTCGCGTGTTTACCACTACTTATGACTCGACCGTTTATGCGTTTGGCTTGCCTTCACAGTAGCCTAATGTGCCGCAACCGGCCGCCGCGCCCGCACGCGTCTCAGCATCCACACCACTGGTATGCAGCAAAAACATGCCAGCGCCATGTAGCGGAAATCATCTACAAAGGACCATAACGTTGCCTGCTGATCGAGTAGCAGGCTGGCTTGACCGAGGGCCTGCAGCCGGGCTGTGGCGTGCCCGGAAAATTTTTCGAATAAGGCCGTGAAAAGATCAATATGGTGTTGAAAGACCGGTCGCATGGGAGCCAGGTTGTGGGCTAATTCCGTTCGATGCAACTGTTCGTGCCTTGCGAGAATCGTTTCCACAATGGAGATGCCGATGCTGCCGCCAATATTGCGCATGAGATTGTAAAGACCGCTTCCGTTACCAATCGCGGCAGGAGGCAGTTCACTGAACACAATCGTCGAAAGCGGAACAAAAACCATTCCAGAGGCAAATCCGCTGAGGATAATGGGAATCAGCAAAGACCAGGGGCCGATTTGCAGATCAATGTTTCCCCAGAAGAGACTGCAGATTGCAAAGAGGCAGAAGCCGGTAGAGACAAACACCCGCGTATCGATTTTGCCCACTAGAATGCCGACGAGCGGCATGGCACAGATGGCTCCGATCCCCCTGGGCGCAACCACCAGTCCGGCCCACCAGGATGAGTAATCCATCATGGTCTGCAGATAGAGCGGTAAAAGCGTGACGGCTGAGTAGATAGCTGCTCCGAACAGAAAGATCAGTATGCAGCCGAAAGTGAAATTTCGGTAGCGAAAGACCGTCAGATCTACGAGTGTCTTTTCGCGCGTCAGTTGGGAGATTACGAATCCAGCAAGGCAAACCACCATCACCACAAATGCCCAGCGGATCCAAGTCGCTCCAAACCAATCATCCTCCTGTCCTCGATCGAGAATCACTTGCATGCAGCCGAGTCCCACAGCAAGTAGGCCGAGCCCGATCGAATCCAGTTTGCCGGGACGAGCATTCCGGATATAGGGCGGATCCTTCACATAACGCAAAATCAGTAGTACAGCGAGAATGCCTACCGGAACATTGATATAGAAGGCCCAGCGCCAGGAGTAATTCTCCGTCAGCCAGCCGCCGAGGGTTGGTCCTAGGATGGGCGCCACGACCACACCTAAGCCGAATACGGCCATAGCCAGGCCGCGTTTTTCGGGGGGAAAACTCTCGGTGAGAATCGCTTGTGAAAGCGGTTGCAGCGCTCCGCCCCCAGCGCCTTGCACCAGGCGGGCGATCAGAATCGCGATCAGGGAGGTAGCTGCCCCGCAGAAAAAAGAGGAAATGGTGAAAATGATGACGCAGGTGATAAGGAAGCGTTTTCGCCCAAAGCGCAGCGAAAACCATGCGCTGGCCGGCAAGACCACCGCGTTCGACATGAGATAAAACGTGAGAACCCAGCTTGCTTCGTCCGTGCTGGCGGCCAGGCTGCCCGCAATGTACGGAAGAGCCACGGAAGCAATCGAGGTATCGATGACCTCCATGAACGCCGGGAGGATGACGGCAATCGCGATCAACCACGGGTTTATTCCCGCGGTTAGGTTTTCGGAAGAAACATCATTCTCAACTGGCATGCAGCAAAGATGTAAGATGCTTCACCGAAGGGCGAAGCTTCAACCGATTGCCTCTGCCAGGGGCAAATAAAACATTTCGATATACCGCATAGAAATTTGTAACTCGACTCACGCACACGAAACTGATACGCTTTGTTTTACCAACGTGGAACGACATCCCCGTTCGATGAGCTCTTGGATTGGAAAAACAGCAATTCGTTCTCTACCGCTCCTCTATATTCTCGGCAGCGGCGCACTCCACGCACAGGAAACGCTTTCGATCGATCAGCGCCTGAGTAGTCTGGACTCAGCGACCAAAGCGGCACAACTTGCAGGCGATAACGCCTGGATGCTGACCAGTGCAGCGCTGGTATTGATGATGACTGGGCCGGGCCTGGCACTCTTTTATGGCGGCCTGGTGCGAAGCAAAAACGTGCTGAGCACAATGATGCATAGCTTTGTGCTGATGTCACTGGTTACGGTGCTCTGGGCGGTGTATGGTTACAGTCTTGCCTTTGCTCCGGGCACACCGTTTTATGGCGACCTGCGCTATGTCTTTCTCAACGGCGTCGGCCTGACGCCCAATCCCGATTATGGCGCCACCGTTCCGCACCAGACCTACATGGTGTTCCAACTGATGTTTGCCATCATCACGCCTGCTCTGATCTCCGGAGCTTTTGCTGAGCGCATCAAATTCAGCGCCATGCTGCTGTTTATGGTGTTTTGGACGACGCTCGTCTATTTCCCCATGGCGCACATGGTCTGGGGCAAAGGAGGTTTTCTGAATGCCGCGCTTGGCGGCTCCGTTCCTTGCCTTGACTTTGCCGGCGGCACGGTCGTGCATATTACGTCAGGAGTCAGCGCACTCGTGTGCGCGCTGTATCTGGGGAAGCGGATCGGTTACCCGCGCGAGTCCATGAAGCCTCACAGCCTCACCTTAAGTCTTATTGGCGCTTGTTTGTTGTGGGTGGGATGGTTTGGTTTTAACGCTGGAAGCGCGGTAAACTCTTCGGGCCTGGCTACGAGCGCTTTTGTCAATACGCACTTTGCCGCAGCCGCTGCTGCGCTGGGCTGGCTATTTGCGGAATGGATGCGGCATGGCAAGCCAAGTATGCTCGGCGGCATTTCCGGCGCGGTGGCCGGCCTTGTGGCCATTACTCCCGCATCTGGGTTTGTGCGGCCCTTTCCCGCATTGCTGATCGGATTCCTGGCCGGTATTTTCTGCTTCTTCATGGTCACCACGGTCAAAAGCCGGTTTGGATATGATGACACCCTGGATGCCTTCGGCGTGCATGGCGCCGGCGGAACGCTGGGAGCGATCTTCACGGGCATCTTTGCGACCAACGCCGTGAACGATACATTCAAAGATGCCGCGGGCCGCACGCTTCCGCTTGGTCTCGTGGACGGCAATGCTCATCAAGTGCTGAATCAGTTCATTGGAGTGTTAATCGCCTGGGGACTGGCAGCCCTGCTGACGTATGTGATTTTAAAGATTGTGGATGCACTGATCGGTGTGCGCGTGTCGCCCGAGCAAGAGATTGAAGGCTTGGATCTCAGTATGCACGGCGAGGAAGCCTATAATCTCGAAGCGTAGCGTTAGCCTAGGGCATAGGATTGAGGCCATGAAGAAAATTGAAGCGATTATTCAGCCGCACAAGCTGGACGACGTCAAAGAGGCGCTGAAAAGCATTGGAGTAGACGGTATTACCATCACCGAAATACGCGGGCATGGCCGGCAAAAGGGCCACAAGGAAGTATATCGGGGCATGGAATACGAAGTCGATCTACTGCCCAAGATCAAACTGGAAACGGTGGTCCCCGATGCGCGGCTCGATGAGATCGCACGCACGATTGTGGCTAGCGCGCGCACCGGTAAGATCGGCGACGGTAAGATTTTCATCTACGACGTCGCCGAAGCCATACGCATCCGCAACGACGATCGAGGCGAGGCAGCGCTGTAAGTGTCCGAAGGGTCTCAGGGTGCAGCTCCCTGCGCCCGACTTGATCTGAACACGCTCCAGAGCACCTTCGAAGGGCGCGATCCGTTTGCGGTTCTCGAAAGACGCACCGGGCAGGTGGATGCATGCGTCATCTCCACTTGTCAGCATTTGCTCGCACCGCATCTTGCTGTTCCCTTTGCCCTTGCTGCCGCAGGTGGCTACGGGCGGCGAGAGCTATTTCCCTGCTCCGACGTGGATCTGCTCCTGCTGGTCGGGAGTGAGAACGACGTTCGGCAAGTCAAGGAGCCGCTTTCCGAGTATCTGCGCGTCCTGTGGGATTCCGGCCTGCGCATCAGCCACTCCGTACGCACTGTACAGGAATGCTGCCAGTTCAATGAACAGAACATCGAGCTGCATATCAGCCTGCTCGATCTGCGCTTTCTTACCGGTGAGCTGGACCTGTTCCACCGCCTCCAGCACTCCTTAACGGATTTCTACGCACATCAAGGGAAGCGCCTTGCCGTGCGCCTAGCGGAAATGACGCGCCAGCGGCACCTGAAGTTCGACAACACGCCGTATCATCTGGAACCCAACATCAAAGAATCCTGCGGCGGGATTCGTGACCTGCACGTGATCGGGTGGTTCTCGCGGCTCTATCCGAATCGTCCGGAGATTGCCGAAACGCTGATTAGTCTCCAGGAAGCAAAGCGCTTTCTGTACACGCTGCGCTGCTTTCTGCATTTCGAGTCGGCGCGAGATAACAATCTTCTGACCTTTGAACTGCAGGACGAGGCAGCCCGGCGTTTGGCCACCGAGCCGGTTTCTCCCGAAAACTGGATGCGGCAATATTTTTACCATGCCCGCCAGGTGTTCGGCTCCGCGGTGCGGCCGCTTGAATTAGCGGAAGCCGAAAACAGTCCGCTCTGGCGCCAAATTCGAGAACGCCGCAGCCGCATTTCCACGCCCGAGATCACGATCTCACGCGATCGCATCCTGTTGCGCCATCCGGCTCTTACGCTGAGCTCGGCCGAATCCGTGCTGGGCCTGTTCACCTTTGCCGGACGTCATGGGGTTCGACTCTCTTGGGATGCGCAACGGCGCGTACGGAGCGAGGCGGCGCGCATCCGGCAATCCTTCCTGCAAGCTCCGCCATCCTGGCGAATCTGGCGCGAGTTTTTCTCCATGCCGCATTGCGCGCTTGCCCTCCAGGCCATGCAGGAAAGTGAGGTCTTAACAGCCGCGATTCCGGAATGGGAACATATCGACAGCCTCGTCGTGCGCGACTTTTATCATCGCTACACCGTTGACGAACATACTCTGCTCGCCATTCAGATCATCGATAAGCTAAAAGGCAATGCTCCCTCAGCGCCGGCGCGTTTCCGGCACCTCGCCGCCGAGGAGGAAGACCCGGCCTTGCTGCGCATTGCTCTTTTACTGCACGATATCGGCAAAGGCACACATCCGGGAGATCACGTACGCGGATCACGGGAGATGGCAAACATCATTCTTAGCCGTTTTGGAGCTCCTGAGAGCGCGAAGGCAGCCATTCTGTTCCTGATTGAGCATCACCTCGATCTTTCACAGACTATGAGCAGCCGCGATCTGCATGATCCGGCAACTGCACGCCTCTTAAGTTCGCGCATCGGCACGCAAGAGGATCTGCGGCGGCTCGCTCTTCTTACCTATGCCGATATCAGCGCGGTGAACCCCGGCGCCATGACGCCCTGGCGTGCCGAACAACTTTGGCGTGCTTACTCAATCGGCATGGAACAGCTCACACGTGAGCTGGCAAGCGAGCGGATCCACGAGGCCGAGCTCGTGGGCAAAACATCCCTGCCAGCCGAGGTGGCGCACTTTCTCGAAGGCTTTCCTGTACGGTACCTACGCACCCACACGCAGCAAGAGATTGAGCATCACTTCGCCCTATATCGCCGCAGCCTGCGCGAGGGCGTCGCCATCGATATTCAGCGCGAGCCGCATGCCTGGTTGCTGACCGTCATAGCTCGCGATCAGCCCCGGCTCTTTGCCTCTCTGTGCGGTGCGCTCTCGAGCTTTGGCATGAATATCGTGAAAGCCGAAGCTTTTTCCAACGCATCTGCCTGCATTCTGGATCAGATTCGCTTCACCGATCCACTGCATACACTGGAGCTCAATCCAAGTGAGGTGAACCGCCTGGAATGGACCATCGCCTGTGTTCTGAAGCAGACCATTTCTGTTGAGGATCTGCTCAAGCGCCGGAGACCGGCCCCACGGCCGGCCCGCACGGCGCAGATCACTCCCAGCGCACGCTTCCACGATGAGGCTTCTGATACGGCAACCCTCATTGAATTTATTGGCGAAGACCGCCCGGGATTGCTCTATGATCTTGCCTCCACCATCAGCGCAGCCGGGTGCAATATCGAGGTTGTGATGATTGACACAGAAGCCCACAAAGCCGTGGATGTGTTCTATGTAACCCGCAATGGCGGCAAGCTCAATCGCGAGATGGAAGAGCAGCTACAGGCCGATCTGATCCGTGCCGCTGCGGGCTGAGTGGCATCTTGCAATTCTTTGCTACTCTAAGAGTTCTAGCAGCGGCGAATTTGTTCAACTAGCCGAGATCATGCCGGCTCGTGTCAGTGAAACTTACGTGCTTCGGACCTATCCGTTTCGCGAGTCGGATCTGATTGTCAGCTTCTTCACGCGCGATCAGGGCAAATTACGTGGAGTGGCGCGCCGGGCGCGGAAACTAAAGAATACCTTCGGCTCGGGATTGGAGCGATTATCGCTGGTGAATCTGTCTTATTCGCAGAAGGAAACGCGCGAGTTGGTGAATTTGAATTCTTGCGATCTGGTGCAATCGCAATTCGATCTCCTCAACGATTTTGAGGCCAGTGTCGCGATTGACTTTATCGCCGAAATTAGCGATCAGCTTTTGCCACCGCATGAGCCAAACGAGCGCTTCTTCCGGCTGCTTACGGCGGTCCTGGGGCACATGCACGGACATGCGCCGGGTGCAGTGTGGGCCGCAATCACCTATTTCTCGCTGTGGGCCACGCGCTTGTCTGGCTTCCTGCCGGACCTTGCGACCCATCCCGATCGCAACCTGTCGGCCGCATCACGGGAGCTGGCTGGCATCATGCTGCGCACGCACATCTCAGAGCTGCCACCGATACATTGGAAGAAAGATACAGCGCTTGATTTGCGCCGCTTTCTGATTCGCCAAATGGAAGAGCACGTGGAACGCCGCTTCCACACACCGGCGCTGCTCGAAGCGCTTTAGACAGAATGGACACGTTTCAAGACACGATATTCAAATTGAAGAGATACTGGGCTGACCGCGGCGCGGTGATCCAGGAGCCATACGACCTCGAAGTAGGCGCCGGCACCATGGCGCCGGAGACGTTTTTGCGCGTGCTCGGGCCCAAACCCTATAAGGTCGCCTATGTGCAGCCAAGCCGCCGGCCTGCGGATGGTCGGTACGGGGAGAATCCCAATCGCCTCTACAAGCACCAGCAGCTTCAGGTGATTTTAAAGCCCACGCCCGATGATGTT
>Ga0209061_1001771_pt1 | contig 32370 bp, 29 predicted proteins | sample Coa_R1_10_FD_187157 | JGI IMG/M metagenome (GOLD analysis project Ga0209061, IMG submission 187157) | Surface soil microbial communities from Centralia Pennsylvania, which are recovering from an underground coalmine fire - Coalmine... | ecosystem: Environmental > Terrestrial > Soil >... | reverse complement strand
GCCGGCCGAGTCCACCAGCACCAGCGCCGCGACGTCCTTCGGATAAGTCGCGGCGTACAGGCCCGCGATCGCGCCGCCCATGGAATGCCCCGCGATCGCGATTTCGCCGAGGTGCAGCGCATCGACGAACGCGTGCAGGCGCTGCACCTGCGCGGGATAGCCGTAGTCTGCGTTCGGCAGGCGCGTGGACGCGCCCCAGCCCGGCAGATCGGGGATGACGACGTGGAAGTTGCCGGTGAGATAACGCGCGGTCAGTAGCCAGTCCGCGTAGGTGCCGCGATAACCGTGCAGCAGCACCAATGGCGGGCCGTCCTGCTTGCCGCCCTCGACGTACACCCAACGCGTATCGCCGACCTGGATGGACTTCTGGTGCAGACCATCGCGCCACGTCTGCCACATCACCGCGCCGCGCAGCAGCAAGGCCGGCGCGAGGAAATACACCGCGAGCCCGGTCACCGCGAGCGCGATGACGATGCCGCCCAGCACCTTCAGGCGGAAGGCGACGCGCGCGAGGAGCGCGTCGCGGGCGGGGTTGCGGGACATGCAGTTGCCCTCAGTCCGCGCCGACCGCGGCCTTGCCCTGCGCCTCGCGGGCCTTGGCGAACAGTTTCTCCACCGCCATCCGCGTCAGCGGGTGGTAGCCGTCCTTCGCCTTCGCGAAAACCTGCTCGACGAACGCGAAACCTTCCGGCGTCTGCACCAGCGCCTTGTAGATCGGCATCGTGAGATACAACCGCCCGATCCGTGTCGCGTGTTCGGCGGCGGCCGGCCATGCCGCGCGGTCGCCCGACCGGATCGCGTGCACGTACCAGCGCATCCCGATTTCGGCATTGGGCGTGCCCGTCAGGTGCCACGCGGCATCGAGTTCCTGCATCTTCCCGAGCGGCGGCTTGTCCGGCAGGCGGTCGAGGAAATACATCCACTCCTGGGTGTTCCAGCTTTTCGCATCGAGCTTGTTCGCGGCGAGCGTGCCGTCGAGGAACGCCGCGCGTTCCTTGTCGATCGCGTCGAAACGCGGTGAGTCCGGAATCGGCGCATCCTCCGGGATCCCGGGGCCGTACACCCACGCCTCGACTTCGTCCCAACCCATCCGCCCGGGATATTTGTCGATGAGGTTCGCTTTCAGGTACGCCAGCATCTGCTCGGTCGTGATGCTGTGCCACGCGAAGTGGTTGAAATAGCCTTCGAGGTACGCGTCGAAATCCTTGCGCCCGAATTTCTGCTCCAGCGTGCGCATGAACCACGAACCCTTGTCGTAGGCGACGTCGGAGAGTTCGTCGTCGGCGTCGATCTTGCGCGGCTGCGGCGTGAGGCGCTGCGCGTTCTCCGGCATCCCGGCGATGTTCTTCTCGAGGTTGCGGATTGCGAGCAGGGTCTCCTCGGTGGCCTGGCGCTGGCCGTACAGCGCTTCGGTGATGCGGCCCTGCACGTAGGTGGTGATGCCCTCGTTGAGCCAGATGTCGCGCCACGTCGCGGCGGTCACGAGGTTGCCCGACCACGAATGCGCGAGCTCGTGCGCGACCAGCGAGACGAGGCTCTTGTCGCCCACCAGCACGGTCGGCGTCGCGAAGGTCATGTTCGGGTTTTCCATCCCGCCGTACGGGAACGACGGCGGCAGCACAAGGATGTCATAGCGGCCCCAGCGATACGGGCCGTACAACTTCTCGGTCGTCGCGATCATCTTCCCGGTGTCTTCGAACTCGTGCGCGGCCTTGCCGACCACCGACGGCTCGGCGTAGACGGCGCTGCGCGGACCCGTTTCGCGTACGGCGAGATCGCCCGCCGCGATCGCCATCAGGTACGACGGCACCGGATGCGTCTGGGTGAAATCGAAGGAACCGTCCAGCGCGTGCTTCGGATCGTTCGGCGCGCTCATCACCACGCGTACGTCCCTGGGCGCCGTGACATGCGCGTGCCAGGTGAAGCGAATCGCCGGCGAATCCTGAAGCGGAATCCACGAGCGCGCGTGGGTCGACTCCGACTGCGAGAACAGGAACGGAAATCGCTTGTCGGCGGTCTGCGCGGGATCGAGCCATTGCAGGCCGCTCGCGTCCGGCGAGGTGGCGTAGGCGATGCGCACCGCGTGCGGATGCTTCGGCGCTTCGATGGTAAGTTTCGAGCCCATCGACGGCACCGTCGCGGCCAGCGTGTAGTGCAATGCGTGGGGCTGGCCCTTGCCGTCCACCGCCTCGACCGAGGCGATCTTCAACGCGCTGGTGTCCAGCACCAGTTCCTGTGCGTCGGCGTTCTTCCAGTCCAGCGTCAGCGTCGCGATGCCGTCCAGTTGCCTGTGCGGGAAATCGACCTTGAGGTCCAGGTCGATGTGCTTGATGACGACGTCCTGCGGTTGCGCGTACGAATGCGGATCGGCGGCGTGCGCCGCGGCCGGCAGCACGAAGGCGCCGAGGGCGAGGGTGGAAAGCAGGCGCATCGGGCGCTCCTGTGTTGCGGTGAAAACGGGGAGTATGCCACGCAGTTGCCTATTAGCTACTTCGTCATTCCGGGGCTGCCCGCGCTCTTGGCGGGCAGAACCCGGAATCCAGCTTTTGCTTCGAAGATCCAAGATCTGGATTCCGGGTTCCGCCGCCGATGAAGCTTGGCGGTGGCCCCGGAATGACGAGCAAAATCGGAACTCTCTTGTCGCGTCTTGGCGCGTTTTCGGACGCGCGACAGAATAAGATGTGCGCTTCCTCGCGCGGAGACAGCGGCATGCCCGTTCTCTACATCGCCAACAAGAATTATTCCTCGTGGTCGCTGCGCCCGTGGGTGCTGCTGCGCGAACTCGGGATTCCGTTCGAGGAAAAGCTGATGCCGTTCCACGCGACGGCGTTCACGACCTTTTCGCCGAGCGGCAAGGTGCCGTGCCTCGTCGACGGCGACACCACGGTATGGGATTCACTTGCGATCACCGAATATGTCGCCGAAGCGCATCCGGAAGTCTGGCCCGCCGACAAGACCGCGCGCGCGTTCGCGCGCTGCGCCGCCGCCGAAATGCATTCGGGCTTCATGGCGCTGCGCACCCAGTGCGGCATGAATTGCGGCATCCGGGTCAGGCTGCACCGCGTCGACGATGCGTTGCAGCGCGACCTCACGCGGTTGAACGCGTTGTGGAACGACGGCCTGAAACGCTTCGGTGGCCCGTTCCTCGCTGGCAACAAATTCAGCGCCGCCGACGCCTTCTATGCGCCGGTCGCGTTCCGCATCCAGACCTACGCGCCGCCGCTCGGTGAAAACGCTAAGGCGTACGCGCAACGCCTGCTGGCGTTGCCCTCGATGCGCGAGTGGTACCGCGATGCGCTCAAGGAAACCTGGCGCGATGCCGGACACGACTCCGAGGCCACGCATTGGGGAACCATCACCGAGGATTTGCGGGCCGCTTGACGCCCACGGCGGACGATGCGTCAGCCGTGTAGCCCGGATGGAGCGAAGCGGAATCCGGGGCACTCATTCCCCGGATTCCGGCGCGATGCGCCTCCATCCGGGCTACATGGCTAAGGCAACTCGCGCGTGGTGTGCGGATCCTCGCTGTATGGGTGCATCTCCGCGAGGAATCCCGGCTGCGCTTCGACGCGCTTTATCCACGCGCGGAAGTGCGGATATGATTCCAGCGAAATGCCCGCTTCCTCCGCGCGGCTCGCGTACGCGAACACGGAAATGTCGGCGATGCTGTAGCGGTCGTTGGCGAGGAACGCACGCGTTGCGAGTTCGCTTTCCAGAATCCCGAGCGTGCGCAGCGCCGCCTTGCGCTTCATCGCCACGAATTCCGGCGGGCGCGTCGCCAGCTTGCCGGTGAGCGTCCAGTAGCGCAGCGAGCCGATCACCGATTCGACGCGCTCCTGCTCGAAGTGCAACCACTGCTGCACCTTGGCGCGTTCGAACGGATCGGACGGAAGCCAAGGCGTGCCGTCGGCAAGCCAGGCGAGGATCGCGTTGGATTCGGCGAGCGTGCGGCCGTCGTCCAGCCGGATCGCCGGCACCGTGCCGGTCGGATTGATCGCGAGATATTCCTTGCTGCGGCCCGCGCCTTCGAAGATGCTCACGATTTCGGTGCGGTACGGCCGGCCGAGGTGGTGCAGAAGCTGGCGCACTTTCCAGCCGTTCTGCGACGGCAGGTAATCGAACAGGGTCAGCATGGCGTTGCTCCTTTTGGGGAACGCGCAGTGTCGCGGCGCGCGTCGCCGTGCGCCATCCGTTTTTTGCTCGTGACGAATGTGCCGTTCTGCGAAAAACCCGCTTCGTCATTCCGGGGCCCGCGCCAATTTCACCGGCGCGGGAACCCGGAATCCATGTCGTATACCGATGAAAACCAAAAGCTGGATTGACTCGCGCCGTCCATGGCGCTCGCGCTGCGCGCCGCCTTCGGCGTTCGCGTTTGCAATCCTGCAAACGCAGTCGGATCTCGTCCCTTTCGGGGCTCGTCCGGAATGACAAGTTATTTGCGGGGTCGCGCGCGGCCCATCACCCAAACCGATCCGCCAAGACATCCGTCGCTTCGATCAGCTTGTCCACGATCGCGGGTTCCGACGCCGCGTGCCCCGACACCACCACGTGGAACGCCGCCTCCGGCCACGCCGCGTGCAGGTCGAACGCGGTTTTCGCCGGACAGATCACGTCGTAGCGGCCGTGCACGATGGTGGCGGGAATGTGGCGGATCTTCGGCACGTCGCGCAGCAGTTGATCGGGTTCGAGGAAGGCGCGGTGGCGGAAATAGTGCGCCTCGATCCGCGCGAGGCTGACGGCGACTTCGGGTGCGGTGAACTCGGCTTCGGTCTCCGGGCTTTCGGCCAGCGTGAGCGCACTGCCTTCCCATGCGCCCCACGCCTGCGCGGCGGCGACGCGCACCGCTTCGTCGTCCGAGGTCAGGCGCTTCCAGTACGCTTCGATCAGGTGGCCGCGTTCTTCGGGTGGAATGGCCGCGGCATAGCGTTGCCATTTCTCAGGGAGGATCCACGACGCGCCGCCGCCTTCGTAGAACCAGCGGATTTCCTCGGGCCGCGCCAGGAAAATCCCGCGCAACACCAGTCCCGTCACGCGATCGGGATGCGCCTCGGCGTACGCAAGCGCAAGCGTCGAGCCCCACGAGCCGCCGAACACCACCCAGCGATCGATCCCTAGATGCGCGCGGATCCTTTCGATGTCGGCGACGAGGTGGGGCGTGGTGTTGGCTTCGAGGCTGGCGAACGGCGTGGACCTGCCCGCGCCGCGCTGGTCGAACAACACGACGCGCCAGCGCGCGGGATCGAAGAAGCGGCGGTGGTAATCCGCGAGGCCTGCACCGGGACCGCCGTGCAGGAACACCACCGGCAGACCGCGCGGGTTTCCGCATTCTTCGAGGTACAACGCGTGCCCGTCGCCGACGGGAAAGCGTTCGGTGCGGTACGGCTCGGTTTCGGGGTAAAGCTTGCGCATTAGTCGACTCATCCCGTCAGCGGCAATCACTCAAGCTCGTCATTCCGGGGCTGTCCGCGCTCTATTGCGGACAGAACCCGGAATCGGTTTCTTTTCCACTGAATAGAACTGGATTCCGGGTTCCACGCGCGAACATCGCGGGTGGCCCTGGAATGACAACGAGGGAGAGGCGTTGCCCCGGGTTACACCCTGTACCCGCGATGGATCGCGACAATGCCCGCGGAAAGATTGCGGATTTCGACGCCGCGGAAACCGACCGCTTCCATCATCGCCTTCAGCGCCGCCTGATCGGGATGCTTGCGGATCGATTCGGCGAGATAGCGATAGCTGTCTTCGTCGTGCGCGACAAGCTTGCCGATCCGCGGCAGCACCTGGAACGAATGGAAGTCGTACAGCGGCTTCAGCCACTCCTGGTTGACCTTCGAAAACTCGAGCACCAGCACGCGTCCGCCGGGCTTCAGCACCCGGTACATTTCGGCGAGCGCCTTGTCCTTGTCGGTGACGTTGCGCAGGCCGAACGCGATCGTGACGGCATCGAATGATTCATCCGGGAACGGCAGCGCCTCGGCGTTCACCTGCGCGAACCGCAGGCCTTGCAGCAAGCCACGATCGAGCAGGCGGTCGCGACCGGCATAAAGCATCGCGGCGTTGATGTCGGCGACGACGACCTCGCCCTTGTCACCCAAGCGCGGCAGCAGCAGCGCGGCGATGTCGCCGGTGCCGCCGGCGAGGTCCAGCACACGGTCGCCCTTGCGGATGCCGGAGGTCGCAACGAAAAAGCGCTTCCAGAGACGATGGATACCGAACGACATCAGGTCGTTCATCACGTCGTACTTGCCGGCGACGGACGAGAACACCTCGCCGACCAGTTTCTGCTTCTCGGCGATCGGCACTTCGCGGTAACCGAAGTCGGTGGTGCCGCCGGGCGTCTGTGTTTCGGTCATTCGCACATGGTAGCGCGCAGGTTGGGGTGAGCGGCTTCATCGCGAACCCCAATATCTCTTTTCTGCCCATGAAGGCAGTGTTAGGGTTCGCCCGGATGCGGCACGGGTTCACCCTAACTACGACGGAGCCGCATGACACGCCCCCTCACCCGCCAAGCGCTTTGCGCTTGTCTCCCTCTCCCCGGCGGCGAGAGGGTTGGGGTGAAGGGGAGCCAACCTCACGTTCCGATTCAACTAATGCACGGCCAAACATTCGATTGTCGCGTGTGGGGTTACACTGAAATCGGACACGGAGAGCATGAGTGCAACGCTGTCTAGTCACCGGCGCCAACCGCGGGCTTGGATTGGCCTTCGTCACCGAACTGCTGGAACGCGGCGCGCGCGTGCTGGCCTGCTGCCGTGATCCCGGCAAGGCGGGTGTACTCAACGCGTTGGCAGCGGCTCACGGCGACAGGCTGGCGATCCATCGACTCGATGTCACCGATGCGGCGGCCATCGCCGACCTGCCGAAAGCCGCGGCGCAGCACCTGCAACGGATCGATCTTCTCGTCAACAACGCAGGCGTGCTGGTCTCGGGCGAACGCTTCGGCAACGTCATGGCCGAGTCGCTGGCGGAGAGCTTTGCGGTGAACGCGTCGGCGCCGCTGCTGATCACGCAAGCGCTCGCGCCGCTCCTGGCGCTGGGCAACAAACCGCGGGTGCTGTGCATCACCTCGCAGATCGGCTCGATCGCGCAGGCGACCAGCTTTCGCACCATCAGCTACGCGATGAGCAAGGCCGCGCTCAACATGGCGGTGAAGCGGCTCGCGGCCGAACTCGCGCCGCGCGGCATCGTGGTGCTGACCGCGCACCCCGGCTGGCTGAAGACCGAGATGGGCGGCAAAAGCGCCACGCTCGCGCCGGCCGATTCGGCACACGCGCTCTTGAATTTGATCGGGAACGCGAGCGTGCAGGATGCGGGGAAATTCCTGGCCTACGACGGCGCCGAATTGCCTTGGTAGGTTTCAATCGGTATCGCCTCGTCGCCGCCGTCTCAGCGCTTCAGAGGCGATCATCTGTGAACCACGTCACATTTTCGGCCATGTGTTCGGTTTCACCCGCCCGGTTGTTCAGCAAAAGCCCTGCGACTGGCACACGCGATGCTTCGATCTCTCCTGCCGGAGCATTCCGGAGCTGATCCAGCAGGGGGCAGCATGAAATCCGAAATGATCATATTGCGCGGCTTGTGCGTCATGACGGCCATGGTGATCGTGTTCGGCATCTGCGCGTTCGTGGTGCATCTGCACTGAGCGTTTGGTGGCCGTGGTTTGCGGGTAACCATCAAGGATTCGGCGCCGTGGCGCCGGATCGGAGTACTTGTGCGCGCGTGCGGGCGAGGCGCCTGCGTCGTGATGGAGCAACGGCGATGAAGGACGATCGCACGATAATCTCCGGATGCTCCACGTCATCCTGTTCCGGCCCGAAATCCCGCCCAACACCGGCAACGTCATCCGGCTGTGCGCGAACGCGGGCGCATCGCTGCACCTGATCCGCCCGCTGGGTTTCGCACTGGACAACGCAAAAATGCGGCGTGCCGGGCTCGACTATCACGAGTTCGTCAACGTGTCGGTGCACGACGATCTGGCTGCGTGCCTCGCGGCCCTGCAACAACCGCGCCTGTTCGCATTCACCAGTCACGCGACCCGGCGCTATACCGAGGCACGGTTCGCCGACGGCGACGCGCTGTTGTTCGGGCGCGAAACGTCCGGGTTGCCCGAGGATGTCCTGCAGTCGATTCCGGAAACGCAACGGCTGCGACTGCCGATGCAGCCCGACAACCGCAGCCTCAATCTTTCCAATGCGGTCGCCGTCGCCGTGTACGAGGCATGGCGGCAGTTGGGATTTCCGGGAGGTGTATGACAGCCTAGCGGAGCAAAATCCAAAGCCCCAGCAGCGCGAACAACAGCGCCGCGCCGAGTCGCGCTACGCGCAGCGGCAGCCGCGCGGCAAAGCGCGCGCCAAGGAATACCACCGGCACGTTCGCGGCCAGCATCCCGGCCGTGCTGCCTGCGATCACCTGCCACAGCGGAGCGTAATGCGCGCCGAGCACGGCGGTCGCGACCTGGGTGCGGTCGCCGAGTTCGGCAAGGAAGAACGCGATCAGCGTCGCCGCCAATACGCCGCGCCCGCGGCCCGTCGCGGCCTCGGCATCATCGGCTTTCTCCGGCAGCAAGGCCCATGCGGCGACCGCGAGGAAGGACAGCCCGATGAGCCAGCGCTGCACTTCGGGGGTCATCCAGTGTGCCAGCCATGCGCCGACTTCCGCGGCAATCGCATTGCTGACCAGCGACGCGAACAGGATGCCAGCGCAGATCGGCCAGGGCCGGCGAAATTTTGCCGCCAGCACCAGCGACAGCAGTTGTGTCTTGTCGCCGATCTCGGCCAGCGCGACGGCGCCGAAGGAAACCAGGAACGCTTGCAAGAACGATCTCCTGGGCCGGGACGATCACGACAATCCGCACGCGTCGCCCGACCCGGGTGCACGCGTGTGAACTGTCGGTCTCGCCGAGCTTGCGCCGGCTTTGCGCCACGGCCTGCCGGCCGAGTATGTTGACGCAAGCCCTTCGACGGATGCCGAAGGCGGCTACTCCCCGACGGAGTGCGGGCAGGTTAGCCGCGGCATGCGGCCTCGCGCAACGCCGGGCGTTCGTTAATGGCGCCACGTTACAATCACGCGATGCCGGAACGTCAGCCGAATGCCTGGATTCCCCATCCGCTGCGCAAATTGGGTGGGCTCGCCCTCACCCTGGCCTTGAACCGGCTGGTCGCGCTGGATCCCGATACACGCGAGGCAATCGGCAGGCTGGAGGGCCGCCGTATCGGGGTGCACCTGCGCGGTCCCGAAGTCGCGTTTTCGATCGCCGCGCGCAACGGCACCCTGCAGATCGAGCCGCCGCCGAACGCCGGCGATGACGGGACCGCGAACGATTTCGAGGTCAACGCAACCCCAGGTTCACTGGTCGCGATGGCGCTGGATCGTGACGGTGATGCGCGTCCCGCAGGCAAGGTCGAGATCGCGGGCGACGCCGAACTTGCACGCCGGGTCCAGAAGCTCGCGCGCGATTACAGGCCCGATTTCGAGGCGGCGTTCGCGGCCGTATTCGGAGACGTGGCCGGGACCACGATTGCGCGCGCGCTGCACGACGCCGCCCGCTGGGCCGGCAACGGCGCACGCCATTTCCGCGACGACACCGTCGACTGGCTGCGCGACGAGGCGCGGCTGATGGTTCCGCAGCCGGAGATGAACGCTTTTCTCGATGACGTGGACGCCTTGCGCGAACGCACCGAACGACTGGCGGCACGCGTCAAGAGGTTGGGAGACGGCAAACCGTGACCCCGCTGCGCCTGTTGCCGCGTGTGCTGCACGTGACCGCGGTGCTGGTGCGTTACCGCATCGACGACCTGATCGACGAGCAGCACGTGATGCGGCCGCTGCGCTGGCTGCGCGCATTGCTGCCGCGTCCCCGCAAGGCGATCGCTGCGCTGCCGCGCGGCGCGCGCCTGCGGCTCGCGCTGACCGAACTCGGCCCGATTTGGGTGAAGGCGGGCCAGGTGCTGTCGACCCGTCGCGACCTGTTGCCCGAAGATGTCGCCGACGAACTTTCGGAGTTGCAGGATCAGGTGCCTCCGTTCCCCGGGGTCGTCGCGCGCGCGATCGTCGAGGAGTCGCTGGGAAAACCGATCGGCGAGTTGTACGCGAGCTTCGACGAGGTGCCGCTGGCCTCCGCGTCGATCGCGCAGGTGCACGCGGCACGGTTGTTGCCGCTGCCCCCCTCTCCCTCCGGGAGAGGGGTTGGGGGTGAGGGTCCGCGCTCGCGCGGCGCAACATTGCGTGGTTACGGACCGTCACCCGCCCCTGCGGGGAGCGCTACGCGCTCGGCCGCAGGCCGCCCTCTCCCGGAGGGAGAGGGCGATAACGCGCGGCCTGCGGCCGCAACACCTTTTGGGGGCCGCGAGGTCGTGGTCAAGGTGCTGCGGCCCAACATCACCCAAAACGTGCGCCGCAATCTGGAACTGCTCGATGCACTCTCGCGGCTGGTCGAACGCTGGCATCCACAGGCCGACAAGATCCGTCCACGCGACATGTTCGACGAGGTCGCCAAGACGCTGCACAACGAGCTGAACCTGCAGAACGAGGGCGCCAACGCCAGCCTGCTGCGCCGCAACTTCGAGAACTCCAACGATTTGTACGTGCCGGAAATCTTCTGGTCGCACACCTGCGAACAGGTGCTGACGATGGAGCGCGTGCACGGCATCCCCGCCGACGATGTCGTCGCGCTGACGCAGGCCGGCATCGACCGCCGCCAACTCGCCGAAAAGGGCGTGCGCCTGTTCTACGAGCAGGTATTCCGCGACAACTTCTTCCACGCCGATGCGCATCCCGGCAACATCTGGGTCGATCCGACCCGCAGCAAGGATCCGCGCTTCATCGCGCTGGACTTCGGGATCATGGGCTCGCTCCCCGACCAGGACCAGTATTGGTTGGCGGAAAATTTCATCGCAATGTTCGAGCGCAACTACCGCCGCATCGCGGAATTGCATCTCGAAGCCGGCTGGATGCCGCGCCATATCCGCGTGGACGAACTGGAAGCCGCGATCCGCACCGTATGCGAACCGTATTTCACGCGTCCGCTGTCGGAAATCTCGCTGGCCGAAGTGGTGTCGAAGCTGTTCAGCACCGCGCGCAAGTTCGAACTCACGTTGCAGCCGCAATTGATATTGCTTCAGAAAACGTTATTGAACGTGGAGGGGTTGGGACGCCAGCTCGATCCCGACATCGACATCTGGTCGGTGGCGCAGCCGGTGCTGAAACGCATCCTCGCCGACCGCTACAGCGCGCGACACGCGTTGCGGGAAATCCGCAAACGCTTCCCGCAGTGGCTGCGGATCGCGCCGCTGATCCCCGAAAAGATCCACGACGCGCTCGAGGCGCTGGCGGAAGGCAATGGGCCGCTGCAATTCGGCGAGCGCGAACTGGAACACCTGCGCATGCTGCAGCGCGAGATCCAGCGCCGCATCCTGGCCGCGGCGTTCGGTGCCGCGCTGCTGGTGGGCGCCGCGCTGGTGTTTGCGCTGGGCCAGCGTTACGGCATCTGGCCGCCGATCATCCTCGCGATCGTCGGCGTGTTGAGCTTCGGCGTGTCGTGGCCATGGAAGCGGTCGAAGGAGTGAGAGAAAACCTCCATCGAGGCGAGCCCTCTTGCGCTCCCCTCTCCCTCCGGGAGAGGGGCTGGGGGTGAGGGTCCGGCGCTTGCACATGGTTCGACATTGTGCGAGTCCGAACCCTCACCCGCCCGACCACTCACGCCATCAGCCTTTCCGCCAAGGGAGTGCTTCGTCACGTGAGTGGTCGGGCACCCTCTCCCGGAGGGGAGAGGGGCTTGATCTGGCGGAATGTCGCTAACCCGCGTTGGCTCGCCCCTGCGCCGCCACCGCCGCGGTCTTGGCCGCGATCGCATCGGCGTCACCGAGATAAAAGCGCTTGATGGGCTTCAGCGCGTCATCGAACTGGTAGACCAGCGGCACACCATTCGGAATGTTGAGGCCGGTAATGTCGGCATCGGAAATGCCGTCGAGATATTTCACCAACGCGCGCATCGAATTGCCATGCGCCGACACCAGCACGCGCTGGCCGGAACGGATCGCCGGTGCCAGCGATTCATGCCAGTACGGCAGCACCCGCGCCACGGTGTCCTTCAGGCATTCCGTCAGCGGAATCTGCACGGGATCGAGCTTCGCGTAACGCGGATCGTTCGCGCAGAAGTTGTCCTGCGGGTCCAGCGGCGGCGGCGGCACGTCATAGCTGCGCCGCCAGATATGCACCTGCTCGTCACCATGCTTTGCCGCGACCTCGGCCTTGTTCATCCCGGTCAGCGCACCATAGTGGCGTTCATTCAACCGCCAGTCGGTCACGACCGGCAGCCACGCGAGATCCATCGCGTCCATGACGCCCCACAGCGTGTGCACGGCGCGTGTCAGCACGGACGTGTGTGCGATGTCGAAGGCGTAACCCTGTTTCTTGAGCAGTTCGCCCGCTTCGCGTGCCTCGGCGCGCCCCTGTTCGGAAAGATCGATGTCGGCCCAGCCGGTAAAGCGGTTTTCCCGGTTCCACAGCGACTGGCCGTGGCGGATCATGACGAGCGTGTACATGGAGGAGTCCATTCACGGAATGCTCCATTCTACCGATGCCATCGCTCCGGTCGAAGCGGCTGTCGGTGACAAGTAGGCGAGGAGTGGTTTGGCGGTGGACGGCGGCTTTGGGCGTTCTGGACGCAGGCTCACCGGGAACCCGGTGACGCATCAGGGACGATCACATGACACTTGTCACGATGACGTTGGGCCTATTGGCAACGTCATACCGCTCGGGCACGATTGACGCCCAATGATGCGCACCGCGCAGGAGGCTTCCCATGCGATCTGCTCGTTTCTGCACCCTCGCCTTTGCCCTGCTGGCCCTGCCGCTCGCGCTCGCTGCGTGCGTCAGTGGCGTCAACGGTTCGGTCGACGTGGCGGCCGGCTCCAGCACCTCCGACGCGACCACCGTCAACGGTTCGGTGCACATCGGGGCCAATGCCAAGGCCGACGTGGCGTCCACCGTCAATGGTTCGGTCGAGCTTGGCGACGGCGCCCACGCGGACAATGCCCACACCGTCAATGGCCATGTCACGCTGGGCGAACACGCCACTGCCGGCAGGATATCGACGGTCAACGGCAGCGTGACGCTCCAAAAGGATGCGACCGTGACGGGCGACGTGAAGGCGGTCAATGGCGACCTCAAGCTTGCGCCCGGATCGGCGGTCAACGGCTCGCTGACCAACGTGAACAACAACATCACCGTGGATGGCGCGCACGTCGGCCAGGGCATCACCACGGTCAATGCCGATATCGCCATCAGCGGCAATTCGGTGGTGGACGGCGGCATCACCGTGAAAAAGCCGAACGACAATGGCATTTTCGGCATCCACTTCAGCACCGACAACGTCCCGCGGATCGTGATCGGCCCCGGCGCCACGGTAAATGGTGCGCTGACTTTCGAACGGCCGGTGAAGCTCTACATCAGCGACCAGGCGCACGTCGCGGGACCGATCAGCGGCGCGCAAGCCGTGAAGTATTCGGGATCGACGCCGCCGTCGTCGTGATGGGGAGACGAGGAGACGAAGAGACGAAGAGCGAAACTTGCCTTCCGTCTCCCGTCTCCCCTCTGAGCGAGCGCAGCAAGCGTCGTCTCCCGGTTTGAGCAAGCGCTCGTCTTCCCGTCAGAACGGCAACTTCAACGTGCCGTCGCACGCAAGCAATTGCGCGCGGAACGCATCCTGGATGCGTTTCAGCGCCGTCGGGTTGTCGGCGTCGAAGCGCAACACCAGCACCGGCGTGGTGTTGGACGCGCGCACCAGGCCCCAACCATCCGGCCAGTCGGCGCGCAGGCCATCGATGGTGGTGATGCGCGCGCCGTCGAGTTGCGCGCGTTCGCGGAAGCGCGCGATGAAGGGGTGATTCTCGCCTTCCTGCATCTGGACGTGCAGCTCGGGCGTCGAAGCGCCTTTCGGCAGCGTCGCGAAGATTTCTTCCGGCGAGCGGCCTTCCGGATCGTCGGCGAGGATTTCCAGCAGGCGCGCGGCGGCGTACACGCCGTCGTCGAAGCCGTACCAGCGTTCGCGGAAGAAGAAGTGCCCGCTCATCTCGCCGGCGAGCTGCGCGCCGGTTTCCTTCATCTTGGCCTTGATCAGCGAATGCCCGGTCTTCCACATCAGCGGACTGCCGCCGGCTTTCAGGATCAGTGGCTGCAGGTGACCGGTGCACTTGACGTCGTAAAGAATCGTCGCGCCCGGATTGCGGGTGAGCACGTCCTGCGCGAACAGCATCAGCACGCGGTCCGGATAGATGATCTCGCCATCCCTGGTGACGACGCCGAGACGATCGCCGTCGCCGTCGAAGGCAAGCCCCAGGTCGGCGCCGGTTTTCTTCACCGTAAGGATCAAGTCGGAAAGATTCTTCGGTTCCGACGGATCAGGATGGTGGTTGGGAAAATTCCCGTCGACGTCGCAGTACAGCGGGATCGGATCGCAGCCGATCGCATGCACCACTCCGGGCGCGGTTTCGCCGGCGATGCCGTTGCCGCAATCGACCACGACCTTCAACGCGCGTCCGGTCTGGATGTCCGACGCGATGCGCTCGATGTACTCGGCCTGGATGTCGTACTGCCGCAGCGAACCATGGCCGTCGGCGAGGCGGCTGTCCACGATGCGCTGGTAGAGATCCTGGATTGCATCCTCGGCCAGCGTTTCGCCGCCGATCACGATCTTGAAGCCGTTGTAATCGGGCGGATTGTGGCTGCCGGTCACCGACACGCACGAACCGGTGTTGAGCTGGTACGCCGCGAAATAACTCACCGGCGTCGGGACTGCACCGATGTCGATCACGTCCACGCCGGCGGCGCGCAGACCTTCGATCAGCGCGCCCGACATTTCCGGTCCCGACAGCCGGCCGTCGCGCCCCACCACGATTTCGGAGAGCTCCTTGTCCCGCACTGCGCTGCCGATCGCACGGCCGAGCTGGCGAGCGACGCCTTCGGTCAAGGTCTGGCCCACGACGCCGCGAATGTCGTAGGCGCGGAAGATGCCACGATCGGGAATCGGTTCGGACCCAGTTTTCTCGCGGGCAGTCGCTTGCTCCTGCACCGCGGCTTGCGCCGCGGGCGCGGCCTTGGCCGGAGCCGGCGCGGCCGCGATCACGTCGGACAACAACGGTTCGTCGGCCAGCGGGGCGCCGCCGAGGCGTGCGCGCAGGCGCGGGCGCGACCACAACAAGACGAATCCGATCAGGAATGTCGCGATCGCAAGCGTCAGCGCGCTCGCGAACGACTGCGTGATGGGCAACCAGAATTGGGGTGGAATCGACGCAATGCGGTAAAGGCTGTGCTCGACGGGGACGCCGCCATCTTCGGGCATCGGCAGGCTGCTGTTGCCGATGCTGTCCAGGATCCGGTCGCCGTTGCCCCCGGTTTGCCGCCATTCCAGCCGCCCCGCACTGATGGGAGCGGAATGCAGCGCAACACGCAGGGGCGAGTCGCGAAAATCGACGGTCGCGTAGGCCAGAACCTTGCCATCCGGGCCGCTGATCGGCCCGGCGAAGCTCAGGATGTGCGCGGCCGGCGACTGCGCCGGACCGACATCATCGGAACTCAGGGCCGCAGACAACTGCGCCGCGCGCGCGTAGCCGAATTGCTGCAGGTTGCCGTGCAGCACTTCGTTCAGCTGCGCGCTGTAGAGCGTCACCGCTTCCGCGTCGTGCAGTTCCGCCTTGATCTGCTTGGCGGCGGCATCCCGGGTTGGCGCGTCATCGTTGGCGACGAGCTCGGCGATCAGCGCGGGCCGCGTCAGCGCCTTGACCACCTGCGCGCGCCGGTCGGCGATGACCGACCCGATTTTCAGTGCGACGTCCTGTTTGGCCTGTCCCAATTCCTGCGTGGCGGCTGACTGGCGTTCGGCCAGCCAAGCCTGCCAACCCATGAACAGGCCGAACAACACCAGCAGCGTGCCCAGCGCGAGGACGAGGTCGGCGACGACGGCAGCGAAGCCGCGGCGCAGGCTCAAGCGCGCACCCACGGCACGCGCCGCGGACTGCACTTGCTGGGCATTGGACGGTTTGCTGGCTGTCGAGTCGTTGTCCATCTTGTCATTCGACTCCGGTCGAGCCGAACCCCCCGGCCCCGCGTCGGCTGGGCGTGAATTCTCCGACCACCCGCCACGCGACACGCGCGACCGGCGTCACCAGCAGCTGTGCGACGCGATCGCCCGGCTGGATGGTAAACGGCTTGCTGCCACGGTTCCAGCAGGAAATCATCAAGGGACCCTGGTAATCGGCATCGATGAGGCCGGTGAGGTTGCCGAGCACGAGCCCGTGTTTGTGGCCCAGCCCCGAGCGCGGCAGGATCAGCGCGCACCAGCCGGGATCGCCGATATGGATCGCGAGTCCGGTGGGGATCAGCGCGCTCTCGCCGGGATTCAGCGTGACGGCGCTCTCCGGCGCGGCGCGCAAGTCCATCGCGGCGCTCCCGTCGGTCGCGTACGCAGGCAGCGGAATGGCTTCGCCGAGGCGCGGATCGAGGCGCTTCAGTTCCACCGGCACAACTGCGCGATCGGGTGAATTCATGCGGGCTTGCCGGTGCGCGCGTGGTAACGCGCGGCGATGCGCGCGACCAGCTTCCGCGCCAATGCGGATTTGGGCGCGCGCGGCAGGCTCTCGCCGCCGTCCCGCCAGATGAGTTCCAGCGCGTTGTCATCGGCGCCGATGCCGATGCGCTCGTCGACGTGGTTGGCGGCGAGCATGTCGAGGTTCTTGCGCACGAGTTTTTCATGCGCGTGCTCGGCGACGTGGTCGGTTTCCGCGGCAAAACCGACGACGAAAGGACGCGGATTCCGCGCAGCGACTTCGGCGAGGATGTCGGGGTTCTCGACGAGCTCCAGCACCGGTGCGCAGGATGTGCTCTTCTTGATCTTGCGCGCGGAGTACTCGGCCACGCGCCAGTCGGCGACCGCCGCGGTCGCGATGAAGATGTCGGCGCGGTCGACCGCCTGCATGACCGCCTCGCGCATCTGCCGCGCGCTGCGCACGTCGATGCGCCGCGCCACGCCAGGCGGCGTCGCCAGCGCGACGGGACCGGCGATCAGCGTCACCTTCGCACCAGCTTCCACGGCGGCTTCCGCGACCGCGAAACCCATCTTCCCGGAGCTGCGGTTGCCCAGGAAACGCACGGGGTCGATGTCCTCATAGGTGGGTCCGGCATCGATCACGACGCGCAAGCCGGACAGTGTCCCTTGAATGCTTTCGCATGAACTCACGCCCCAGGGCTCCCGCGCGCGATCGACGCCGATACCACGATTTCACGCAACATGTGTGCCGCCCGGTGCCATCAATGCCTGCACCAGTTGCTGGGGTTCCAGCATCCGTCCCGGCCCGGACTCGCCTTCCGCGAGCGGACCGTTCGCCGGGCCGAGGATCGCGGCTCCACGGGCGCGCAGTGTCGCGACGTTGGCCTGGGTTGCAGGGTGCAGCCACATCCGATGGTTCATTGCCGGCGCGACGGCCAGCGGTGCAGTTGCGGCAAGGCACAACGTGGACAAAAGATCATCCGCGAAACCGTGCGCCAGCTTCGCCAGCGTATCCGCCGAAGCCGGCGCGATCAGGATCGCGTCGGCCCAGCGCGCGAGTTCGAGGTGACCCATGCCCATGTCGGCTTCGGCGTCCCACAGCCCGCGGAGCACGGGCTGGCCGGACAGCGCCTGGAAGGTCATCGCCGTGACGAAACGTTCGGCGTTTTGCGTCAAGACTACGCGCACGTCGGCGCCCGCATCGCGCAGGCGGCGCACCACTTCGCACGACTTGTATGCGGCGATGCCTCCCGATACACCGAGCAGAACTTTGCGATGTTCCGGGGCACCCATGTCGGATTCCGCTGACAAATCGGCAGGCCGCTAGCTTACCGGATTCGTGATGCCGCGCCGCTGCGCCGACGTCCTCGATGGTGCTCTGATTTGAAGACAAACTGCTCGCGCTGAGCCCTTCGACAAGCTCAAGACGAGCTACGCGGAGCGGAGTCGAAGCGCCGCTCCCCTGGACTCTGGCCCTCTGGGCCGACGCTCAGGACGAGCGGAACTTACGAATCAGGATTGATGAAATGACGATCAGGGATTGGCCCGAGGAAGAACGTCCGCGCGAAAAACTGCTGGCGCGTGGTGCCGCCGCGCTCACGCCTGCCGAACTGCTGGCGATCCTGCTCGGCAGCGGCATGCGCGGACGCACCGCCCTGGACATGGGACGCGATCTCCTCGGCGGCGCCGGCAGTCTGAACGCATTGCTCGCGAGCGATCTTGCCGACGTGCCGGGGCTCGGACCCGCCAAGCGCGCGCGGCTGGCCGCAGCGCTGGAGCTGGCGCGGCGTTGCCTCGGCGAGGAGTTGTCCACGCGCACGGCGCTGGTCAGCCCGCGCGACAGTGCCTCGTTCCTGAAGGCCCAACTCGCGCACAAACCTTACGAGGTATTCGCCTGCCTTTTCCTGGACAACCGCCATCGCGTACTGGCGTTCGAGGAGCTGTTCCGCGGGACCCTGGACGGCGCATCGGTGCACCCGCGCGAGGTGGTGCGCGCGTCGCTCAAGCACAACGCCGCGGCGGTGATCCTTGCGCACAATCACCCGAGCGGGATCGCCGAACCCTCCGCGGCCGATCGCAACATCACTCGGCAGTTGCGCGATGCACTGCAACTGGTCGGCGTGCGGGTGCTCGACCACCTGGTCGTCGGCGCAGGCGAGCCCACTTCTATGGCGGCGCGCGGGTTGGTCTGAGAACTACGCTCGGGCGCCGACTCCGCTGCGGCGGATTCCAATGACTTGCCAGGCTATTCCATGAACGGGTTCTGGCTGGCCGCGCCGCGCCGTGCAATCAGTTATACACAACGCGTGATCACAAGCGTTTGGCGTCTGCTTTTAGCGTGCTTTCGTCAAATGAATTACAAACCGCTGAGCAGAAGCACAATTTTCAGCTGACTCGCTGCGTAATGTGGGATCAGCAGCGTTCCTCGACCTGCCCGATCCACGGGTATCCACCGGGTTATCCACAGGAACTGGAGTTGGTCGCCCTGCGCCGCTGCGTTACGATGGAAAATAGCCCGTATTCAAGGTCAGACCAGTGAAAGACGCCCTCCACGACCTGTTGCTCCATGCGCTGGACAGCTTGCGGCGCGATGGTGTGCTCGATGCCCCCGCTCCCGATTTCGTGATCGAGCGCACCCGCTCGCGCGAACACGGCGACTTCGCCTGCAACGTCGCACTGCTGCTGGCCAAGCCCCTCGGGCGGAATCCGCGCGAAGTGGCGGAAACCCTCGTGGCGGCGCTGCCCAAAAGCCATCGGGTCGAGCGGGTCGAGATCGCGGGGCCGGGTTTCATCAATTTTTTCCTCTCCGACGCGGCATGGCATGAAGAGATCCGCCGCGTGCTGCACGAAGGCACTCAGTACGGCCACAGCCGCAGCGGCGCCGGCCGCGCGGTGGGGATCGAGTTCGTGTCGGCCAATCCCACCGGACCGCTGCACGTCGGCCATGCGCGCGCCGCCGCGATCGGCGACACCCTGGCGCGGCTGCATTCGGCGACGGGATGGAAGGTTTATCGCGAGTTCTATTACAACGATGCGGGCGCGCAGATCCAGAATCTCGCGCTGTCGGTGCAGGCACGCATCAAGGGCATCGAACCGGACGACCCGCGCTGGCCCGCGGACGGTTATCGCGGTGATTACATCCGCGATCTTGCCCGTGATTACCAGAGCGGCGCCACCGTCGAGGCCGGCCATCCCACCGGCGATTACAACCGTGAATACAGCCGTGAATTGGCCAAGGTGGACGTCCCCGAGGCGGCCCCGGAGGTCACCGGCTATCGCGTCACCGCCGGCCAGGATCCGGACGACCTGGACGCGATCCGCGATTTCGCGGTGGCATGGCTGCGTCGCGAGCAGGACGAGGATCTGCGCGCGTTCGGTGTCAGGTTCGACGTGTATTTCCTGGAGTCGTCGCTCTACACGGAGGGCGAAGTCCTGCGCGTGATCGAGCGCATCGCGCAGCAGGGGCATTCCTACGAGGCCGACGGCGCGCTGTGGCTGCGCGCAACGGACTTCGGCGACGACAAGGACCGCGTGATGCGGAAGTCCGACGGCACCTACACGTATTTCGTGCCGGACGTGGCGTATCACCTGTCCAAGTGGGAACGCGGCTACAAGCGCGCGATCACCGAACTCGGCGCCGACCACCACGGCTCGCTGGCGCGCGTGCGCGCCGGCCTGCAGGCGCTCGACATCGGTATCCCGAAGGATTGGCCGGAGTACGTCCTGCACCAGATGGTGACGGTCGTGAAGGGCGGCGAGGAGGTGAAGATTTCCAAGCGGGCCGGCAGCTATGTCACCCTCCGCGACCTGATCGACATGGCCGGCATAGACGCCGCACGTTATTTCCTGATCGCGCGCAAGAGCGATTCGCAACTGGTGTTCGACGTCGATCTCGCGCGTGCGCAATCCAACGACAATCCCGTCTACTACATCCAATATGCCCACGCCCGCGTGTGTTCGGTGCAGCGCCAGATGCATGACCGCTCGATCCTGTTCGAGCAGCACAACGCACTGAAGCACCTGGATCGGCTGCGGGGCGAGCATGCGCGCGCCGTGATGGTCGAGATCTCGCGCTTCCCGGAAATCGTCGAAGCCTCCACCGCCAACCGCGAACCGCATCTGCTGGCACAATACCTGCGCGAGCTGGCCGGGGCTTTCCACGTCTGGTACAACGCCGAGCAGTTCCTGGTGGACGACGAAGATTTGCGCAACGCGCGCGTGGCGCTGGCCTTTGCCACCAGGTATGTGCTCGCCAACGGACTCGGGATGCTGGGCGTCAGCGCACCATTGTCGATGTGATCCCGATTTTTCTGTAGACGATTTCCGCGGTCCCGCGATGGACCGCATGAGTACGTACTTACAAGAGCAGGCATACGAGAGGCAGGCAGTGGCAACTCAGCGCAGCGGCAGACAGGCGGTACGCAACGGTGGTTCGGGTATTCCGGGTTGGGGTTTGTTTCTGGCGGGGGTGGTGGTCGGATTGATCGTGATGGGTATCGTGGCGCATCGTGGATTGATCCCGAGCCTGCGCCGCAACGATCAGCCCCAGGCGAACCCGAACGCGGTCGCGCAGCAGGGCAGTGCACCCGGCATCGCGGCCAGCAGCAGCGCCGCGTCCAGCGGGTCGCAGTTCGACTTCTACAAGGTGCTTCCTGAAAAGGAAGTCGTGATCCCGAACGCGGAATTGTCCGCGATGGCCAAGGCCGAGCAGCAGAAGGCCGCGGCGGCCAACAACGCGAGTGCATCGGCGCCGGCGAAGGCGACGGCAGGTGCTTCGGAGGGCGGCTACGTGTTGCAGGTGGGCGCATTCCCGAACGCGGGCGACGCCGACGCGATGAAGGCGAAGCTGGCGCTGCAGGGCTTCACCGCGCACGTGCAGGCCGTGACGCTGGACGGGCAGGTATGGAACCGCGTGCGGATCGGCCCGTTCGCGTCGGCGACGCAACTTCAGTCGGTGCAGAAGCAACTGTCCGCCGCCGGGATCCACGGAATTCCGTTGAAAGAAAAATGATCCGGGTGTGGGAGGCGGGTAGCGGGGGTGCTTCGAACGCATGTCCCTGCGCCCCCACTACCCGTTCCCCATCCCCACCCTTGATGCGCAGCCGGATCGCTGGGAACGAAAATGACTCCAAAGACTGTCCTCGTCACCGGCGCCTCGGCCGGCTTCGGTGCCGCGATCGCGGCGAAGTTCGCCGACAACGGCTGGCGCGTGATCGCCTGCGCGCGCCGCGCCGAACGCCTTGCGGAACTGGTCGATCGTTTCGGCAGGGATCGCGTGCACACCGCCGCGTTCGACATTCGTGATGAAGCGACGATGCGTGCGGCGCTGGATGCACTGCCGGAAGGCTTCCGCGATATCGACGTGCTGGTCAACAACGCCGGCCTTGCGCTGGGCACCGCGCCCGCGCAGGACAGCGACCTCGCGCAATGGCGGCAGATGATCGATACCAACGTCACCGCGCTGGTGACGCTGACCCGCCTGCTGCTGCCGAAACTGATCGAGCGCCGCGGCGCGATCATCAACATCAGCTCGATTTCCGGCACCTATCCGTACAGGGGCGGGAACGTCTACGGCGCCACCAAGGCGTTCGTCACCCAGTTCTCGCTGGGCCTGCGCACCGACCTGCACGGCACCGGCGTGCGCGTCAGCAATGTCGAGCCCGGGATGGCCGAAACCGAATTCACCCTGGTGCGCACGGGCGGCGACCAGGCCGCGTCCGACAAGCTATACAAGGGCGCGCATCCGATCACGGCCGAGGACATCGCCGACACGGTGTGGTGGATCGCCAACCTGCCTGCGCACCTCAACGTCAACCGGATCGAGATGATGCCGGTCAGCCAATCGGCGGCGGGCCTTCAAATAGCTCGGAACGATTGAGGGACGCGTCCACCGGGTGCCGGCGGGTTGCCGTCCATGGCCAAGAGCTCCGTGGTCGTCCGCGACGTGTAATTTCAGGGCTCCCGCAAATACGTGTAACCGGTCAGGCCGGCTTCCAGCGCGGCCTTGATGCGTTTCGCGTCGTCGCCGTCAACACCGGCATTGGCGATCTTGTCGCGGTAGGCCGCGCGCAGGTCGTCGGGTTTGTAGCCGACGTAGTCGAGCAGCATGTCGGCGGAATCGCCGCGGCGCGCGCCATCCAGCTTGAAACCATCGCCGTCGATGCGCACGTTCACCGCGTCGGTATCGCCGAACAGGTTGTGGATGTCGCCGAGGGTTTCCTGGTACGCCCCGACGAGGAAAATGCCGAGACGGTACGGTTCGCCGGATCGCAGCTCGTGCAGCGGCAGGCTGACGTCGAGGTCGCCCGATTCGACGTAGACATCCACGCGTCCATCGGAATCGCAGGTGAGGTCGGCCAGCGTGCCGCGGCGCGTCGGCCGTTCGTCGAGCCGTGTCAACGGCATGATCGGAAAGATCTGGTCGATCGCCCACACGTCAGGGACCGACTCGAACACCGAGAAATTGCAGAAGTACTTGTCGACCAGTTTCACGTCGAGCGCGTCGATGATCTCGCGGTGCGAGCGTTCGTCCGGCTTGAGCCGCTCACGCACACCCAGCGCAATCGCATGGAACAGCGCATCGAGTTTTGCGCGTCCGGCGAGGTCCAGCACGCCCTGTGCATAGAGTAATTGGCCTTCACCCAGATACTGCTGCGCGTCTTGCCACACCTCGCGCACGGGACGACGGTCCAAGGCGGCCAGCGTCTCGCGCATCGCGCACAACACGGGCGCTTCGCCTTCGGACGCCGGCGGCACCGCGCCATCCGGCGCCGCTTCGACTTCGCTGACATTGACCACCAGCACCGCGTGGTGCGCGGTCATCGCGCGGCCCGATTCCGTGAGCACGTGCGGCGGATCGATCTTCCACTCCGCGCAGGCGGTCGCGAGCGGCGCGACGATCGCGTTGGCGTACTGGTCGAGGTCGTAGTTGATCGAGCATTCGCCGCGCGAGCGCGTGCCTTCGTAGTCAACGCCGAGCCCCCCGCCGACGTCGACGTGATCCAGCGGCAAACCTTGTGCGCGCAACTCTGCAAAGTGCCGCACCGCCTCGCGCATCCCGGAGGCGATGTCGCGCAGGTTGGAGATCTGTGATCCCATGTGGAAGTGCAGCAGGCGCATGGTGTGGGTCAGGTTCGCGCCGCGCAGGCGCTCCACCAGCGCGAGCAATTGCGCGGGCGTCAGCCCGAACTTGCTCTTGTCGCCGCCGGTGTTCTGCCATTTGCCGGCGCCGATCGAGGCGAGCCGGACGCGTACCCCGAGCTTCGGTTCTACACCGAGCGCCTTGGATTCCGCGATCACGTGTTCGAGCTCGGACGGCTTCTCGATCACGATCACGACGTCGATGCCGAGCTTGCGGCCGATCAGCGCGATGCGGATGTATTCGGCGTCCTTGTAGCCGTTGCACACCACCAGCGAACCGGGTTGCGCGAGCCCAAGCACGGCGAGCAGTTCCGGTTTGGAGCCGGCCTCCAGGCCGAAACCCGTGCCCGAGGCGCGCGGCGACTGCGGGCCCTGCGCCAACGTGCCGGCGACCGCGCGCTGCTGGTTGACCTTGATCGGATATAACGCGGTGTAGCCGCCGGTGTAGCCGTGCGCGCGCATCGCGTCGCCGAACGCGGCGCGCAGGCGAGCACGGCGGTCGAGAAGAATGTCCGGAAAACGCAGCAACAGCGGCAGGCGGAGCCCTGCTTGCTTCGCCTGCGCGACCGCGTCGTCGAGCGCGATTTCGGGACCCTGCGCGCCGCGCGGGCGCATCACCGCACGGCCACGCGCATCGACATCGACGTAGCCGTCGCTCCAGTGCGCAACCGAATACAGGGTACGGGCGGCGTCGACGTTCCAGGCGTTCGTCATCGTGGTTCTCCGGATAACGAGGTGTCAGAACGTCGCAGCGGCGGGCCTTGACGCAACGATTCGCCGATCGGAAGCCACCAACGCCGCGGGATCGACGTCGCATTGTAACGCGTGGGCCAGGGCCGGCCGTTACAATCCAACCGTCTTCAATGGGTATGTCGCATGTCGTCCAACTGGTTCACCGAGAAGCACGAGGCTTCCGGATCATCCATCGGTTACCGCATCGAGGAAAAGCTCGCCGACGAGCAGACGCCGTTCCAGCACATCGAGATTTACCGCACGACGGATTGGGGCAACCTGATGGTGATCGACGGCTGCGTGATGCTGACCAGCCGCGACAATTTCCTGTATCACGAGATGATGACGCACCCCGCGCTGTACGCCCATGCCGCGCCGCGCAACGTGGTGATCATCGGCGGCGGCGACTGCGGCACGCTGCGCGAAGTGCTGCGCCATCGCGAGGTGGAAAGCGTTGCGCAGATCGACATCGACGAACGCGTGACGCGGCTCGCCGAAAAACATTTCCCGGAACTGTGCGAATCCAACGGCGATCCGCGCGCGCGGTTGCTGTTCGACGACGGCATCAAATACATGGCCGACGCCACGCCGGGGTCGCTGGACGTGGTGATCGTCGATTCCACCGACCCGGTCGGGCCGGCGGAAGGCCTGTTCAACGCGAAGTTCTACGCGAGTTGTTTCCGGGCGCTGCGCGAAGGCGGCATCCTGGTTCAGCAATCGGAATCGCCATTGGTGCTGCTGGACCTGATCCAGTCCATTCACAAGGCGATGCGCGGGGTTGGTTTCGCCGCGGCACGCACCCTGCCGTTCCCGCAGCCGTGCTATCCGAGCGGCTGGTGGAGTTGCACGCTCGCGCGCAAAGGCGGCGACCTCGCTGGCTTCCGCGAACGCGACGCCGCGGCGAAACCGTTCGCGACGCGCTACTACAACGCGGACATCCACCGCGCTGCGCTGGCGCAGCCCGAATTCATGCGCGAGGCGCTCGCCTGAGCGGTCGCGGCAACCCGCGCCGGCAGGTGCCGGTTCATCCACGCGCACGTACGTTCAGCACATCGCCGTCTTCGGAAATGAGCATGCACCGATTCCTCGCCAGCGTTCTCGTGACGAACCTCCTGGTTGTCACGGCTGCGGGCGCAGCGCCACCACAGGTCGAGCGAGCCCCGCCTCCGTCGCCCGCCGCCACGTCGCCGACGCCGACCAAGCTTTCCGCGGCCGACCAGAAGCGGGTCGCGGCCATCCAGCAGTACCAGCACGATCTGGTCAACGTGGTTGCATTGCGGGCGGATCCGGATTACCTGCTGGGCGCCGCAATCCTCGCCAAGCCGTTCCAGAACCAGACGCCGGGACTCGATTTCGGTGCGTTGATCGAACGCGCCGCCACCGCGACCGGCGCCGGCCCGGCTGTCGAGTGGGCGCGCCTGGGCGAGTGCAAGACCAAGGCCGATTGTCCGAACGCCGAAGCGTTCAAATATCTCAAGAAGAACGCTGCCGACAACGCCGCGGTGTGGCTGGTCGAGTTGGATGTCGCTGCCCAGAACAAGGACGAGAAGGCCGAGCGGGCGGCGCTGAAAAAGGCGGCCGACGCGCCGGTCTATGACGACTATTACGGCAAGGCGTTGGCAGGCGTCGCCAAGGCCGCCGCAGTGCTGCCGCCGCTGGCGGATACGACCGATGGCGCGCACGACGGTCAGCCCGACAACCAGGACGGCGTGCGCGTGCTGGTGGCGATCAACGCCACCCAAACGCATATCCGCCCCGACCTGCGCCCCGTCATCGAACTTTGCGCGCGTGACGCCGTGGCCAAGGACAAATCCGTGAGACAGGCGTGCCTGAAACTCGCCAACACCCTGCAGTGGGGCTCGAGTCCCGTGGCGCGGGCGGTGGGCCTGCACATCCAGGGTGACCTGAAACCTGCCGACAAGGCGCAGGACGATGAGGCCAGCCGGAACCTCGCCTGGCAAGTGCACCAGTACTCGGGACTGCTGCAGCGCGCGCTCACCGATTCCTCGCTCGCGTCGCAATGGCTGACGACCGCGCGCACCGGCGGCACCGAACTGAGTTTGATTCTGGCAACGTTGCGCGACAACAACATCCCGGTCGATGCGCCGGCGGGTGCGGCGCCCGCGGGGTCGACCGGCAACTAGCGGGACTCGATCATGCGTGAATTGCTCCTGCTCCGTCACGCCGAGGCCATGCAAGCCGGCCCCGACGGCCGCGACGTCGAGCGGCCGCTCAGCATGCACGGTGAAGCCCAGGCACGTGCGGTCGGCACGTGGCTGGCCGAGCGGGGAGCCGAACCGGACGCGGTACTGTGCTCGTCCGCACGGCGCGCGCAGATGACCGCGGACATGGTGTGTCAGGGGCTGCGGACGCGCACGCCGCAGTTCCTGCCGGCCATTTACCAGGCCACGCCCGGTGAGTTGCTGTCGGTGATGGAGAACCATGCGCCCGATGCACGGCGGGTGCTGCTGGTCGGCCATAATCCGGGTCTCGAGCAGCTGCTCGCATTGCTGACCGAAGGACGCTCGGTCGGGGCACGCGGCATGACGCCCGCCGCGCTCGCATGGATCGACTTTGCCGATGACGCGCTGGAGCCGGCACACGGACGATTGCGCACACTCTGGGCGCCTTGACATGAAATTCGGGCTGGCGCTGGCTTTGCTGTGCCTGCCCGGCCTCGCGGCCTCCGCGGCGACATCGGCGTCGTGGACGATCTATCCCGCGCAGTCGGAGGCGCAGTTCGTCGTCCGCAAGTTCTGGTTTGTCCACGTGCGCGGCACGTTCCCGGATCTGTCCGGTACGCTGCGGCGGGTGGATAGGCGCATCGGCGCCGATCTCGGAGAAGTCGATGCCACGATTCCGGTCGCCGATCTGCGTATGGGCGACGCCGGTGATCGCGAGCGCGTGCTCGGCCCGGACTTTTTCGACGCCACGCAGTATCCGCGCATCCACTTTGATTCCGATCCGTTCCCGATGGATGAACTGGTTTCGGGCGGCGCCCTGCGCGGCGTGCTGGCCCTGCGTGGCGAACGCCATCCGGTCACGCTGAAGCTGCAGCCCTCGGATTGCCCACGCCAGCCACTCGCATGCGTGATTCGTGCGAGCGGCACCATTTCGCGGTCGGCCTTCGGGATGCGCAGCCTCCGCGGCGTGGTGTCGGACCGGGTGACGATCGATTTGAGAATCAGGTTGGCGCTCGACCATTGACGCCACACGTATCATGCGCGCGATGCAAGGCAATCTTCGCGCGAAACTCGGTTGGTGCATTTGTGCGCTGGCGCTGGTGCTGGCGGGCTGCGCGCCGCTTTCGATCCGGCGCATCGAGCGCGCCGACCACATCGTGGCGATGTCGGCGTACAGCCGGATCGATTGCGACCGGCCCGACCATTGCGCCGAGCCGTCGCCATTCATGCAACAGGCCGACACCGCGATCGCGGCATCCACCCCGGAGCATCCGCACAACACGGTCACCCTGCTCGACATCGGCCAGAACGCGCTGGCCGCGCGCATCAACCTGATCCGCGCAGCGCGCAAGTCCATCGATATCCAGACCTACATCTGGGCCAAGGACGACGCCGGCATGCTGGTGCTGGACGAACTGGTGAAGGCGGCGCGGCGCGGGGTGCAGGTGCGCATCCTCGCCGACCAGTTGGGATCGCTGAACGATCCGAAGCTGTTGTCGCGGCTGGCGCGCGCCAGCGACAACCTGCACATCAAGCTCTACAACCCGACCTTCGACAGCGCCCGCAGCAACTTCGTGGAATACACCGCGAGCGTGCTGTGCTGCTTTCGCAAATTCAACCAGCGCATGCACAACAAGCTGTTCCTGGTGGACGGCAAGGTCGGCATCGTGGGCGGCCGCAATTACGCGGACGACTATTACGACTGGGATTCGCAGATGGATTTCCTCGACCGCGACGTGATCGTCGCGGGACCCGCCGGACGCCAGATGACGAGGAGCTTCGAGATCTTCTGGAGCAGTCCGCGCGCGACGCCCATCACCCATCTGCGCGACGTGAACGCCGAAATCCTGCAGCATCCGTTCGATCCTTCGCCCTGGACGGAACCACGCTTCGCCGATCCGCAGCGCGTCGCCAAGGTGCGTAGCCAGGCCGAGGATCCCGAATGGCTTGCGACCCACCTGCTCGACCACAGCCTGAAGGTCGGGCTGGTCGACTACTTCTACGATCTGCCATCCAAGGACGAGGCGGTGCACGGTCCGCAGTCGCGCGAGCTTACCCACGACCTGATGAAGATGATCGCGGACGCCCAGCACCAGATCGTGTTGCAGACGCCCTATCTGGTGCTGACCCGGCCGGCCGGCAAGGTTTTCAGGGCGCTGCAGAAGAAACGGCCGCCGGTTCAGGTGATCGTGTCCACCGACTCGCTGGCCTCGACCGACGCGGTGGCCGTCTATGCGCTCTCATACAAACATCACAAGAAATTCCTGGTCGACTACGGCTTCCAGATCCACGAACTGATGCCGCATCCGGCCGACGAACCCACCATGCTGGCCGATTACGAGCGGCTGTCGGGGTTCGGGTCGGAAAAATCCTCGCCGCACCGCGGCGGGCGCGCGCCATTGATCCCCGGCACGCAGGGACCGCGTGTCAGCCTCCATGCCAAATCGCTGGTGGTCGATGGCCGTATCGCGATGGTCGGCTCGCACAATTTCGATCCGCGCTCGGCGCGCATCAACACCGAAGATGGCGTGATCATCGACGATCCGGCGTTTGCACAGCAGGTGCGCGCGGCCATTCTGCGCGATGCCGCGCCGCGCAATGCGTGGCTGGTCGCTCCCCGCGACCCCACCCCGATCATCGGCGACGTCAGCCAGGCGATCGGCGATGTGTCGCGCAGCCTGCCGATCTTCGACATCTGGCCATGGGGCTACGCCACCGATTACCAGTTGAAGCCCGGCTGCACCCCCACTCCTCCGAGCGACCCGAGTTTCCTGAAGTGCTGGCAGCCGGTGGGCGACTTCCCCGAAGTCAACCTTTCGCTGACCGCGATCATTGCGCGTTTCATCACCGCTTTCGGCGCCGGCATCCAGGGAATTTTGTAGGTAGTTTCCATCTGAATTCCCGTTCGTCCCCGGATCGAGTCCGGGGCAGGCTGTGAGCGTAGGCGCGTAGCGCCGAAGTCGAAGGATGGCGGCATGGCGCTTCGGCTTAGCTTTCCTGAGCGAAGTCGAAGGGCTCAGCGCGAACGGACAATCAGGATTTCAAACCGAGGCATTTCATCCACGCCGATTGACGCCATCAGGACCGCTCGGTAGGCTGGCGCATTCCATCAGGTTGAGGGCCGCGGCCATGTCACTCGAGATCAATCTCGAACTGAGCGATGACGATCTGGTCCACTTCAAGGACGCGCTGCGGCAGGCACAGGAAACCGCGCGCACACGCGACCCGGCGACGATCGTCGCCGACGCGCACAAGATCCTGGAGCAAACCCGCGACCAGCACCTGCCGTCCTTCATCCGCGAGCGCCTGGACGAAGTCGGCCCGATGATCGCCATGGCCGAAGACGTCGGCTTCGAATTGTCGGCGGACGAGCGCGAACGCGTGTACGCGTCCCTGCTCTACCTGGCCGATCCGGTGGACTTCATTCCCGACACCGTGCCCGTGCTCGGCTTCCTCGACGACGCGATCATGATCGATCTGTGCGTCGAGGAATTGCGGCACGAGCTCGAGGCGTACAGCGATTTCGCCGAATGGCGCGAAGAGGAAGCGCAGCGCCGCGGCGTCGATCCCTCCAAGCTCGGCGTGCAGCGCATGGAGTGGGCGGACGCGCGCCGGATCGAGATCATGCAGCGCATGCGCCGCCGCCGCAATGAGTCTTATGCCAGCGGCAACTGGAATCCGACGTTGTTCCGCGTGAGGTAGTTTTCGGACTTATCGTTCGAGAATCGCGACGACGCCCATCCCGCCCGCAGTGCAGATCGAGATCAACCCGCGCCCGGAACCTTTCTGCATCAGCAGTTTCGCGAGCGTCGCCACGATTCGTGCGCCGGTCGCCGCGAAGGGATGGCCCGTTGCGAGGCTCGATCCGTTGACATTGATCCTGGCGGGATCGATGGAGCCCAGCGGCGCGTCCAGGCCCAGCCGGTTCCTGCAGTAGTCGGCCGATTCCCACGCACGCAACTGGCAGAGCACCTGCGCCGCGAAGGCCTCGTGGATTTCGTAGAAATCGAAATCCTGGAGCGTCAGTCCCGCGCGCTTCAACATCCGCGGCACTGCAATGGTCGGCGCCATCAACAAACCCTCGCCGTGCACGTAATCGACGCCCGCGACTTCGGCGAAAGTGAGATACGCCAGCACCGGCAGGCCACGTTGATCCGCCCACGCTTCGCTCGCCAGCAGCACCGCGGCGGCGCCGTCCGATAGCGCGGAAGAATTGCCGGCCGTGAGCGTGCCCTTGCCGGACGTGCGGTCGAAAGCGGGTTTCAGTGACGCGAGCTTTTCCAGCGTGGTGTCGGCGCGCAGCAGGTTATCGCGCTTGACGCCGCGGAACGGGATCACCAGGTCTTCGAAGAAACCTGCGTCGTAGGCCATGGCAAGTTTGCGGTGGCTGCCCAGCGCCCACTGGTCCTGCTCGGCGCGGCCGATCTTCCATTCGCGCGCCATCTTTTCGCAATGCTGTCCCATCGAAAGGCCGGTGCGCGGTTCGACCACACCGGGAACCTGCGGCTTCAGCTCACGCCAACGGAAACCCCGCGTTGCGGCGCGCAGCTTCTGCCCGAATGTCCTGGCGCGGTTCAAGTCCAGCAGGCGCTGCTGCAGTCGATTGGAGTAGGTCAACGGCACCTGGCTGGTGGTATCGGAACCGCCGCCGATGCCGGCTTCGATCTGGCCGGTCGCGATCTTCTGCGCGACCAGAATCGCGTTGTCGAGGGAAGTCCCGCAAGCGCGCGCCGTGGTGAAGCCCGGCGTCGTCATCGCAAGTCCCGATGATTGCAGCGCCTCGCGGGCAAGATTCCAGTCGGCGGGATGCTTCATCACGGCGCCGAACGCGACCTCCCCGAGTTCCACGTCGTGCAGCGCGAACTTCTCGACCAACGCGCCGAGGACCTCCACGGCCATCCCGAAATTCCCGAGATCGGCATAGGCGGTGTCGCGCTTGCAGAACGGAATGCGCACGCCGCCCAGCACGGCGACGCGGCGGGTCGTGGGGATCATGATGGTCATTCCCTGGAAATCATGGCTCGTGCAAGGCTAACGCAATCGTCAGCAAGGCGTTTCGCGTGCTTGCCCCCTCACCCGCCAAGCGCTGCGCGCTCGTCTCCCTCTCCCCACGGGGGAGAGGGGTGGGGTGAGGGGGTGTTCTCGACACGATTGTCACGTTCCGGCACCGCAGGTCTCATTCGAATTCCTTGAACCCGCGCCGCCACATCCGGTACGGTTCTTCTTCCATCCCGAGCGAGCGATAGGTCTGCTGCGCACGCGCGTTGTCGCGCTCGACGTACAAGCGCAACCCGATCGCACCGGCCGCGCGCGCCCGGCGTTCGACTTCCGCATGCAGCGCGCGGAACACGCCGAGGCGACGCGCCCGCGGCACCACGTACACGCTCTGGAACCACCACCAGTCGCCGTTGCGCCAATCGCTCCATTCATAGGTGATCAACAGGCAGCCGACGGCCTCATCGCCGCGCTCCGCGACAAGATAGAACCCTCGCTTCGGATCATCGAACACCGCGCGCGTGCCGCGCGTCAGCACGTCGCGGTCCAGCGCCTTGTGTTCGGTCTCGTGCGCCATCGCGGCGTTGCATTCCACGAGAAATGGCACGTCTTCCGGTTTGGCGGTCCGAATGATGATGGACATGGGGATGCGGGATTCGGGACTGGGGACTATAGATGTGGGATGAAGGATTCTGGGGTAGGGAATGGGATTCGGGAGAAGAGAGACGGGAGACACGCTACCGCTTCTCTGGGTCGCCAGCCCCCCGCCCCCCGCCC